>OOCP01000042.1_pt1 | contig 153840 bp, 109 predicted proteins | sample 1671511 | NCBI WGS metagenome assembly OOCP01 (sample SAMN06348164, study PRJEB24527) | human gut metagenome | biome: human gut; feature: ankylosing spondylitis patient; material: feces | host: Homo sapiens | place: China | collected 2015-10 | reverse complement strand
GCACCTGGGCATGCAACTGTTTCAGAAACTTGCTCACATCCGCTTCTGTCTTGAACTGGCTAAGGAACTCCTTGCTTAACACCTCATCAGGCACTACTTGATTCTTTTCTTTCATAATCTTCTTCATTTTGCAAATCTATAAAATAAAAAATACGAGACTCATTTCTGAATCCCGTATTTCCATTTACACAAAATATTTTATAGTGCCGATTAAATAATCAGTATCTAAAAAATTCTTCTGATCCAACCATCTATACCCCTTCAACTCTTTCAACTCTATAACTCAACAACTCAGTAACTCAGTAACTCAGTAACTCAGTAACTCAGCAACTCAGCAACTCTTTTAACTCAGTAACTCTTTTAACTCAACAACTCTCTTCCCCCTCCTTTTTAATTTTTACATTATCCAATCGGTATTCAAGTGCCTTCACCGATATCAGTAACTCACGGATAGAGATAGCGAGAGAAATCACCAACAAGAGTAAAGCCACTCCGAAGGTATATACAGCAACCAATTGCCATCCCACATAGATAAACAGCGTACAAACCACGCACAACAGCAAGCTGGATACTCCGAAAATTTGCATCGAGCGAGCCATATACAACCTTTTCCGCAAATTGTCGATCTGCCGTTGTGCCATAGGGGTCGGATTTTGTTCGTGTTCTGTTTTCAAGCTCCTGATCACCGATGCATAAGCCAAAAAACGATTCGTATAAGCCAACATAATCAACGAAATCGCCGAGAACAAAATCGAAGGTGTCGTCAGGGTCAGTTCTTCCATAAAATTTACGGTGAAAACAGGTAAAAACAGATAAAACGGGAAAACAGTTCTCTTGTTCCCGTTTTATCTATCGTTACCTTTTATAATGAATAATGCAATAACCATTTCCGTTCTTCAGGCCCATTACTACCGGCAGGATAGAAAGTTAACCCTTTGGCCGGATCTTTGGCCCATTCTTTCAGGATTGGATCGATAAAACGCCAGCTTAATTCCAGGGCATCCGTGCGGGTATACAAAGTAGAATCCCCTTGCATCGCATCCAGCAACAAACGCTCGTAAGCATTAGCAATATAGGTATTACACAACGAATCATAAGCGAAATTCATGCTCACCTGTTTAACTTCGAAGAACGATCCCGGAACTTTCAACCCGAATTTCAACGAAATACTTTCCGGCGAATCCACTTTCAGTATCAACTCATTACAAGAAGAACGGGGACAAATTCCGCTGAACAAACGATGCGGAACATTCTTGAAATGAATCACGATTTCAGACCGGGATTCTTGCATGCGTTTCCCCGTATAAAAATAGAAAGGTACCCCTCCCCAACGCCAATTATCTATAAAAAAGCGCATAGCGATATACGTCTCTGTCGTAGAATCCGCCGCAACTCCATTTTCCTCCCGGTAGCCGACCACACTCTCCTCTCCTGCTTTTCCGGCAATATACTGTCCCCGAATCACATCATTGGGTGACAGGGGATGCAAAGCCCTGAACACCTTCGCCACTTCATCGCGCATCAGGTTGGCATCGAAAGCCGAAGGAGCTTCCATAGCAACGAACCCCATCAACTGCATCAGGTGATTTTGTATCATATCCCGCAATGCTCCGGCCCCTTCATAATATTTTCCCCGGTTTTCTACCCCTAATTTTTCAGCCGCATAAATTTCGATAGAATCGATGTAATTCCGATTCCACAACGACTCGAAAATCTGGTTGGCAAACCGAAGCACGAGTATATTCTGTACCGTCTCTTTCCCCAGGAAATGATCGATCCGGTAAATATCTTCTTCGTCGAAGATCGAACACAGTTGTTTATTCAGTGCTTGTGCCGTTTCCAAACTGCTCCCGAAAGGTTTCTCGACGATAATCCGCCTCCAACCTCCTTCTTCCGACGCTTTATTCAATTTACTTTTACGCAGCGCTTCTGCAATCGGGCCATATTTTTGCGGTGGAGTCGCCAGGTAAAAAATCAGATGATCCGGAATATCTTTTGCTTTCCGTAATTCGGCAATCTTCTCAACCAGCAAATGATACTCGGCTGCTTCATCCGAATTGAATCCTAAATAATGTACCCTTTCCAGAAAAGCATCCAATTGTTTAGCTTCAGGATGTTTCCCTTTCAAAAAAGCCTTCAGATTATCTTTCTGCTGTATCCGGAATTCCTCATCCGAGAAAGGAGTCCTCGCAACACCTAAAATCACAAAATTTTCAGGCAGCATATCCCGAGCAAACAACTCATACAACGAAGGCAATAATTTACGTTTCGTCAAATCTCCGGAAGCCCCGAAAATGACCAATATTTGTCCATCTGGTTTTATCATAATCCTCGATTAATAACTTTTAAACTTCATCTACTAAGCATTATAAGTTCCTGAAACATTCCCTCCCGTTTCATTCCAATCGGTATGGAAAAATTGTCCTCTCTCCATATCTGTCCTTTCATACGTATGAGCACCGAAATAATCCCGTTGCGCCTGAATCAGATTTGCAGAAGAACGTTCTGTCCGCAAACCGTCGAAATACGTCAAAGCGGCAGCCATGCAAGGAATCGGAATGCCACTCAACAGACAGTCGGCCGTAATCTTTCTCCATGCAGGCAAAGCCTCGAGTATTCGGTTTCGGAAAAAATCGTCGAAAAGTAAGTTTTCCAAACCGGGTAAAGCGTGATAAGCCCGGGTAATTTGCTCCAGAAAAACGGAACGGATAATACAGCCCTTCCGCCAAATTTTAGCCAACATGCCGTAATCTAAATTCCATTGATAATGCTCGGAAGCTTTTTTCAACAAAGAGAATCCCTGTGCATAAGAAATCAATTTCGAAGCATATAGGGCGTGTCGCAATAAATCCGGTAAACCGGCATGTTCATGAATATCATTATTTTCACTTCGATACAGAGCCGACGCCTTCGAGCGTTCGTCGGCCATGGCCGAGAGGAAACGGGCATGTACCGCCTCTGTGATCAAAGTCAACGGATCGCTTTCCTCAAGAGCAGCTTCGGCAGTCCACTTACCGGTACCCTTTTGTCCGGCAATATCCAAAATACGATCCAGTAAATATCCTCCGTCCGTATCTCTTACCCGGCAAATATCGGCCGTAATTCCAATCAGATAACTATTGAGTTCCCCTTTATTCCATCCGGCAAAAATATCGGCAATCTCGTCATTCTCCAACTGTCCGTATTTCCGCAACATAAAATAACTCTCAGCGATCAATTGCATATCTCCGTACTCGATTCCATTATGCACCATTTTTACATAATGCCCGGCCCCACCGCTTCCTATCCATTCACAACAAGGCGTACCGTCATCCAATTTGGCAGCGATCCCCTGCAGTAAATCCTTCACCAGCGGCCAGGCTGCCGGAGAACCGCCTGGCATTACCGAGGGGCCTGTCAAAGCTCCGATTTCTCCACCCGAAATCCCCGTTCCCACATAAAGCATTCCCCGGGCCTCCACCTCTTTCACCCGCCGTTCCGTGTCCCTAAAATCGGAATTTCCTCCATCGATAATGACATCTCCCGGCTCGAGATGAGGTAACAATTCCTGAATCATCTCATCGACCGGAGCTCCGGCCCGGATCATCATCATCACCTTCCTCGGCCGCTTCAGGGAAGCAACTAACTCCGGAATCGAGTAAGCAGCGATAAAATGTTTACCTGCACCACGGCCACGAAGAAAACGATCGACCACATTTTCTTTCCCGGGATGTAAACGGTTAAATACCGAAACTGTAAATCCCTTACTCTCGAAGTTGAGTGCCAGGTTTTCCCCCATCACTGCCAGGCCGATCAAACCAATATCAGATGTATGCATATAGATAATATTTATAAGTTTATATACGATATAAATAAGATTTTTATAAATATAAAGGAAATTTGCAAATATCGCCCCTTAGAAATTAAAAAAATATTGTTAAAACTCATTTTTCCCTCAACGGCCTATCCGAATTTTACGATAAAGAAAGCCCAAGGTTACTTTCACCCCGGACCTCCGAAACAGTCCTGGCACATAAAAAAAACGGTAACAACAGTCTGTATCCAGAACCGTTGTTACCGTCTCCTTTGGCGTTACCGTTATTTATTAGTAAAGACAATATGATCGTCTTTCACATCGATTACAATCTGGTTGTCTTTGGTAATCTTTTCTGCCAGAATCTGTTTAGACAGGTCGTTCAGCAAATTCCGCTGGATCACCCGTTTCACAGGCCGGGCACCGAATTGAGGGTCATACCCTTCCTGAGCTATCCATTCCACAGCTTTATCGGTAACCTCGATGGTAATACTGTTGTTAGCCAACATCTTCTGCAATGATTTCACTTGCAAGCGGACAATATCCACAATCTCGTTCTTCTGTAAGGGGGTAAACATAATCACCTCATCGATACGGTTGAGGAACTCCGGACGTATGGTTTGTTTCAGCAATTCATATACCTCATTATTGGTAGTCTCCAATACCTGATCACGGTTCTTCTCATTCAGGTCTTTCAATCTTTCCTGAATAATATGAGCGCCGATATTCGAAGTCATGATAACAATGGTATTTTTAAAATCTACAGTACGTCCTTTATTATCGGTCAAACGACCATCGTCGAGCACTTGCAGCAGGATATTGAACACATCGGGATGTGCTTTCTCGATCTCATCCAACAGCACCACCGAATAAGGTTTCCGCCGTACTGCTTCGGTCAACTGTCCACCTTCGTCATATCCGATATATCCCGGAGGAGCTCCGATCAATCGGGATACAGAGTGTTTCTCCTGGTATTCCGACATATCGATACGGGTCATCTGCGTCTCATCGTCGAATAAAAACTCTGCCAATGCCTTCGCTAACTCGGTTTTACCCACTCCGGTAGTTCCCAGGAAGATAAATGACCCGATCGGCCGACGGGCATCCTGTAACCCTGCCCTATTTCGCCGGACAGCATCGGCCAAAGCAGCGATAGCCACTTCTTGCCCCACTACCCGCTTATGCAATTCCTCTTCCAAATGTAATAACTTCGTCCGCTCACTTTGCATCATCCGGTTGACTGGAATACCTGTCCATTTCGAAACTACAGCAGCGATATCGTCGGAGGTCACCTCTTCACGGATCAGGGATTCACCATGTTTCATATCGGCTAATTTTTTCTTAACCACCTCGATCCGTTGTTCGGCTTCCTTGATTTTACCGTAACGCAATTCGGCCACCTTACCATAGTCACCCTCCCGCTCTGCACGACTTGCTTCGAATTTATACTGTTCGATAGCATCCTTATTTTTCTGTATCTCATCAATCAGAGAACGCTCAGACTCCCATTGTGCCCTGAGTTTTGTACGTTCATCGTTCAAATCGGCCAATTCTTTCTGGATATCCGACAATTTTTTGCTGGTTCCTTCCCGTTTCAGGGCTTCCTTCTCGATTTCCAATTGCTGGATCTTCCGGTCGAGTTCATCGATTTCTTCCGGCACCGAATTCATCTCTAGCCGCAATTTGGCTGCAGCCTCATCGACCAGGTCGATAGCCTTATCCGGGAGGAAACGATCGGAAATATACCGGTGGGACAATTCCACTGAAGCGATAATCGCATCGTCGGTAATTCTCACTTTATGGTGATTTTCATATTTCTCTTTCAGCCCCCTCATAATACTGATAGCACTCATCACATCCGGTTCGTCGATCATCACCTTCTGGAAACGACGCTCCAACGCTTTGTCCTGTTCGAAATACTTCTGATATTCATTCAGGGTCGTCGCTCCGATAGCTCTCAGATCACCACGTGCCAAAGCCGGTTTCAAAATATTGGCAGCATCCATAGCACCTTCCGACTTTCCGGCTCCGACCAAAGTATGAATCTCATCGATAAATAAGATAATCTCGCCTTCGGAAGCCAGCACTTCGTTGACCACTGCCTTCAAACGCTCTTCGAATTCACCTTTATATTTAGCTCCGGCGATCAATGCACCCATATCCAGCGAAAAAATCTGTTTCGAAGCCAGATTGGAAGGGACATCCCCATTCACAATACGCTGTGCCAATCCTTCGGCAATCGCTGTTTTACCTACACCCGGTTCACCGATCAGTATCGGATTATTCTTCGTACGGCGTGATAAAATCTGCAACACCCGCCGTATCTCATCGTCCCGCCCGATCACCGGATCTAATTTACCGTTCCGTGCACGTTCGTTCAAATTTATAGCATACCGCCCCAAGGCATCATAACTCTCTTCTGCCGATTGAGAGTTGACTTTCGATCCTTTCCGAAGCTCCGCAATCGCTTCTTTGGTCTCTTTCTCTGTCAAACCGCTATCTTTCAACAATTGAGCCACCTGATCCCGGTTATCCAGTAATCCCAATAAGATGTGTTCCAGCGAAATATACTGGTCACCCATGTCTTTCGCCAAACGGGTCGCCTTCTCCAGCGCTTTGTTACTATCCGGCGATAAGTATACTTCTCCGCCCGAAACCCTGGGATAGCTATCGATAATCCGGTCGAGTGCCGATAACAGATTATGGCTATTGACGCCCAGTTTATTGAAAATAAAATGAGTAACATTCTCACCGACATTGATCACGGCTTTCAATAAATGCCCGGTCTCGATGGCCTGTTGCCCTTTACTCTGCGCAAGCTGCACTGCATTTTGCAAAGCCTCCTGCGACTTGATCGTATAATTATTTGTATTCATTGTCTATCTCTCCTTTCACTTATAGAGGATTACAAATCTTATACCGATTCTCCGAATGAAAGGTTTCAGCAAATTTTTTATCATTATTTTGTCAAATTGACATAATCAATGCAAATATTCAAGACAAAACGACAGCCTTTAAACCGATAGAACAAAATGACCGGCCTACTGTCTTCCTTGATCCGGTCCGACAATTTATCCGGGTTTTATACTGTATCAGACCGGGTCCCCGAACACGAACACCTCCGCCTATCGTTATTACTGAATCGTAGATTAGTCTTGATTTAAGAAAGATTATTTTCACTGGAAATAATCCGGAGAGTCCAGCTTTCTATTGCTGCAAATTTCCGCTTATATTTTCTTGGCCGATTAGCTCTGCCGTGAGATGAAGGGTTTTATGCCGGAAGAGCATTCCTTGCAAGTCCCCAAAAACAAAATAATCCCGATAAAGTAAAGACAAGTCCTTTACATTATTCTTCCAATATACACGCATCTCCTATAATCGTTACCGCAATCTCAAAACCAGTAGTAAAATAACGCGACTGTCCGTCTCCGACGTACACCTACATCCTGCCCGCCGAATACCGGAAAAATTTACTGAAAGAACCCGAAGAATAATTATCTCTTATTTTAACCTTTTTTCAGTTGGAAAACACATAAGAAATAATATTCGCCCCCATCCGCAAGGCCTCATGCCGCCTGTTTTCAGGATCATTGTGCACTTCAGGGTCTTCCCAGCCATCTCCCAGGTCGGTTTCGAGAGTAAATAAAACCACCAATCTTCCCTCTTTTACGATGCCCAAGGCTTGCGGCCGTTTCGCATCGTGCTCATGAATTTTGGGCAATCCCTGCGAAAATTTATATTTCTGATTAAAAATCGGATGTTCCCAGGGAATCTCAACCAATTCATCCTCAGGAAACACTTTTTTCATTTCCCGCCGGAAGGCCTGAGCCAACCCATAATTATCGTCTGCATGTAAAAAACCACCCCCCAACAAATACTCCCGGAGATTATGGGCTTCCACCTCTGTAAAAACAACATTTCCATGCCCCGTCATATGCACATAGGGATAATTGAAAATATCCCGGCTTCCCGGTTCGACAGTGGCCGGCTCTTTAGCCAGATCCGTACCTAATTTATCGTTACAGAAACGGATCAGATTAGGCAGAGAAGTCGGATTGGCATACCAATCGCCTCCTCCTTTATATTTCAACAGAGCCAGTTTCGTTTTAGTTTCCTGGCTCCACAACCAGCGAGGCACAAACACAAACAAAACGATCAAAAACACCACTTTCCAAAGATGCTCCATATGTTCAGATTTAAACGCGATTCATAAAATCGATACTATGGCAAGCCACAATCCCCGCCGTCTCAGTCCGCAACCGGCTCGTCCCTAAAGTCACAGGCACAAAACCGTGGTGCCGGGCCAATACCACTTCTTCTTCCGAAAAATCTCCTTCAGGTCCGATCAGTATAACCACATCTTCCCCCGGCCGATACACTTCATCCAAGCGTTTTTTATCCCCTCCATTACAGTGGGCGATAAATTTATGGGTCTCCCGGCAAGAAGTAACCAACTGCCGGAAATCGGTCATCGGATTCAGCCGGGGCAAATAGGCTTTCAAAGACTGTTTCATCGCCGCCACAATCACTTTTTCCAGCCGTTCTTCTTTCACAACCTTCCGTTCGGAATGAGCTGCATGCAATAAGGTAATCTCATCGATCCCCATCTCGGTACATTTTTCCAGCATCCATTCGATGCGGTCTATATTCTTCGTCGGAGCAACAGCCAAATGCAGGTGAAAATTGCGCCGGCCGTATAGTTCCCGCCGATCCGTAATCCTGATCTCACATCCCCGCACTTCCGCCCGTTCGATAACTCCTTCATACCAAGTTCCTTTCCCATCCACCAACGAAACCGCTTCTCCGGCCCCCAACCTCAATACCCGTACACAATGTCTGGATTCATCCGCATTCAACGTATAAATATCCCCTTCGATATCCGGCGTATAAAATAAATGCATAACAACGATTAAATTTATCCGACAAAACTACATGTTTTCAACCATCAAACAAATTCTTACCAACCTGAATATTGAATTAATTTCATTGTATTATTTCATTCACATGAAGCGATTTTTTCATCGTTTCATGATTATTTTCGTCAAATACTCTGACTGTCGAATTACCTGCACGGTCATACTCTACCGTCATTCTTGCAAATCCATATCCACCTTTACATAACTTATTTTCAGTATCTAAATATTTCTTTTCTATTATTCTACCCCAATCGTCAAACTCAGTCTTCTCCATAAAATAACCGTTCACCAAACAGGGCTTTTCGGCTATATCCCAAAAAGCGACCTCGGTAATCATCCCTTTTTCATTATATTTTTGAGAAATAGCAGTAAAACCGCCGGTATTTATACAGGGTTTATCGTCCGTACCGAAATATACCTGTTTTACCACATTCCCCCGGTCGTCGTACTGAAAAGACAACTTTGCATAACCATCTTTCAGCAGACAGGGTCTATCATTTTCATCCCGATAAGCCACTTCGGTACAATTTCCGCGGGGATCGTATTTTTCAAGCACTTTTGCATAGCCACCTGTATGCATACACAACTTATTATTCACATCAAAGTAAGCCGTTTCTTCCCGAAAACCACGCTCATCATACTTAAAATTCAACTTGGCGAAACCTTCCTTATTCAGACCTAACCTACCATCCGTCCCCCAATAAGTCATCTCCGTTACATTTCCCCAACTATCACATACAGCAGTCATTTTAGCTGCCCCCTGGGCATTTAAACAGGGGTTCCCTTCCGGATCGAAAGTAGCTTCCTCTATCTTATTTCCCCGTTCGTCATACCTCATCACACACCGGGCCACTCCACTCGAATCGGTACATGGTTTTCCATCCACCCCCAAAAACAGAATCTCCGTTACATTTCCCCACTCATCGTATCCATAAGAAACTTTCGCATATCCTTTATTATTCAAACAGGGTTTTTCTTCTGTATCGAAGAAAGAAAGTTCAATCAATCTACCCCGCTCATTATATTTTGCAATATATTTTGCATAGCCTTCATTCGGATTTAAATAAGGTTCTTTTACATTATTCAGATATACCTTCTCTACGAGATTTCCTTTATCATATTTTGCTCTCCAATTAAACCCTGCAGGTTGGAACAATTTATCTTCCAGACATGAAACGAACTGCCCTGTCTGATTCCCAGATTCATCATACTCCAGCCTTACATTCGCAATGGGACAAGGAGCTCCGTCAGCGTCCTTAAAAGATATTTTCTCTAAATTATTATTGTTATCATAAGTTATCGTTACCTGGGCTATACCGATCTTATTCGGAACAAGATTTCCCCCGGCATCTACATAACTAATGGAGGAAATATACCCCTTATTATTATAAACAGCCTCTACTTTCATAACTCCTTCTTTATCCCTCACCGGCTCTCCATCGGTATCAAAATAAGCGCTTTCAATCATATTCCCATATTTATCATACCGGCCAATCCATTTTGCATACCCTTTTTTATTAAAACAGGGAGCTCCATCCACACCGTAATAAGCCATTTCAATCACATTCCCGCAATCATCGTATGTAGAAAGCAATCGGGCATATCCTTTTTTGTTAAAACACAAATTACCGTCTGTCCCATAATTTGCCGTTTCGATGATTCTTCCTTGCTTATTGTACTTTGCAACACATCTTGCCACCCCTTCCCGTCCCCAGGCAAGCTGACCGTCTTTATCAAAAATCGATTCGGTAATACTATTCCCATGTTCATCGTATTCTTTCCCGATTATTCCCCCACCATTACTTAGCGGACAAATCTTTTGGTCTATTCCCAGATATACACCTTTTACAATATTACCGTTCTCATCACATTTTCTGGTATAAGTCGCCCACCGCTGTTCATTCAAAACAGGATTACCTGCCGGATCGAGATAAGCGATTACCGAAATATTACCATATTCGTCATAATTATATTTCTTAGAAGCTATCCCCATATTATTGGGAAAGTTAAAACCTTCAAACCCGATAAATCTGACCAACCAAGGCCTTCCGATAGAATCCAGAACATAATCAAAGCCATAAATTCCCTTTGCATCACAAGCAGCGATATCGTCGTTACCGTTATATTTTTTAAATAACTTACGTATAATGAAACCTTGCCGGTCCCTGATTAACCGATACCGTCGGATTTCAGATTTCGAATTACTAAACATACTTTCAAACGCATTCGAAGTGATAGAAGTAAAAGAACTTGTAAGTCCGATACCCATTCCCTTATCCAATGATTTCAGATCTACATATTGCAAACTGTCCCCGGCAATATAGGCAACAATCAAAGGCTTTTGTTTGGAATTTTGATATTCAATCTCAATGACAGATTGTCCCCGTCTATCTTTTCGGCTTTCTATCTGTTGAATAGAAGAACGATCGACATATTCACTAAAATTGTGCTCTATAGGAAAACCAGCAGAATTGGCAAAAACAACTCTTTTCAGCGTGCCCTTTCCTTTCCCCAATATACTGCGGTGGGTATATTCGAAACGATAATGTGTACTTCTTTTTTTAACCTGTTCCGCACTTAACTCAATCACCCCTTCCGGTATTCCCCATCTATCCACATAATCAGCAAAATATTCATTTTTAGTCCGGTAATAGTCCCACAAGATGAATAAAACGAATAAGAATAAAACAACTCCGATTCCTGTACTCCATTTACGAATCCTCAGGATACGTTCATAAGGCTGCCATAAGGTATTGAACTTTATATCCAACAAACGGGCCACAACGCGGATAAAAGCCCTTTTTTTCTTCATCGCAAATGAACCGATCCCTTCTTCCCTGACATTTATAGCCAATAATTCTTCCTGGCTTATCGCCTTTATCTGTTCATGGATACATTCTGTCTCAATGTCATTACTGTAGGGAATCCCTGAAACGACAAAAGGGATGATCTTATCTGCTCCGTGAAGTGTAGCGAAATATTTCACTTCCTTTCCGACCCAGGGCGAACGCGCTGCTTCAGGTGAACATATCACAATAAGATAATGTGAACGCTCAAGTTCATGTCTTATATTTTCTTCCAGTCTCCCACTGTCGAGATCCGTATTATCCCTGAAAACAGGCCATACTTTCTTAGGCAACCGGGTGATTTGTCTACATAATTTCGAAGGTAACTTATACCATCTTAACCGATCCTGTAACCATTTAGCCCATTGCTCATCTTCCCGTTTATAGCTGATAAAAGCGTAATATTGAAATTGCTGTTCCATCATCCACGAATTAATTCAACTATCCCTATCCTTACAATTCACCACAAACAAAATTAAAAAATACATTATTCCATTAGCCATTTACCTGTTTTTTATTCATTTTTTAAACAATTCCTCCCTAACCCACTTCACTATCCAAATAATAAGAACAGACAATTTTAAACTACTTGGCAAATAAAATACAATAATCTGCAAATATATCCATAGTAAAAGCTCTTAAAACGTTTTAGATTTGTAACATGACGTCCATAAATTAATTTCGCATCTATATACTTTAATGTACCAAAGTTGATTTGCAAATTGCATTAAAAAATGTCAGCCTACGGCGAATAGGCTGACATTAAGCTGAATTACATTAAAGTTGAACTAAAATAGCCAATCGAACAAACGATGTATAAGATGTTTAAACAAATATGCAAAATCATTTAGCAACAACCTTTCCTTTCCGTATAATTCACCAAAAATTATTCATCGTCATCTGTTTCCTGATAAGCTTTCAACAATTCCTCCTGTACTTCAGACGGTACTTTTTCATAGCCTGCAAAATTCATTGTGAAAGTGGCCCGTCCACCGGTAATGGAACTCAGAGCAGTAGAATAACGCTGCATTTCCTTCAACGGCACTTTGGCTTTGATCTTCTGAAAACCGCTATCGGCATCCATCCCCATAATCATAGCCCGGCGGGTTTGCAAATCACCCATCACATCTCCCATATCTTCATCGGGCACCAGCACTTCGACATCATAAATCGGTTCCAGAATCTTCGGATTGGCTTTCCGGAAAGCCTCGCTAAAGGCATGACGCCCTGCCAAACGGAAAGAAATTTCATTGGAATCTACCGGGTGCATCTTACCATCGTAAATACATACGCGAATATCCCGGGCATACGAACCCGTCAACGGCCCTTCTTCCATTTTTTCCATAATACCTTTCAGAATAGCCGGCATAAAACGGGCTTCGATCACTCCACCTACAATACAGTTGTAAAATACCAGTTTACCTCCCCACGGCAAATCATATTCTTCTTTTCCTTTAATCGACATCTTGCTGTCCACACCACCGATCTTATAAGTAGTCGGCTCAGGCATTCCTTCTTCATAGGGTTCGATGACCATATGTACTTCCCCGAATTGTCCGGCTCCTCCGGATTGCTTCTTATGCCGGTAATCGGCCTGGGCATATTTCGTAATGGTTTCCCGATAAGGAATCTTCGGAGCATAAAATTCAATTTGAATCTTATCGTTGTGTTCGATCCGCCATTTCATCGTATTCAAATGAAATTCTCCCTGGCCCGAAAGGATCATTTGCTTCAATTCTTTGGAGTATTCCACCAGCAAAGAAGGATCCTCTTCGTGCATCCGATAAAGCACTTCGGCCATTTTCTCCTCGTCGCCCTTATTCACTGCCCGGACAGCAGTACGGAAACGGGAATTCGGATATTTGATTCCGGGAAATACATAATCACAATCTTTCTCATTCAGGGTATCCCCGTTTCTCGTTCCTTTCAGTTTCACGGTCGCTCCGAGGTCACCGGCCCGGAGTTCCGTCACTTTCGTCCGGTTTTTACCGGCTACAGCGTACAACTGTGCTATACGTTCTTTGGTACCGGTAGTCATATTGATGAGATCATCCCCCTCTTTCACCGTACCGGATACAACTTTAAAATAGTTGATATCTCCCAGATGCTGTTCGATCGTCGTACTGAATACAAAAGCCGAAGTCGGTCCGTTTACTTCATAAGGTACCAGACGACCGTCTTTCGTAAACATTCCCGGCATAGCAGCCGCACTCGGAGCCACGTTCACCAGAAATTCCATAAAACGCCGTACACACATATCTTTCTCAGCCGACACACAGAATACAGGGAACATATCACGGGCGATCAACCCTTTCCGGATACCGGCGCGCATTTCGTCTTCCGACAAGCTCCCTTTCTCAAAATAAAGCTCCATCAACCCTTCATCGTTTTCGGCAGCCGCCTCGATCAGGGCATTATGCAATTCGTCGGCTTTCTCTTTCTCCGACTCCGGGATCGGCAATACATCGGGTTTACCCCCCTCCGGTTTCCACTGATACATCTCCATTTTCAGGACATCCACCACCTGATTGAAACCGAGCCCCTGATTGACCGGATATTGTACCAGTACCACTTTCTTTCCGAAAGAAGCCTGTGCATGTTCAAGCGTTTGTTCGAAATTAGCTTTTTCATGATCCAGCTGGTTGATGACAAAAATCATCGGTTTATTTAAATTCCGGACATGCCGGCTAATAATTTCGGTCCCTACTTCGACACCCTTGACAGCATTGACAACCATCACCGCCGTGTCGGCTACATTCAGCGCAGAGATAACTCCACCGACAAAATCATCAGCCCCCGGAGTATCGATAAAGTTCAGTTTCTGATCTTTCCATTCGGTATATAATACTGCCGGAAAAACAGAAGAACCATACTCCTGCTCCACAGGCCTATAGTCAGAGGAAGTGTTTTTAGCACTTACGCAACCTCTGCGCGGGATGACCCCGCCCTCATACATCATCGCTTCAGCAAGTGTGGTCTTACCGGAACCAGCACTGCCTACAAGAGCGATATTCTTGATTTCATTCGGATTGTAGGTTTTCATGGTAATTAATTTTAGGTTATTCGTCAAAAATGTCGACTCAATCGTTTTAAATCGGTTCACAAATTAAACAGAATTTTTCTAAAATCAAAGAAACCCTGGTTCAAATTTAACAAAATCAACTTTTCCTTAGTTAAAATAACCATTGTTATTTCTTCCTTTTTTCCGGCTAAAAAACGAGATAAGAAATGTACCGTGTCTGTATACGATTTTGTCAGTATTTGTTAATTATTAAAAAACAAATGCAGGAAAAGCGATATCAGGCGTATACAATAAAAACTTTGGCGCATTTTTTGCACAGAAGAAAAAGATAAATATCAATCGATAAATAAAAAATGGAAAATACAACAATGTTTGGAGGTAGTCTTTGGATATGGGTTATATTCATCGGCTTCACAGTTATTAGCTGGCTGATCAGTCATCAACTGAAAAGCCGGTTTCAGAAATATTCGAAAATACCCACAGCAAACGGTATGACCGGAAGAGATGTAGTGGAAAAAATGTTGCGGGATAATGGAGTGACAGGCGTTAAAATCGGTTCTGTGGAAGGGATGCTGACCGATCACTACAATCCGGTGAATAAAACCATTAACCTCAGCCGGGATGTCTATTACGGAAACAGTATCGCCGCTGCAGCCGTAGCCGCCCACGAAACGGGCCACGCTCTGCAGCACGCCAAAGGATACAGTATGCTTAAGCTACGGTCAACGTTGGTGCCGGCAGTAGAGTTCGCTTCCCATTGGGTACAATGGATTTTGCTGGCCGGTATCCTGATGGTGAACAGTTTTCCGGGACTATTGCTGGTCGGGATCGGGCTTTTTGCCATTATGACCTTATTCAGTTTCGTTACCTTACCGGTAGAGATCGATGCCAGTCACCGCGCATTAGCCTGGCTACGCAATTCCGGAATCACGGATTATCAAACCCAGGGATATGCTTTCGATGCCTTGAAATGGGCAGCCTATACTTATGTGATTGCAGCTCTCTCTTCGCTGGCCACCTTGCTTTATTACATCATGATCTATTTAAACAGAAGAGATTGACCTATTGCTTCATGTGACAATTTTATCAAGATTAATTCCCAATAGCAGAAACGGGATCCAATAAAACGGATCCCGTTTTTTTATTGAATATCAGCAAGAATGCTTTTGCTATATATGGGTAACCGTATATTTACATTAAAAAATAAAAAAATCTGCTACCTCCTTTCGTCCCCCTCATCGTATATATAGAGTAAAATTAGCAAATCTTATAGAATGTTGGAATACGACAATAATTACATACGCCGTCTGATACAACTTAATTTGGTGGGTGGACTTTCCCCGGAAGAAAAAGGGAAATTGGAAAATTGGATTGATGAATCGGAAGAACACCGGTTACTTTTTTACAAAATAAAAAAGCAATTGAGTGTAAATGAAATAAGAAATTATTTACAGACCGATGTAGAAGATGCCTGGAAAAAAGTGAGGGAAAAGACGTTCGGAGCTCCCGCTGTCCGTCCGCGCAGGGTACTGAAGTGGTTGAAATATGCCGCAGTGGTGATACCGGTTTCATTATCACTGAGTTTGTGGTATACCTGGAAAGAGAAAATGGAAAATAAACAGGCAACAGTGGCCTGTTTAAGTCCGGTTTTGACATTAGATAACGGAGAAAAATATCAGTTGGATCCGGAAGAACAAACAGAAATATATGTGGATGAGGAGGTAAAAGCATACCAGGCAGGAGGAGGGTTGATTTACGATACGACAGCCCGGCAAGAAGAAAATAAATATAACCGTATCGAAGTACCCCGGGGGAGCGAGTATTGGATAGTATTGCCAGATGGGACACGGGTGTGGCTGAATGCAGCGACCGAATTAAAATATCCGGTCGCATTCCATGCAAAAGAAAGACGGGTATATCTGAAAGGAGAAGCCTATTTCGAAGTGGCTCCCGATAAAAACCGCCCTTTCTATGTAGAAACAGAAGAGGTTAAAATCCGGGTACTGGGAACGGTGTTCGATGTGAATACCCACTACACCCGTGGGGTAAGGACCGTACTGGTCGAAGGTGCTGTAGCGCTTGAATGGGGTGATCAAAAAGAAATCCGGATGAAACCCGGAGAATTAGCTGACTTTGACCGCACAACGACAGAGGTTACTTTAAAGGAAGTGGATGTCACTTCCTATATTTCCTGGAAAGAGGGATATTTCGTTTTTGAAGACGAACCCCTGGAAGAGATCATGCACACCCTGTCGCTATGGTACGATAAAGAGTTTCTTTTTGTAGGAAAACGAAGCCGGACTCTTCACTTTTCCGGTCATATCAAACGTTATGAGCGGATAGAAACGATTTTGTCGGCCATTACCGACGTGACAGGAGTGGAATTCCGGATGAACGGACAAATAATTCTAATACGCTAGATATCAACTTAATTACAAAGTTATGAAAAAAAGTCGATGGTGTTTCCAGGTTCCCCGGGGATATTGGAGGAAAAGCTGGAAGATAACAAAAATGTTTTCAGTATTGATGTGTGCCCTGACTTTTTCTGTATCTGCCGCTGCTTTTGCACAACACGAGCGGGTAACTTTAAATTTCAGGCAGGCTACGGTCAGACAGGTGTTGAATGAAATTCAGCGGCAAACCCGTTTGAGTTTTATTTACAACACCGAACAAACCGAACAATTGGGACAGATTTCTGTAGAAGCCCATAATGAGAGCGTGACGAGTTTATTGGATCGTATTTTGACCGGGACCGGTCTGACCTGGAAGATTCAGGAGGATCTGATTCTGATATCCCAGGCTGGTCCGGAAACCACAGCTATACCACAAGCCCAGGAGCAGGAAACCGTTCTGCTTACCGGAACAGTTACCGATGTTCAAAAAATGCCACTACCGGGAGTAACGGTGAAGATCTCCGGAACAAGTTTCGGAACTTCCACCGATGCTAATGGCAAATTCCGGTTCAGTTATCCCAAAAACAAGGCACAGATTGTATTGGAATTTTCTTTTGTCGGCATGCAGACAACTTCTGTAAAATATGCCGGTCAGAAAGAGATCGATGTGATCCTTTACGAAGATCAGAAGGAATTGGACGAGGTGGTAGTGACCGGTTACCAGGTACTGGATAAACGGACCCAGACCAGTGCCATTACAACGGTTAAAGCAGAGGATATTATGATTCCGGGGGTAACGAGCATTGACCAGATGCTGGAAGGACGTATTCCTGAAATGACCTTTATGCTGAATTCCGGAGAAGTGGGAGCTACTCCCCGTTTACGTGTCCGGGGAACTTCTACTTTGCTGGGAAACCGGGAGCCTCTGTGGGTATTGGACGGTATCGTGATGACAGACCCTGTCGATGTCGATCCCGACGATTTGAATAATCCCGATTACCTGAATATTATCGGTAATGCCATTGCCGGTATCAATCCTCAGGACATCGAACGGATCGATGTATTGAAAGACGCTTCTGCCACGGCTTTATACGGAACACGTGCAGCGAACGGAGTGATTGTAGTAACTACCAAAAAAGGACGGATCGGAAAACCGGTTCTTTCTTATTCCCACTCTTCTAAAATCACCCGCCGTCCACGCTATACCGACCGGAATATCAATCTGATGAATTCTCAGGAACGGGTACAATTCGGGAAAGCACTGGCAGACCAGCATTATATATTTCCTACCCAAATGCCGTTGGTAGGGTACGAAGGTGCTCTTTATCGTTTACAGAGCGGTCTGACAGACTACGATACTTTCCTCAACGAGGTAACCTGGTACGAACAGGTCAATACCGATTGGTTCGATATTCTGACCCGGGATGCGTATTCCCATTCCCATACGTTGAATGTAAGCGGAGGTTCGGATATCGTTCGCTATTATGCTTCCCTGGGATACGACCGGGATAACGGGGTTTCCAATACAACTTATACGGAAAGATACACCGTAACTGCCAAAATGGATGTACAGATGACTTCCAAAATGCTGATGGCAATCAAACTGAACGGTAATGTACAAAAGAAAAACCACCTGGTCTCCACCCTTGATGCGATGGATTATGCTTACAATACGACCCGGGCATTACCTTGTTTCAACGAAGATGGTTCCCTGTTTTATTACGAACGTTATAGAGGAGGATACGGAGGACAGGGAAATAAATACCTGCGTTATAATATTGTCAACGAAATTGACAACAGCTCCAGCGGATATGACGGTAAGGGTATCCAGGTCGATTTAAACCTGAAATACAACATTCTGCCCACCTGGGATGTCACAGCTACCGGTTCATATTCTGTCAGCAGCACCTTACAAGAAGATTGGTGGGGCGATAAAACAGCCTATGTCGCTGCTTTGAAAAACGGGGAATACGAAGATAAACCGATACCGGGAGATGACGGAAAATGTATTCTTCCCTATGGAGGTATTTTGAAAACCAAGAATTCAGATACGGAAAATCTGACATTCCGTTTACAATCCAATTACCGTAAACTGTTCGGAGAAGATGACCAGCATTTGATTACAGCCCTGTTAGGATATGAGGTTAATATGCTACGTTCCAAATCGATGAATAATGAAGTGAGAGGCTATTTGAAAGAAAGAGGGATGCAGTTTGCCGATATGAGTTCGCTGAACCTCGACGACTACCCTTTATATAAGGAATGGCTCCAGCAAAATCACTTGGCCCTAACCCGGGGATTGACCAATCAGTTGAGTTTATACTTATCCCTGACTTATGGTTATCGGGAATATTTTACATTGAATGTAAACGGACGTACGGATGCTTCCAATAAATTCGGAAGCCGGAGTAACGAACGTTTATTGCCGGTATGGTCGGTATCCGGCATGTGGAATATACAGGAAACTTTCCTGAAAGAGGCTTCCTTGTTGTCTGAAATGCGCTTACGCATGTCTTACGGTATGCAGGGAAATATGCTGGACGGCCAGACTCCGAATATGCTGATCACTCAACAACCGATAAATTCTTATTACAACGAGAACGTCTCCAATGTATATCAGTTCCCGAACCCCAACCTGAAATGGGAAGAAACGAAGCAAACCAATATCGGATTGGATATGAGCTTTTTTAACGGACGCCTGAATATCGGTGGAGATTTTTACTACAAAAAGACTGAAAATGTCTTCTCTTGGGTAAATGTAGCTCCTACCAATGGATTGACTTCTTATATGATGAATAACGGGAGTTTGAAAAATGTCGGTTATTCGGTCACTTTGTCGGCAACTCCAGTTAAAATCAATGATTTTGCCTGGAGAATTTCTACCAGTTATTCAGCGAATAAGAACAAGACACAAACGGATGCCGTCGAAAAATACGAACTGGAAGATTATCTGGCAGGTACGGCTATCATTAGCGGAGAATCTGTCGGTACGTTTTACTCCTATGAATTTTTGGGATTGAACGCACAAAACGGAACACCGGTATTCGATGACTATACCGACCGCCGGCATTTACTGGAAGACAAAAGTCTGGAAGATGTAGTCCGTATGGTGATGACGAAGAGCGGGACCCGGGAACCGGTCTTTAGTGGTAATCTTTTCAATACATTTACCTGGAGAGGAATCACTTTATCCTTCAACCTGGCCTATAGTCTGGGTTCCAAAGTGCGTCTGTTCGCTCTGTACGAACCGATCATTTCGGGAGTCAGTGCGGAAAATAATGTACGGAAAGAGTTTGTCAACCGTTGGCAAGTGCCCGGAGATGAAAAACGTACCCGTATTCCGGCCATTATCAATCGTTCGGACGAGATGTACGATTACTATAACCGCCATTGGTCGCAGGAGCAAAGTAATAAAACCAAAACTTTTGCCTATAACCTCTGGGATATGTATGACAATTCCGACATCCGGGTAGTCAGCGGTAATTATCTGAAAATGCAGACACTGACTTTACGTTATTCCTTACAACCCAAATTGCTGAAAAAGACTCCGTTTTCTTCCGCTTCAGTTTCTTTCAGTACACAGAATCTGTTTACCATCTCCGCCAAGGCCCTGAAAGGCCAGGACCCTTCACAAGCCGGATTTGCTAAACCGAATCTTTCGGTACGTCCGAATTATACGATAGGACTAAATGTTTCATTCTGATAAAAATGATGGATATGAAAAAAATAATATACGGAATTGTAGTCGCCTTGTTTTGTTCCGGATGCGATAATTTCCTGGAAGAGTATTCGCAATCGCAGACGGTTGCCAAAAAAGTCTCTCATTTCGATGAAGTATTGTTGGGGGACGGATACTTACCTGCCCAAAACAGAGCTTATATTTCAACGGATCATGCCGGTTTCCTGAATATCATGGATGACGATGTCACTACGGTGGGAGGAAGCGGACTAGCCGTTTTCTTTTGGCCGAATTGTAGTGTAAATCTGTTCGGCTATTATGCCTGGCAATTAGAAGTAGGACGTAATCCCACGGGAGATGTATTACGGGATGACAGTCAGACCTGGCTCGATTTTTACCGGCGCATCAATGTGATGAATGTTATTCTGAAGGAAATCGACGACATCTCTGTCAGTTCTCCATCTGAAGAACTGGATCGGATCCGGGTGAAAGGAGAGTGTCATTTTATACGGGCCTCCCTTTATTTCACTCTGGTCAATCTGTACGGGAAAGCCTATAATAAGGCTACTTCGGCTACGGACTACGGAGTTCCTTTGAAATTAACGGAATATGTAGAACACGACAAAGATAAGAAAACCCAGTTTGAACGTACTCCCGTCGCAAAAATATATGAACAAATCGTAGAGGATTTGAAGACAGCGGTAAATTATTTGACGGAAAGTCCGCAAAAACGCCCCTTACACAGGGCTTCCAAAGAAGCTGCACAATTATTGCTCAGCCGGGTATATCTTTATATGCAGGACTGGCATAATGCAGCTCTGACAGCTGAAGAGCTGTTGAAAGAAGATACGCGGCTTTACCACATGTCCGCCCGGGATTCTGCCAGAATATTCCTGTCGGAAGACAATACGGAAGTTCTTTTCTCTCAGGGTTCTATGAATTTTTACAATGGGATGACCGGAAACAGAGGTGATTTTGCAGTATCTGACAGCTTGGTACAATTGTATGACCAAGAGAATGATTACCGCCGGTATTTTTTCGGAAAGAACCAGAGTACTTCTGCCAATTCATTACAATGGAAATACGATACGATCGCAGTTCCACACGTATCCGATATTTACACGTTACGGATTGCCGAAGGATATCTGAACCTGGCTGAAGCATACGCCATGGAAGATAATTTCCAGGGGGCCAACCAGTATCTGCGGTTACTCCGCGAAAGCAGAATCCGGAATTATGTACATACAACTTATACCGGAGAAAAACTGGTGGAAGAAATCCGGCTGGAACGCCGCAGGGAACTCTGTTTCGAAGGACATCGCTGGTTCGACCTGAGACGTTATGCGGTATGTGAAAAATATCCTTATAGCAAACAAATCCGGCATGCATTTAATGTATACGACGGTAATAAAAACGAATGGGACCATACCGATATTTATGTATTGGAGAAAAATGATCCGGCTTATGTGATGCAGATTCCGAAATCTGTATTGGAATACGACGAAGAACAAATGCCGGAAAATCCGAGAAACAAACGTTCTCCGCTGGGCGATGACGAATAGTTGACAATCAATAAAACAAAAGTATGAAAAAAATAGGATTATATATGCTGCTGGCCTGCCTGCTGCTGGCTTGCCAGAAAGAGGACGGGATAACCCCCGGAACCGGATTTGAAAATCTGTATACGATCCAGGATGATCCGAACGATTCCATTCAGCACAAACGGTATGAACTGTATACCACTTATGGAGTTCCGGTCTTTTTTAACGATACCATCGGAAAAGTGTTTGTGAAAACAGATGTTAACGGAGATTCGGTTTTCCGTTATGAAACCCTGGATCTGAACTGGGCATTCAACGGGACAAACAGCGGATCGGTCACCTATCAGGTGACCCGGCTGACCGATCCCGGACTGATGATGAAATCTTTACGTTTTGCGGAAATTTTTCTGAAAAACAGCCAACAGGCACTTTATCCATATGCATTGTGGCTGACAGAAAAATGTTATCAACTATCTTCTGCAGGAGTGGAACAAAAAGAAATAATCAGCCGTTACCGGAACCTGATGTTTTCCTGGATAGATCAGATAAACGAAGAGGATATGCTGGAAAAAGCCGCCGGTTACCGGAATGAAATCGTGAAACTAAAGGTTCAGAATTATAGTGACGAACTGAATGCTTTCAATAATATGTTGGATGAAAGTCTATATGATAAAAATTGGGGGAAGTTTTACCCGGACGAACGTATTCCTTATTGGATAAATTCGGCCGGTTTACAGTCTTGGTTTCCTTGGCCGCTAGCGGAAGAATGGGAACAGGACAGCAGTTACCGGAAAGAGATGATGACCTATGGAAATGTTACCAATCCGAATTGGCCGGAAGGAGTCTGGACGGATGAAGAATTTGATAATTATGCCCTCTATTGCCGGGGACTAGTCGGAGCATTGGGGTTTGTCAGCTATGATCCGGGGTATGGAAACCGTTTTACGCCTAGAAATACAGATGTTGATCTGGAACTTTACCTGGAGGAGATGATGAAATATCCCCGGAAACAATTTCTGGAACGCTGGGAAAGTTCCCCGCTTGTGATTAAGAAATATGAAATCCTGTATGCCATCATCCGGGACGAGTTAGGTGTTGAATTATAATACTGAATTGTATATGAAAAAGATCGAATATTTTTGTTGTCTGCTAGGGCTGGTATTGACAGGACTGGCTTGTCAGGATGACGATGAGACGACTGTGATCCCGAAGCCGGAAGGGATTACCTACGGTACGGTAACGGATAAAGGAGGAAATGTTTATAAAACCCTGACCATAGGAAACCAGACCTGGCTGGCAGAAAATTTCCGTTACCGTCCGGACGAAGCTACAGCTGCCGATCTGGTGACTTACGGAGAATCATACGGAGGCACTGAGCGTGCCATATTGGAAGGTACAAATATGAATAGTTACCAAACTTTTTGCCGGAATTATTCCGGTCGGAAATTTCTGCTCTATCTGCGCGAACAGCTTTTGGCTGCCGATGAGGCAGGCCGTTTGAATACGAGCAGTCCCTACGGAGTAGACTGGATTGTGACACAAGTAGGCAACTACACCATTCCTAACCTCCTGTCTTATAATATGCACGATGATATTAAAGATGAATTGATGGCCATATGGAATGATGCTGTAAATTATTATTTTAAGGTCGACCAGGATTACCTGACACGTTTCGGTTACCTGTATTCGTATGAAGGAGCTTTAAAAGCCGTAAAAGAAGGAGCTCCGGAAGGATTTCATTTGCCCACTGACGCGGAATGGATGATGCTGGAACGTCATTTGGGAATGGATGCCGGAGAATTGGAGGGCCTGGAAAATTGGAGAGGCCACGCAGGTGAGCTATTGAAAACAGGAGAACAAGGAATCGGATTTGATGCCTTGTATGGCGGAGCTGCCGTATATGCCTTGTCAACAGCCTACAATTCCCGTTATGTGTATAAAAATGAAGGTGCTTACTTCTGGAGCAGTGATCAGATTGTAATATCGGACAGTTTATCTAACGGAATCGTCCGTAACATATCCCTGTATCATTCCGGAATCCGGCGCATGACAAGCCGTTTAATCAGTACAACTGAAAATGTACGCCCCTCTTATAGTGTTCGATTAGTAAAATAGAAAAAACCAAACTCATATGAAAAATATATTCCTGATTGTTTTTTGTCTGCTTGTTTCGACAGTGTGGGCTAAAGAAGAAAAGAACAAACGTATCCAGTATTGTACTACTTTGGAAGAGGCCATGCAACAGGCCGCCCGGAAACATAAACCGATTTTTTTCAATTGTTATGCCGGATGGGCCGGTCCTTCGGTACTGATGGACTCTGTCGTACTGACAGATCCCGATTTGGTTTCGTTTATTCAGAAACATTTCGTCAGTTTACGTGTGGATATGCCCAAAACCCAAGAGGGACGCAAACTGGCAGAACGTTACAGGGTAAAGTTTTATGCCCATTATCTGATTTTGGATGAAAAAGGAGAAATCATACACCGGATTTCCGGAGGAGCCAAAGCTCCTGAATTTAAAGAAAAATTGAAAGCAGGCCTGAATCCAAAAACCTCATTGGCGGGAATGACCCGGCATTATGAAAAAGGTGACCGGTCATTTAAATTTTTAGCAGCCTATGCCGGCACATTGAAAACGGCAGACGAAAATGAGAAATTTCAGGAAGTAGCTGACTATTATTTGGAGCATATCGATTCTGCCGGTCTCTATTTGCCACAGTCGTGGGAAATCCTTTGGAATAAGGGGAAAAGATATGACAGCGAATGGTTCCGTTTTATCTATGACCACAGAAATGAGTTGGTGGAGAAAAACGGAGAGAAAATACTGAATTTTATAGTACAGGTACTTTTTCATCAAGTTTATCCTTACATGATGTTTGAAAAAGTATATGATATGGATTTCATTTCAGAAATAGAACAAAAAGCCGGTCACCTGGAATTTACTTCACTTAACCGGGACCAATTGTTGGATATGTGTAAGATTCTGCATTTCAGACAACAGAAAAAGTATTCGGAAATGCTGGACCTCTGGGGAAAAATGGTCCCGAACCTGCCGAATGAAGCCTTGAAAGTCAGATATGACGCTACATTGGGACGTTTGCAAGATATGAACGAGACTGAAAAAAAACAGGCAATCGCTTATCTGAAAGAAAGAATGGCAGGAATGACAGGTTCAACCCTGGAACGCTACCGTCAAATTGTAACTGAATTGTCAGACTATCAAGGAATACGGTTTGAAACAGGTGGTCTGCAGGAAGCCCTGGCAAAAGCCCGGAAAGAAAACAAAGCGGTTTTTGTCGATTGTTACACCAGTTGGTGTGGTCCCTGCCAAATGATGAGCTCTAAAGTCTTTCCGGATAAGCAAGCCGGAGACTTTTTCAATCCCCGTTTTATCAGCCTTAAAATCGATATGGAAAAAGATGAAGGCAAAGAACTGGCTCAAAAATGGAACATTCGTGTATTCCCGACTTATCTGATTCTGGATCCTCAGGGAGAAATCGTGTATACTTCACAGGGATACATACCCGCCGAAGAACTGATCAGGCGGATGAATGAAGGACTGGAACAATGGAAAAATAATATAAAAACCGGAAAATAACGAGCATATGATACACAAAATCTTACATCGATTATATATGGGAATTGTTACAATCGGCTGTACAATGCTATGGACTTTGTCCGGATGCGATAACGATACGTTAGATAGCTTTTTACAATTCTCTGATGATAATCTTTTACTAAGAGCGGCCGGTGATACTGTTGTCATTGACGTGACTGCCGGGTCCGGATGGGAAGCCGAAAGTATGGCTGATTGGTGTACTGTGGAAAAAAACAGGGAGAACCCTGAAGGAAAGTTGGTCATCCGGGTTAGTCCGTCGGATGACATATACGAAAGAGGAACGGCTGTAAAAGTAACTTGCGGAGACAATGTAATGCGTTTGGCTGTGCGTCAGGAACCGATGGTATTTGAAGTGACGGACGGCAAGAAATCGTTGGCTTTCAATAAAAGAGTTAGCTACGATACCCTGAAAATTCATACCAATATGGATTGGAAAGTAGAAATTGCCGATACGACAGGTTGGTTACAAGTTGCAGATACCGTGGGTTCGGGAGATTCCGAACTGGTTTTTATAACTACGGATAATAGCCAGAAAAAAGAAAGATCGACAACCGTTCGTTTGAAATACGGCGTACGTACAATGAAATTAACCGCTTCCCAGAATGGAGGGATCCGGGCAGACGGAAATGTCCAAAAACACCAGGGAGAACGTGAACTCACAAACGGCTTTAACCTGATTTTTCTGGGAGATGGCTTTACGTCCGATGATCTGATTGCAGAAACGGGAGTATTCGACCTGGCGGTAGAAGAAGCTTGTGAGGCCTTATTTGCTGTCGAACCCTATAAAACTTACAAGGAATATTTCAATGTTTGGTCAGTGGCTTGCGAATCACAAGAGCGCGGGGCCGGAACTTCCGAGTCAGGAAATACAGCATTATTCAGTTACTTTAACGAAGATAACCGCATCATCGGAAATAATACAACGGCTTTCAGTTATGCAAGCAAAATATTGGGAATGAATGACGCCATACTGCAAACGAATTCCGTCGTCATTGTATTGGTCAATGACGAACGTTATGGAGGCTCGACTTATTGGTTCGGCGACCCGACTGATAGAAATGATACTGATTACAGGACAATCAGTTATGTCCCTTTGAACAGAGATATTCAATTACCGGGAGGATTCACCAACATTTTTCTGCATGAAGTCGGTGGACACGCTATCGGAAAACTGGGAGACGAATGGTCTACCGAACAGTTGTTTACTACTGAAGATAAAACTTTAATAACTTATTATAAAAATTACAGGTTATATTGTTATAATGTAGGACTACCAACAAGTGAAAGGCTGATAACTTCTTATCCGGAGATGAGTTGGCAGTTTTTCCGATATGTCAGTGGAAGCACAGCTCGTTACAGCGAAGTGTTGAAGCCTGCTGACGGAGGCTATGGATGTGTCAGTGATATTGCTAACAAGACATTTGTTTCTCATTGTGAAGAAGAGAGTTGTATGATAAACAACGTACCTTATTTCAATGTTGCTTCGCGATATGCTATCGTACAATGGCTTTTGTTCCGTCTCAACGTATATGAATACACCCCTCAAGGCATGACCGGATTGGTTAATTACTTTTTCGAACATGACCAATATGAACTACCGGCCGACTATACCGTATCGGACAGACCACCCCTTCCGATGCCGGCTCAGGTAAAATAATAGAGCTTTAAGCCGAATAAAACATCAGATCCTGTCATAACTTACCGTTTAGCCGGAACATTATGGCAGGATATCTTTTTTAGAAATCTGCATAATCATAACTAACAGTACCAGATTTCGCAGTCGATTTTTTAAATAACGGAAAGCATTTTTCTTATGGGTTTTGACAGTAAGCACAGACAGATTCAGCAGTTGGGCTATTTCCTGATTTTTCTTACCCTCTAAAGATAAAAGAATGACCTCCTGGCTACGTTGCGGCAATTCACCGATGGCTGCGTACAACTCCCGCAATATTTCTTCCTCTTGCACTGAAAAATCGGGTAGTTTTTGTTCATAAAGCACATGTGCCATGTATTTTTCTTCGACTGCCCGGTGTTTCCAGTAATCTGCACAACGGTTCGAGACGGCTTCGTACAAATAAGCTTTAAATCCGTTGATAGAATTGTATTGTTTGTTACTTTCCCAGATATTGATAAAGATTTCCTGCACGATATCTTCAGCCACCTTGTGATTTTCCACTCTGCGTTCTGCAAAAAGGACAAGGTAACTATAAAATTGCTGAAAGAGTTTATGATAAGCTTGTTCGTCTTTCAAGTTAAAGCGCTGCAAAAAATCTTTCTGTTCGCTCACAGTGTCTTCCGTCGTTTTACCGAACAAAATAAAGGATTAATAATAGATTTTCCAATTTATATTCCAAATTCTTTTGAAAAACTGTGTCAGCAAAGTCCATACTTTATTCTTTTTCTTCGCTGACACAGTTCAAATTACAACTTCAATGTCCAGGGACACCTTCTCTTATGGCTGTGGTTTCTTAAATTCCTTGAATACCCGCTTTATCTCATCGACATAGTCCAGTTTTTCCCAGGTAAAAAGTTCCACTTCTTTCTCAACTGTAGGCCAATAATTCGAAGTGAACACTTTTTTCACTATTTCAGGTTTGCGTCCCATGTGCCCATAACTGGCAGTCTCCTGATAAATCGGATTACATAATTTCAAGCGTTCTTCGATAGCCCTCGGACGAAGGTCGAAAATCTCGTTGACTTTCCCGGCAATCTCTGCATCCGTTAAGCTGACTTTCGAAGTACCGTAAGTATTCACATACACTCCTACAGGACGGGCAACGCCGATCGCATAGGAAATCTGGATCAGGATCTCGTCGGCTATCCCCGCTGCTACCATATTTTTAGCGATATGACGGGCAGCATAGGCAGCAGACCGATCGACTTTCGAAGGGTCTTTTCCGGAGAAAGCTCCCCCACCGTGGGCTCCTTTCCCCCCGTAGGTATCGACAATAATCTTACGCCCTGTCAGCCCTGTATCTCCATGAGGACCTCCGATCACAAATTTACCGGTCGGGTTGACAAAAAGAATGACATTTTTATCGAATAAAGCCTGTACCCGTTTTGGCAACAGGGCCTTTACCCGGGGCAGCAGAATATCGACGATATCTTTTCTGATCCATTCCACCATAGCCTCGTCGGCTTTCAGCTGGGCTTCCGGCGTTTCGTTGGCCGGCTTGATGAAATCGTCATGCTGGGTAGAAATGACAATCGTATGTATACGGACCGGTTTCCCTTCATCACCGTATTCAATGGTCACCTGTGATTTCGAATCGGGACGCAGATATTGCATCAACTGACCCTCTTTCCGGATTTGAGCCAATTCTTTCAGTAAAAGATGGGCTAATTCCAGGGACAACGGCATATAATTATCGGTCTCGTTACAGGCATAACCGAACATCATCCCCTGATCACCGGCTCCCTGTTCCATCGGATCTTCACGCACCACTCCCCGGTTGATATCCGGCGATTGTTCGTGGATCGCAGAAAATACCCCGCAACTATTTCCGTCGAACATATACTCACTCTTGGTGTAGCCGATCTCATTGATCACCTCACGGGCCACTTGCTGCACGTCTACATAAGTCTTTGTTTTAATCTCGCCTGCAATGACAGTTTGTCCGGTTGTCACCAAAGTTTCACAGGCTACTTTTGCTTCCGGGTCGAACGCCAGAATCCGGTCGAGCACTGCATCCGAAATCTGATCGGCAACCTTATCAGGATGCCCTTCCGATACAGACTCTGAAGTAAATAAATATCCCATAATTTAATTGAAAATTGAAAATTGAAAATTGAAAATTGAAAATGTACTATACGCAATCAATATCCAATCGGTTAATTATATTACGGGAAAGGCAATGGATGGTTGAATTCAGAAGTATATGCATTTTAGCAATTTTTTTCTGTGGTTGCAATCAGCCAAATCTTTCCACAATGACGGGACAAAGATAGGAAGGAAAAAGGTAAAAGTAAAAAGTTAAAGGTTAAAAAAAAGCAGAAAGAGGAAAAGCGCATCATTCGGGTTTTATTATTAATTTTGCGGCCTATATTCAAAGTATCGTTATGGCATTCTTATATAATATCGGAATTCAGGCATATCATCTGGCTATACAATTGGCAGCTCCTTTCAATGAAAAAGCAGCCCTTTTACGTAAAGGCAGAAAAGAAGTCTGGAAAAAAGCAGCCGGTATACAACGGGGAGAAGGTCGTTTGGTGTGGTTTCATGCCGCTTCTTTGGGCGAATTCGAACAAGGCCGCCCGGTAATCGAAGCCTTGAAGGCCGCAGAACCGGCAACCCAAATCCTGCTTACCTTTTTTTCACCCTCAGGTTATGAAATCCGCAAAAATTATACCGGTGCAGATTACATCCTTTATCTGCCGGGAGATACGCGACGCAATGCGGTCCGCCTGATTGAAAAATTCCGTCCGGATGCAGCGGTCTTTATCAAATATGAATTCTGGTTCCACTACCTGAACGAACTGAACAAACGAAACATCCCGGTATATCTCATCTCAGCCATTTTCCGTCCCAACCAGCCTTTTTTTAAAAGTTGGGGAAAACTCCACCGGCGGATGCTGGGATGCTTCAAAGAATTGTTCGTGCAGGACGGGCAATCGGTGGAATTACTGAAATCCATCGGCATAAAAAATGTCAGACTGACAGGAGATACCCGTTTCGACCGGGTAAAACAGATCGCGGAAAATGCAAAACAAATCGTCAAAGTAGAGCAATTCTGTGACGGCCACCCCGCCATCGTCTGCGGCAGCACCTGGCCACCCGATGAAGAAATTCTCCTGGAATATATCAACTGCCATCCGGACAGTTATAAATGGATTATCGTCCCTCACGAAATCGGGGAAAATCACATCAAAGCGATTCTGGACAAATGCAGGAAAAAGGTAGCCCGCTACACCTCGGAAAATACCGATTTGGCCGGTAAGGAGGTACTGATTATCGATTGTATCGGATTGCTTTCATCGATCTACCGGTATGGAAAGATCGCTTATATCGGCGGAGGTTTCGGGGTCGGTATCCACAATACCCTTGAAGCTGCCGTGTATGGCATACCGGTAATTTTCGGACCCAAATATCAAAAATTCAACGAAGCGGTCAGCCTGATCCGGGAAGGCGGAGCTTTCAGCATTTCCAACGGGGCAGAACTCTCGGAGATCCTGGACAGCCTGATTCAACATCCGGCAATTGCAGAAACCGCCGGACAAAAGGCATTGGAATATGTGAACAGCCAACTGGGTGCGACAGCAGTAATCAGTGAAGCACTAAGCACTACAACTTAGAGAGGCCACGATCAAAAGGAGGATATAAAATCCCTTTTTCGGTAATGATTGCCGTAATCAATTCATGACGGGTCACATCGAAAGCAGGATTATACACCTTTATTTCCGGAGGTGCCATCCGTCGGGTATACCATTTTTCTGTGATTTCACCGGCCTGCCGTTCTTCAATGGGAATATATGCCCCATCCGGACATTTTAAATCAACTGTAGAAGTCGGTCCAAGTACGTAAAAAGGAATTCCATAATATTTAGCTAAAACAGCAACTCCGGAAGTACCTATTTTATTAGCAACATCTCCATTAGCCGCTATCCGGTCGCATCCCACCAAAACAGCCTGCACCTTTCCCTGTCCCATCACACAGGAAGCCATATTATCACAAATCAAAGTGACATCGACCCCTGCTTTCTGAAGTTCAAAGGCAGTCAAACGTGCCCCCTGTAACAATGGACGGGTTTCATCTGCATACACTTTAAAATGATAACCACGCTCCTGTCCCAAATAAACAGGAGCCAAAGCCGTACCATACTCTGAAACAGCCAGATGTCCGGCATTACAATGAGTCAACAGCCCCATTCCCGGTTGTAAAACACTTAATCCCCATTCCCCGATACTCCGGCAAGCAGCCGCATCCTCTGCCCGGATAGCTTCCGCCTCCTGCTGCAATTTTATCTTTATTGTATCAACCTGCTGATCCTGCAATGACAAAACACATTTTTCCATCCGGTCCAAAGCCATAAATAAATTTACAGCAGTAGGACGTGAAGAAGCCAGGTATTTTTTTACCTCCGTAAATTTTTGAAAAAAAACGGAAAAAGACTGTTCCCCGAATTGTTGTGCACAAACCGCCATGCCATAGGCAGCAGCAACTCCGATGGCCGGGGCACCCCTCACCTTCAGATGATAAATGGCTTCCCAAATCTCCTCCGGAGTATATAAGCGGAGATATACTTCCCGGCTGGGCAATTGCGTCTGGTCGAGGATAATTACAGCCGACTCTTCCCAATCGACACTTACCGTCGTCAGGCCGGCCAAACCTTCACTTTTCATTTTTCTTTCATCCATTCGTTCAGCGTATCGAGCAAATCTTCTTTCGACACCGGATCGAAATCTTTAATCCGGCAAGCATGGCTCATATCCCCTCTTACGTATTTACGGCATTTTCCGTTTTTCTTCAAATCGACGCCGGTAGCATACCAGGGATCACTTCCGCCGTATACAAACAAAATCCGCTCGGCATCCGTCTGCAACCATTCGTTGATCGCCTTCATCTGTTTGTCATTAAAAGGCTTTTTTTCAACACCTTCAGGCATAGTGAACGAAAAGTCGATATCTTTATCGTCTTCGGGTAAGAATTTCTTGAACGGTTTTATTTTATAATCATACATCCCGATCTCGGTCAAAGCAGCATAAAAAAACGGTTGCATGCGGACGATGTACTTATCTTCAAAAAAATCAGGGGAAGACACTTTCACCAGGTATTCGAAGATCTCCTCCCAATCGGCACTTTCCTGATCGGGAATATCGGCACAATTATTCCCCCACTGCCAAAACGCAAAAGGATATTCCAGAATCATCAGCTGCAAGGCCCGTTTGGTCCCTCCCACCATCCGGTAGGTATATTTCTTTTCGGCAGCCAGTTCCTCGAGCATAGGAAGCAGCGTATCGAGATGTTCGAAACACATGGTCTGAAAATCACGGATTGTATAATGACAGGTATTCAGATCCTCCCAGTTAAAAAGCGCTTTCACCCCACTCTTCGCCGTTCCTAACCGATTCAGAAATTTATCCAAACGGGGATCTACATACTCCAGATTCAGGGGAGCTACATAAGGTACACTGATATCCACATCGGCCGGGTAAAAATAACGGTGAAATATCGTCGTCTGTCCTCCTTTGCTGATTCCGGTACTGATCCATTTCGATGCCGGATAAATTTTCTGCCTGATAGCCTGTATAATCTCGTGCTGGTCATCGGCAGCCTGCTTGATGGTCAGGTTTTCCCAGGGAATCCCTCCTTCCGGCACGCTTTGATCGAAAAAACGGTGCTCTATCGTCAGCTGATTCCCTTTCAGGATATTAGCCAATTCACCTTCCTCCGACGACCAGATATTATAGCCTTCCAACTCGACGATCACCGGAGCATCCGATTGTTTATGCCCCAGCAACACCCGTTGCCGGAAAGTCCCTTTTGCGGGATCGGAATGATCGACCGGCTGCTCGAACCAGAATTGATAATACTCCTGAAAAGGCTTTACATCCAGTTTCTGAATCTCACTAATCTGTGGTATCTGTTGCAACTTTTCATAAATCCCATCTCCGGCCCATACCGCCAGGGTAAACCATACACAAACAAAAGTAGTTAAGAGTTTTCTCATAATTCAAATAATTTAAAATATCATCCAATCTCCACCCTTAGTCGGGACTTATCTCAACGGGGACAAGGTACGAAAAAAAGGCAGAAAGTAAAAAAGTAGCATGCAAAAAGTAAAAGACAAATGCTAAAAAGCGATCCGTAAAAGCAAGAAATCCATTTGCCGGCAGGCAAGAAATTGATTAGCTTTGCGACAATTATCAAAACAGTTTATAATCCAAATCCGGAACAGTCTATGAAGATATCCATAAAGGCAGCTATAGCTTTGAAAACAAAGGCTTTGACAGGAGGATTATCCCTACTGTTTCTTTTAGGCGGATGTCATAAAAAAGTAAACTACTTTAACGGGGAGATCATAACCGTGAAAGATATTCCGGTAAGCGACACGCTGACCGGGGAACGGCTGCTGCTGGACAGTATCGACACCGGAATGCTTTCGCTCTGCGACACGACCTTATTCTTTATGGGACACAGGACTCCCGATTATCATTACTATTGTTTTAACACCGACGGACGATTTATCGCCGGTTATTTTCAGAAAGGAAGAGGTGCCGATGAATATTTCAGTATTACCCCCATTATTCAGAAATATAAGGAGAATGGCGAATGGAAAGCGTTGTTTACAGCCATAAATGAAGAGAAAGCCGGGATATTCAATATAACGAAATCCCTGCAACAACGCAAGACGGTCTGTGATACGATCTTCGATTTCCGATGGAGGGATAAATCCTCCCGTTCTTTTATGAGTGTTTTCATATACGATGAAAACAATATCCTGGCTTATAAACAAGCGGAAAGACGCGAAAATACGAAAACCGATGTCAATCCGATGCCTCAATGGTTACTGATAGACCGTCGTACCGGAAAAATCAATAAAACCTACGACTTATATTCCGTTTCCAAAGACCTTCCTGCACAACAGGCATCGGACAATCGCTTCTTCTCATCGCTGAACCTATTGAACAACGACCGTACCCGCATGGTCATGACCATGTCCCTGGTACCCCAACTCAACATACTGGATTTAGAAACAGGAATATTAAAAGGGTACCGGATCGAAAACCAACCCACACTTGAAAATCTGGCCGAACAAAGCAACGATTTGAGGCAATACTATGGCTTTCCCGAGATCGACGACCGGTTTATTTATGTTCTGTATCTCGACCGGAATTTTATGAAACGTGAGGAAAACAAAGGATGTACCTTGTATGTTTTCGATTGGGAAGGTCAGTTGGTGCACAAATTATATATCCCGGAAGGAATCGATCAAATCCAGGTAGATGCCAAAAACAGATTATTATATGGAGTTAATTTGCAAATGGAAGAGGTATATCGTTATCCGTTACCATTTTAATTCAGTCTATCGGGTCCTTGAGGCCATCGGACTTTATGAACTTTATAAATGCTAAGCGACATGAGCTATTTCACACCCTATAAAGAACATTACAAAGCCCTCATCCGTTTGGGTATCCCCATTGTCATCGGACAAATCGGTATTGTGGTGGTAGGCCTGGCCGATAATATGATGGTGGGACAATATGCCACTCTCGATCTGGCTGCAGCTTCATTTGTCAACAGTGCCTTCAATATTCCCATTCTTTTCGGTCTGGGTTTTTCTTATGGTCTTACTCCCCTGGTCGGACAATTTTTCGGCCGTCATGACAAATATCATGTCGGTCAACTGCTACGCAACAGTCTGTTGGTAAATCTCTTCATCGGCTTGCTCCTGACCCTGGCGATGACAGTAGTATGGTTCAATATCGACCGGCTAGGACAGCCTGAAGAATTACTCCCGTTGATCCGGCCTTATTTTCTTCTCCAGCTGGCTTCTCTGGTATTCGTCATGTTATTCAATTCTTTCAAGCAATTCGCCGACGGTATTACGGATACCAAAACGCCCATGTACATCATGATCTCCGCCAATCTGGTGAATATTGCCGGGAATTATATACTGATCTACGGAAAATTCGGACTACCGGCCCTGGGTGTCGTAGGAGCAGGCATTTCCACCTTAACGGCCCGTATCCTCATGTTTGTAGCTTTCGCCGTCTTATTTTACCGCAACCTCCGTTACCGCCGCTATCTGGTCGGTTACAAACGGGGTAAATACAATTTCACCGATATCCTCTCACTCAATAAAATGGGTTGGATGGTCGGTTTACAGATGGGACTGGAAACTGCCCTGTTCAGTATTACGGGAATTATGATCGGTTGGCTGGGAAGCATTGCCCTGGCCGCCCATCAGGTGATGGTGGCTATCTCAACTTTAGGTTTTATGATCTATTACGGAGTCGGAGCAGCGGTATCTGTACGGGTGAGTAATTATTTCGGCCGTCAGGAGCTGCTCCATGTGCGCCGCACGACGATGGCAGGCTTCCACCTCATTCTTTGTCTCGCTGTCTGTGCCTGTACTGTGTTCTTATTTTCCCGGGAACTGATCGGATATCTATTCACCACCTCCGAAGAAGTCATCCGGGTCGTATCCACCCTGGTCTATATCCTGCTGGCCTACCAATTCGGGGATGCCCTTCAGATTACCTATGCCAATTCCCTCCGCGGTATCGGCGATGTGATCTCCATGGCTGTCATCTCTTTTATCGGTTACTTCCTGATCGCCATGCCCGTATGCTACATCTGCGGCTTTGTACTCGAGTGGGGTATCACAGGAATCTGGATCGGCTATCCGATAGGGCTTACCCTGACCGGAGTCATGCTTTGCGGAAGGTACTACTGGAAACTAAAAACTAAAACTCAGAGCACAGAATTTTATTGATTTCCCGGTATCCTTTTTCCTTATCGGCAAAATGCACGGTATGGAAACCCAGTTGACGAGCCGCATCGACATTTTCCTTCAGGTCGTCGATAAAGAGCGTGTCTTCGGGGTATGCCTGAAAACGGTCGATCAGGATCCGGTAAATCTCTTTTTCGGGTTTAATCAGTTTTTCGTGAGCCGAGATGATCTGGCCCTCGAAATACCGAAAGACCTCCCGTTCTTTCAGGTAGTCATAAAATTCCAGGGACATATTGGAAAGGCAGAATAAACGGTAACCTTTACCGGCCAACTCTTTAATCAGACATTGTGTTTGGGGAATATCCCGCAACGAATGTTTGATAAATTCGACAAAATCCCAACATTCGGCATAAGGACGTCCCGAAAAAACACTCATTTCCCGAACGATATTCACCTGATCGATCGTCCCCCGGTCGTAATCGGGCCAAAATTTCCGGAAAAACCCCCTTTCAAACAGACTCACCGGCATTGCACGATCACCGGTATATTCTTCCATCAAACGTTCGGGACTCCAATCGACCACAACTCCACCCAAATCAAAAACCACATTTTTCATATACTTGTCATTTTTCAATCATACCTATTTTCGATATCTAAAGTTACAAAACTTATACCAACTTATCCGCTCACTGAAAAATCTATCCGGCAAGTGGATTAAAAATCCACAATTACCCCGACAGAGGGTAAAACCGTTCCGCCCAATTCATTTTTTATGCTGCGCATCTGATAATAACCTTCCCGGTCAGGATCTTTGCGATAGCTTCCGTCGGGATTTTCGACAGGCACCAGCTCATCGGGACCTAAAGCTTTATAGTTATAGATATTCTGAATGTCCGCATAAAATATCAACGACCACTTTCGAAAGAAAAAACTCTTATCCACCCTGACATCCAGTTGATGGAAAGCCGGTAATCGCTGTGTATTGAAGCGCGAATAATCATAATAAGGCTGATGTTTGGCCTCCCAGGCTTCTATCCGTGCCGAAGTCTCCCGATCATAAGGCGTATAAGGCCCACCCGCCACATATCTCCATTTAAACCCCAAATCCCAACTTTTACCTATCCTACGGGTCGCTGTCAGAGAGAATATATGGCGGTTATCCCAACTACTGGGTATATAACGACGGGTATTCTGCAAATTTTCATCCAACTGTTTAAATTCGGAATAATACCAGGTATAAGCCAACGAAGCAACGACACCATAAAATTCCTGGGTTCTGAGCATCAATTCCAGCCCATAAGCTCTCCCTTCTCCGACGGGTCGAACCGCTTCGTCACCCACCGCCACATAGTCGGTACCTTTATTGGCCAAAGCAACCGAATCGGTCAGGGATACGGGATAATGATCGTAAGTCTTGTAAAAACCTTCCAGTGTAATCCGGGTAGTCGTTCCCGGACGATACTCAACTCCCAGTACATAATGATCGGCTCCGATATATCCGGTCTTATTCCGTTTATTCACCAGAACTCCCCCGGCGTCTGCAAAACCCAGCGTCGTATAGGCAGGCAACTGATAATACCGGCCGATATTGCCATTTAGCGACCAGCGTTCGTCGAATGCGTAAGAAAATGAGAAACGGGGCGATATTTGCCGGTAAAGAGCAGCTGTTTTACCGGTATAATTACATCCGTCCGCCCGGAGTCCCAGGGATAAAGCCAGCCGTTCGGAGAAAAAAGACCGGGACACCTGGCCGAAGACCGCCCATTTCCACATATTCAAAGCCCGGGAATAATACTGATCGATAGCTTCTCCCGCAGCGAACAGCCGCCGGGCCGTAGTATTGTCATAGTGGGCATATTCGATACCTGCCCCAACCTGAAGTTTAAACCCATTCGCTGCATAACGATGATGCTCGAAACGGAATTTATTTTCCGATTCTCCAGAGCGATAGTCGATTGTTTTGGGATTATGACGGTCATTGCCGGTGTATTTCTCGACCTTATTGTACAATCCACTCCGGCTTAGGACGAAAAAGTGATACCAGTTATTGCCGTAATGCTTAAAGGTCGTTCCCAAAGTATAACTCCATTGCCGGCTTTCCGGCAACCAATCGAGCAAATATTTCTGATGATCGTCGGGATTCTTCAGGTCGGTATTCAGACGGTTGATATCGTATCCGCCAATACCGAGCAAAGTCCATTCATTCCGGGCATTCAAACGGGTGACCGTCTTGAATTGCATATCATTATACACCGGAAGAAAAGGCAAACCGATGATACCGAACAACATCTTCAGATAACTTCGCCGGGCCGAAACAATAAAAGTAGTCTTTGGAGCCAACGGACCGTCCAAAGACAGGCCGTAATCGGTAGCACCGAAAGTAACCCGCGTCTTCACCCGGTCGGGATTTCCCTCGATCTGTCGAAATTCGAGCATAGAACTCATCATATTACCATAAGAAGCCGGGAAGGCACCGGAAAAGAAATTTACCTCTTTGACAAAATCGATATTCACAATACTGACTACCCCACCGGAAGCCCCCTGAGTAGCGAAATGATTTAAGATGGGCAATTCAACTCCGTCCAGATAAAACCGGTTTTCAGCAGGCCCACCACCCCGGACTACAAAATCATTCCGGAATGCAGGCGAAGACAATACCCCCGGCATGGATTGTACTACTTTGGAAATATCCCGGTTGCCTCCGGGATTTTTTTCAATCTCCGCAATTCCTATCCGCTGAATGGAAACCGGAGTTTCTACTGTTTTACGGTAAGGACTGGCTTTGACTACGACCTGTTCCAAAGTAGTCGATGCAGGTTCCAAACCGATATTTTCCGTTCTCTCTCCGGCAGTACCCAACAGAAACCCTACTGTCACCAAAGTCTGATAACCGATACTACTCACCTCCAAGCGGACAAGTCCCGGAGGAACATTTTCCAACCGGAATCTTCCCTCCTCATCCGTCGCTCCCCCCAGAGTCGTCCCATAAACTACGACATTTGCAAATGGGATCGCCTCATTGCTCGCCAAATCGAAGACTCGTCCTTTAACGACACCTTTATTTTGTGCCTGGACAACTGGTCCGATACCCAGACAAAATAAAAATAATACGATCCAATATCTCATCTCTAAAATATCTTACTATTTATAAACTCTTCTCCCGACGGGTCGGCAAATGTACACAAACGAATCGTCATCTGACAAAAAATCCCCCATCGATTACCGGTCAATGAGGAATTTTTCAAGAAAATATGAGTATTGAACATTAAGAATATATCCTTTATACGAGCAACTTAGCAAAAAGATTCAAAAAAAATTCTACTTTTCTTTGGAGGTTATATGAAAATATCTACCTTTGCACCCGAGTTCTTTGCCCAGGTGGCGGAATTGGTAGACGCGCTGGACTCAAAATCCAGTGTCCTCAACAGACGTGCGGGTTCGATTCCCGCCCTGGGTACAAATTGAAAATTAAGGAGTTAGATGAAAATCTAACTCTTTTTTTGTAACCCATGGGACCGGGGCATGGGGTTTCTTGAGGACTGGTACTATCTTAGAAAAAGTTTACTGATCACCTATCTTACAATTTATTCCTGGAAGATTTCAGCCCTCACGCGGCTGAGGGTTTCGGGAGTCATCAACAGATAAGAAGCGATATGGCTGATAGGGGCTCTTTTGGCTGCTTCGGGAAAATCTTTTAGAAAACGTTTATAGCGTTCCTTGGCGGTTTCGAATCGCCAGGAGTCGGCTTTGTTCTGGGATACCATAAGGCCCCATTCTAAAATTTTCTTGTATAATTGGGCAATAGAGGAATAAGAAACAAACAATTCTTGCAGACCGGTATAGGGGATGTCGTACACCACGGTCGGTTCGATGGCTTCGATCATCAAGCGTGTGGGTTCTTGTCTGAACAGGCTGATGATGCAAAATACCAAATCATCTTCACACGAAAAATGTTCGGTGATATCATGCCCGTTTTTGTAGTAATACTGACGTAACATTCCCGATTCGACATAATGGAAATGGCGGGCTATCCGGCCTTCTTCGAGGAGAAGTTCTCCTTTATCGACCCGGCGACACTCCATTATAGAAGCAAGTGCTTCCTGTTCCTCCGGATGCAGAGGATAATAACGTCTGGACAGAGTTCGTGTTATAGCTAAAGCAGTTTTCATATTTACCGGGAAAAAAGTATACAAAGAAAAGAAAAAGGGTTGAAAAAAAAGAGAATCGGAGCTTATAAAGTTCATCATAAAACGTAGGTATAATTTTTTCTTTCTATTCCGGTTTTTATACCGTCAGACCGGTTCGCCTGGACCGCTCCGTTAAGGCTTTCCTTCACTGACCGGCGGAACTCGCTTCGCTCAGACACCACTGGTCAGTGAAAGAAAAAGCTAGATGACCGACAGAAGCGACCGCGTCCCCGAACACGAATACCGAAGACGAACAAGGACCGGAATAATTCTACGTTTTAACAGTTACAGAGGTTAGAGAAGTGAAGCTTTCACCGTTGTAACTAAAAAATGGGAGAGGATCAGCAAGAAGAGCGAAGTGCAAAAGAAGGTGTCTGAAAACAAACTATTCAAAAAAGAGTAATTTCTGGTCAAAGGAGGAATTTTGGTTAAAATTTACCTTTATTTGAATAATAATCACCCTTGATTTCAAACGTTAGCACGTATTTTTGATCCGTCGAAATAAATTAATCAATCAGATATCTATGAAAAAAATCTTATTTTCTGCAATTGCTCTGGCTGTTAGTTTGGCAGGGTATGCACAATGGAAACCTGCGGGCGATAAAATAAAAACCACGTGGGCAGAGCAAATCGATCCGAATAATGTACTTCCGGAATATCCCCGACCGATCATGGAACGGAAGGAATGGAAAAACCTGAACGGCTTGTGGGAATATGCCATCCGTCCGACGGGTACTCAGCAACCGGCAGACATGGACGGTCAGATATTGGTACCATTTGCCGTAGAATCGAGCCTCTCGGGTGTGATGAAGACTTTAGGCAAAGAAAACGAATTGTGGTATAGCCGGGAATTCACCGTTCCCTCCTCCTGGAAAGGCAAAAACATACTGCTGCACTTCGGGGCTGTCGACTGGCAAGCCGATGTTTGGGTAAACGGCGTTAAAATGGGACAACACCGGGGAGGATACACCCCCTTCTCTTTCGATATTACTCCGGTTTTAGCTAAAGGGAAAAACCAGATCACGGTAAAAGTATGGGATCCGAGCGACGAAGGTTATCAACCGAGAGGAAAACAGGTGAAACACCCGGACGGTATCTGGTACACTCCGGTCAGCGGAATCTGGCAAACGGTATGGATGGAACCTGTATCCGCCAACCACATCACCCGGCTGAAAACGACACCGGATATCGATAAAAAGATCCTGATCGTAGAAGCCCATACGGCAACCGGCAATCCTTCCGCCGTTGTTTCGGTAGTAGTATCGGAGGGAGGAAAGGTCGTAGCTACGGGAAAAGCCATGCAGGGCCAGCCCGTTCAGCTGGCGATCGAGAATGCCAGATTATGGAGTCCTGAAAATCCTTTCCTTTATGATATGAAAGTGACTCTGACCGACAATGGAAAAGTGATCGACGAAGTGAACAGCTACGCTGCCATGCGGAAATATTCTATCCGCCAAGGCGCAGACGGTATTACCCGTTTACAGCTGAACAATCGGAATGTTTTCCACTTCGGTCCGCTGGATCAGGGATGGTGGCCCGACGGATTATATACCGCTCCGACCGACGAAGCCCTGGTATACGACATCAAGAAAGTAAAAGATTTCGGATATAATATGATCCGTAAGCATGTAAAGGTAGAACCGGCACGCTGGTACACCCATTGCGACAAATTAGGCGTAATCGTATGGCAGGATATGCCGAATGGCGACAGAGGACCGGAATGGCAAAGCAGACAATATTTCAAAGGAGTAGAAATGGTCCATTCCGCCGAATCGGAAGCCAATTACCGCCGGGAATGGAAAGAAATCATCGACCTGCTGTATTCCAATCCTTGTGTAGAGGTATGGGTGCCCTTCAACGAATGCTGGGGACAATTCAAAACTCCCGATATCGCAGCCTGGACAAAAGCTTATGATCCGAGTCGTCTGGTCAATCCTGCCAGCGGTGGAAATCACTACACCTGCGGAGATATTCTCGACCTGCACAATTATCCGGGGCCCGATTTATATCTCTACGATCCGATGCGGGCAACCGTATTAGGAGAATACGGCGGCATCGGACTGGTGATGAAAGACCACCTCTGGATGCCCGACAGAAACTGGGGATATGTGAAATTCAACAATCCGGAAGAAGTGACGACGGAGTATATCAAATATGCCGAACATTTACTTCAGTTGATCCCCCGGGGATTCTCTGCCGGCGTATATACCCAGATTACTGACGTCGAAGGAGAAGTCAATGGACTGATGACCTATGACAGAAAAGAAATCAAGGTAAACGAGAAAAAAATCCGGGAAATGAACCAAAAGATATGTAATTCCTTAAAATAAGAATACATACAAGATTTTAGACAGAACAGCGCGAAAGCGGTTTGTTTCTGTCGGACATCGGGAGAGGGCAGGTAGACGCATTACTTAGGGATTTGGTGAAACTCCTTTACCTACTTGATTGAGAGGTAGAAACGGGAAATAATCCCGTTTCTCCTACTCAATTGTAGGAAAAGAGTCAATAAAAACCATCTTGTTCTCTTTCGCAGCAAGTTCTATCGCTTCCGTATAAGAAAGCGGCCGGAAATTTACCCCCTGGGCACACACCCACAAAGGCAACAGCAGGATTCCGGCCATCCATATGATCACTTTTTTATTCATAAATATGATCTCAAACTATTGCCGGTAATCAATATCTTTCACTTTCACCAAACCGTTCCAACGACAATCTTTCAAAGGTTCCAATTCAAACGAATCCTGGTCAGTGCCCAAAAGATAACGCGTTACAATTCCCTTCTCTGCCGCGTTGTAGGTACCTACCATCAACTCATCGTAATTATTTCCATAGGGATCAAATTTGATAAAGGTAATCTGATCGCCCAGGTCTTTCTCATAATGCATATGATTCACATAATCATATGCATGTAATATTTGTCCGTTAGCATACAATAACAAAGAACGCTTAGAAGCAAAAGCGTAAAGCAATCCGCTTCTTAAACCGGTCGCTTTCGATTTGTCTATCGTATAGCCGGCTCTTTTCTGAGGCATATCGCTCGGCACCCAACTCCGGATACTGCAATAAAACTGATAGACATAGAAATTTTGCTGATCTTCCATCAGTGCAAATGAATTTCCATTTGAACTACCTCCCACTGTATTAAATGTATTCTCACCATAAATACAAGTACGGCCCGCCGGCTGTATCCAAGGAAATGCTTCTCCTGCATTATCTTGTAACTGAGTTACACTTAACCCGCTAACAGTACTCAAAAAGGTAAAACAATGATCGTCGGCATTATAAATAATCCAACCACTCGGACTGCTTATACTGGTAAAAATATATGGAAAAGGCCGGAAGCATTTTTCACTCATCACATCCATACGGTTGGAAGGATTTCCATAATTTTCATCCGAGTACAAACTCGCTCCGAATACATAATCTTCCGTCATCATAATCCGGTTATTTGACATACCGGTAAAACGCTGTTTGGCAGCCATATCCACTACATTCAGCATATCAGGCATCGGGAAACTTGAATAAGTCATAGAACGCAAGGTATTCATCGGTCCTGAAGCAAACGAAGTCAAATCCAGATAGTAGGATCCTGATTCTGTGGATATCCACAGTTTCATAGCCGGAGTTTCCCAATAATAAGAACCGGTATACATGACCCGCATCGGTCCCCGTAATTCAGGTAGTCCATTCCCCTCCAACAGATTCTTCAACACAATCGTATCTTTTGCCGTAGAGATCATATCCAAACCTACCGTACCATCCTCTTTTTCCCCAAGAACAAAAAAACCTTTATCCGTCACACTCAAAACAGTCAGTGAGGTATAGGATTTCCAGATCAAATCGGTCTTCGTATCTTTGACTTTCAGATATAAAGTATAAGAATCAGGTTTCAAATTGACAAAATACCTCAGATTCCGTTCCGTACCCAAAACGATTCCTTTATCCCGGTCATCGGTCGAACTGCTGGCCACCACTTTCCATTCGTATTCATAACGCGAAGGATCACTGTCTTCTGTAAACTGTATCACAGGTTCTTTCCGTACGGTGTCCAGATAGGAAAGCGGAGTGATTTTTAAAGTATCGTTCTTAAAAATAGCCGTATAACCTCCTTTTTTCCAATCGGAAATTTTTACTTCATTGATCGGATGATAATCATTCGATCCCTCGTCATCATAACAGGAAATACTAAAAACAGATAGAATTCCCGCCCATAATATCAATATTAATTTTCTCATCGTAGTCAGATTTTAGTATATTTCAATTCTATCATTCTCCCGGTTGAAACGGAACCCCATAATAAGATTTCCAACTCACCCCCTGAAACCACATCAGTCGTCCATCTTTCTCCCTGATTGCATCACGATGATCGGGGCTCTTGTCATATAATGCCTGCAAATCCATAGCCATCTTGTTTTGGATAGCATATTTCAAACCGGACGGCATCGTTTCATTGGACATAAAATCTTCATAAGTCAACTCCGGAAAACGCTTTAGGATTTCTTCAAATTTTTCCTTTGAAAAGAATCCCCACAATCCTCCCTCCAAATCTCCGATTTTACCGGACTCCCTTCCCATCCAAACTTTCGGACAAGTAATAAAGTTGTTCAGGATAATCTTATGCCGTGTCCCGTCAAATTCCTCCTTGCCGCTATCATTCCCCAACATACCGCTCAAATCGAACCATTGCGGAATAGCCAGGGTGAAATCTTCGGATGGCAATAAACGAAGTACAAGATTACGTTCCACTTCATCCAATGCTTCACTATTTTTCACAGTCACCGGCACATCTGCATAACTCCAGCCTCCCTTTATGGTTTGCCATTCATCAAATTCCAGATAATTTTCACCTTTTACGGCTGTCGTACTATCCTGATCGACTACAATACGGAATTTCCGGTCATAATCTTTTACCCTTCCGGTCATTTGTACCCTTATTTTCAGAAGCAGTTCGTCTACACCCTTTTTAATAAATTCAACTTTAGTATAAGGCTGGGCGGCCCAATAAGTGGTATCAAACCAATCCGGTCCCCATTGTACATAGAAATAAACTCCTTCCTCTCCGTCGAAATCCTTGATTTCTTTTTCACATCCGGACAGACCGGCAATGATGAGGAATAAGGTCGCTATATAAACAATATTTTTCATAATTTACTCTTTTTCAGTTGAACTACTTTGATTTTCCCGTTGACTGGTTTCACTGTCAGGTAATGGAACCACATAATTCCGGAGTTGCATCGTCAACGTCTCTGCCGGCTGGGAACCATCGGGTATACTTTCCAACCGATTGCGTTTGAAATAATAGAAGGTTTGCCCCTCTCCGATAAATTCCCGGATATACTCATTCCGGATAGCCGTATTCAGATCGGTCGGCGACTCTGTATTCAGGCTGATACACTTTCTGGCTTTACGTAAAGGATTCAGGTATTTTTCCAAAGCAATACCGACCTGCCTTTCCCGGACTCCGACACATTCGGCCGCAATCAAATAAAGTTCGCTGACCCGGATCAGGGGAACCATATAAGCAAAACGCTCTGCCTTGGCCTTTGCTTCATCGGTAGTCGTCTGTACCTCTGCATACTTCTTGAAACAACAAAACTCTTTTCCTTCCTTTGTTACAGATTCCCACATTTTAAAACGCAAATCATCGGGAGATTCGAAAATGGTACGGATACGGCCATTCTGATAGCCTCCGGCCAAAGTCAGTAAATTCACCACATTCAGATCAGAGGTAAAATAGGTCTTATAAATATTATCTGTACGAATACTATTGTACAAAGAGAACAATACCTCTGTCGCAAACATATTATCATTGGAGGCTGTATCTGCATAAGTTGCTGTACACAAAGGGAACAAAGGATTCTTTTCGTCAGCGACTTCCTCAATCACCTCAATGGCACATTCTTTTGCCTTGCTGTAATCTTCCTTCCACATATACGCCCTTGCCATCAAAGCTTTCACTGCATAGTAATTCATCCGGTATTGCCGGTAAAAAAGATCATTACCATTTTCTCCTCCACTGTAATTTCTGGCTCCATCGGTAATAACAGGATCGACATCCTTCAATAAATCAGCAGCTCTTCTCAAATCGGTAAGCACACAGTTTAATACGCTGTCTGCGCTTAACAAAGGTTCGACAATCCGTTCCGAAGAAGTCTGGTAAGGTATACTTGCCTGCTCCTTTTCCGTCCAAAGTGGCCCGAACAGCCGGAGCATATCGAAATGTAACATAGCACGTAATCCCAACGCCTCGCCTTTGATCAATTTATAATACAGTTCCGGCAGCACCGGATTCCCGTCTCCGCAATGTTCCAGTATAGCATTCAAATTCGAAATCTGGGAATAAGTGGTCTTCCATACCGTTTCGAACCGGTCTTTTGACGTCTTACTATCATAAGCATAGGACTGGTAACCACTATAATTGTGCTCACTGGTGGTACAATTATAATACTGAGCCATCACATCGATTATACCGGCCGACAAATTACCTCCATAATTCGACGAACTATTCATATTCAGGTACACCCCGTTTAAAGCCATCAGAAACCCCTCTCTTTCTTCAAACAGGTCTTTTTCCATAATCTGATCCTCCGGAGCCACATCCAACCAGGAATTACATGAAGCGCCTATCAGTAAAAGCCCCAGTATCCATATTCTTTTTATTCTATTCATAATCTAATCTTTTTAGCATTAAAACCTTATACCTAAAGAAAAAGCCACACTACGGGCAAAAGGATAATCCAATCCCCGTTCATTTTTTACAGTAGATATCCGGAAAATATCGTTCATATATCCGCGTATAGTCATGGAAGAAGCACCGAAATGCCTCAGCCAGCGAGCCTGGGTTTCATACCCGATGGAAACCGATTCACAGGATAATGTATTCTCATCGGCAACAAAACGGGAAGACATCGGAGTGGTTTCATTCAGAGATATGGCTTTAAATTTAGCGACATCCCCGGGTTTCTGCCAACGGTCGTACAGGGCTCGTTTGTCCTGATTATAATACACGTCCTGATCAGAAATATTCTCTACTTTATTGTACAGAGCACTCAGAAAAATCTGTCCACCTACCCGGTAACGGAAATTTATCGAAGCCGACAATCCTTTCCAATAGAATGAACTGCCGATCACACCTTCCAGCTTAGGATCTGAGTTACCGACGATGACCTCATCATTATAATCGAATTCAAAAGTCTGAGTTCCATCTTTCTTGATGAAAATTTCCCGTCCGGTCACCGGATCGATTCCGGCCGAACGTACAGCCCAGATATCAGAAGGGCTTCCTCCGTCATAATAACGTTTCAAATTTGAACTTCCGATCTTTTGATCAGTTTCATCTTTCCGGTTTTGTGCATTGTATTTTTCCAGTGCATTCCCGATATTCTTATATTCATATTTTAAATGCCGTAAATTTCCATTGATACTCCAGTTCAGCTCCTCCTTCTGTAACACGACGACATTAGCCGAAAGTGTATACCCTTTGGTCGTCTGTTTTCCCAGATTGGTCGGTACGGAAGCTGTGCCTGTCGAAGTCGGTAAGGTCACTGATACCAATAAAGGATCGGTATTCTTCATAAAATAGTCGAAATTCAGACGTAAACGACGATGAAATATTTCTACATCGAATCCGAAATTCTGATCGATTGTTTTCTGCCATTCCAGATTCGGATTCCCGTAAGAAGATATTCCGGCTCCTAAACCGAAAGGATTATTAAAACTTGTCGTATAGCTATACATATTGGACGACATGTACAGGCTAAAATTCTGGTTACCCGGATTACCGATCGAATAACGCAATTTCAGAAAATCAATAAACGCACAGTTTTTTACAAAAGATTCATTGTGTATATTCCAGCCGACACCTACCGCCCAGGTTGTCGTAAACTTATTCGAAACTCCGAAAACAGATGAACCGTCCGCCCTGAAATTAGCATCCAACAGATAACGGTTATCATAGGCATATCCCCCGTTCATATAATAACTGGCCGAACGTTTCTGGCTGTTTGAATAAGAAGGCTTCTCTCCGGACGGATAACCATTGGAAAAAGTAGGATTGATATTCCGGTCGTCGACATAACCTATCGCTCTAAAACCGGAAATCTTGTTTTTATTATCGGACACCTGCATACCCACAACGGCATTCACCATGTGTTTATTGTCAAACAACTTACCGAAAGTCGCATTCAAATCCCCGTCATAGCTCAACACATCCCCATTGGTTTCAGAATAAGATCCTTTTTCTTTTTCACTCTTCCCGTAAAATACCGAAGCTTTAGGAGATTGAAAAACTTCTTGTTTAGACACCGACTTCGATACGCTGATTCTGGCTCTCAACCGGAGAGGTTCAATAACCCGCCAATCCACCTCAAAATTGTTCCGGAAGCCGAAATTCCGGGTTCGGTTGGAAGAATTCAAAGACATATCGTACAACGGATTGAAGACATATTCATCACCTGACATAAGTTTATATTTCTCGAGCACTGCCTCCGGCTCTCCATAATCGTTCACTTTCCGGTAATAGGGATTGGCCTGTGAGAATTTGGAAAAAGCTACTTTTTCGCGATCGGATACCGAATAATCAAAATTGACGTAATCGGTAAATGCCAGATTTTTGTAACGGTAAATCAAACGGACGTTTCCGTTCAGGACATTATTGTCAGACCCTTTCATGACACCGGCTGTCCGGTTATAATTTACCCCTAAACCATAACGCATACGGGAATCTCCCCCTTCAATAAAAAGATCATGACTGTGGGAAGTGGCAAAACGTAAAGGTTCGTTCAGCCAATACGAATCCACCCCTTTCTCCACTTCAGCCAAACGTTGGTAGTAAGTAGACTGATAACCTTCGTCTATAATTTCCCCATTTGCATCTAAAGGACCATAACGGCCGGCTAATTTTTCAAATGCCAATTTTTCACGGGCATTCATCAAATTATAATCCGAAAGATCGGCAAATGAAAAATTCAGGTTCCCATTGTAATTCACTTGCAGTTTTCCGGCTTCAGGAGCTTTTGTTTCAACGACAATAACACCGTTCGCTGCCTTGGAACCATAAATAGCGGTTGCAGCAGCATCTTTCAATACAGTGATACTGGCCACCCGGTCCATACTCAGATTACTGATTGCTTTCAAGGTCGATTCGAATCCATCCAGAATAAACAGGGGCTGGTTCGGGTCAGTATCATATTCCTGGGTTAATCCGACAACACTCGTTTTACCACGCACATTAATATCCGGCAAAGTATTGGGGTCAGAGCCGAACTGATTATTCTCAATGATCGCAAAAGAAGGATCGATGGTTTTCAGACTTTGCAAGACATTGGTATTCCCGATCATCTTCAACTCCTTATGGGTATAGGTCTGGGAAGAACCGGTAAAACTCTCTTTTTTCCTGGAATAAATACCGGTGATCACCACCTCTTCCATCTCCGTCGCTTCTTCTTTTAACACAACGGTCAAAGGTTCTGTATTCTTCAAGGTCACTTCAACCGAAGTCATTCCGATAAATGAAAATACCAAAGTCTGGCCTACAGGATTCGGTAAGCTGATTTCAAAATCTCCGTTTACCCCCGTTGTCGTACCCAAGGTCGTTCCTTTAATCATAACGGTTACACCCGGTAATGCATTCCCACTTTTATCCATCACCTGACCGCTAATCCGCTTAGCCACTTGTACTGTCTGCGGAACAGCCGATTTCCGCAGAATAATCGTATTGTTATCTATTTCCGCCGTAAACCCCGTCCCCCTTAAAGCTTGCTCCAAAACTGCGGAAATCTCTTCATTCACAGCAGTGACAGTAATGCCTTTCAAATCTTTTGTTTTATTATAATCATAAATAAAACCCACATCGCACTGTCTTTTAATGGCTGAAATAAACTCTTCCAGTGTAGCATCCTTCAACTTCAGATTTAATCGCTGATGCTGGGAAAATGCGGTTGCATTCAGATTCAAATTGAATACTAAAAGCAAGGCCACCAACTGTGGGACATATAATGCCCATTTTTTACATCCTTGTTTTCTCATAAGTTAGCATTCTTTAGTTCAACATTATTTTAGTCGTTATCATCATTCCCTCACCAAAACGGTATTGCCTGTCGTAGTAAATTTGACATCGCTTGTTTTCTCAATCAGACGAAGAATATCACTGAAACTATCGAAACGTCTCAGTTCACCGGAAAAGAGCACCTCTTTTGCTTCCGGATTTTGGAAAAACACATGAAAATCATACCACCGTGAAAGAGTAGTCAATATATCTTCAAGACGTTTCCGGGTAAAAACATATTTTCCATCTTTCCAGGCAACATATTCATAGACATCGACAGTCCGCTTTTCAATTTTCCGGTTTTGCCGGTCACAAGCCAGTTGAAAACCTGATTCCAAAAGAAATACCTCATCCGAAAAGCCCGGAAATTCTACCTGTACTTTCCCGCTAACCAAAGTGGTAGTCAGATTTTGGTCATCTGCATAATTTGTTATTCCGAAACTGGTCCCCAATACCCGGATATTTTGTATTCCCGAATGCACGATAAAAGGACAATTTGTATTTCGTGCTACTTCAAAATAGGCTTCCCCTTCCAGAAATACCTCCCGGGTAGTTCCGGTAAATACCTCCGGATATTTCAGGGTAGATTCTGAATTCAGCCAAACTCTCGTTCCATCTTCCAGAGAAATCTGAAATTCTCCTCCCCGGGGAACAATTACTTTATGCCAAGCCAAGGCAACCGGAATCAGCGTATCCGGCCGGAGATAATCCAAACAACAACTATCCACAATAATATTCTCAGAAATCCTGTTATTCCCCCCATATTCCAAGCTTGTCAGGTTATAAACCTTACCATCAGCCAGTTCCAGAATAGCATTCCGTTGGCCGGGACGGATCTGTATCTCCGCTTCCGAAGAAACGTTTTTTACATCTTGCGGCACAGTTAAAGGTATTACTCCCAACAAAATAATTATTGAAGCTGCTACCACACCACGCCATAACAGACGGTTACGTCCGGGCTTTAACCCCTGTTTATTTATCCGGCTCTGTAAATCAATCCACGCACGGTTCACTTCTGCACTATCCGGCCTTCCAGCCTCTCGTAATTCATAAAAAGATCGTAGATTCTGATAATACCTCTGATGATCGATATCCTGCATCCACATCTCAAAATGTTTGACTTCCTCTTCTGTCAAACGGTTTTCCAGTTTTCTATAAAGTAATTCTATCGTTATTTCTTCTTTTTCCATGGTATTTCATTGAACTTAATCCCACTATCTCAAATGAAAAAGGGTCGTTTAATTTAGTTGAAAGTTTATAAAGTTCATAATGTTTATAAAATCATTGGACCCTGCGGGCACCTGGTTGATTGACAATGAAACAGTATACCCAAGGGACGGATTCTATTAGATTGATTATCAATGATTTTATCCTCGTTTTCTTTTCTCATTTTTCTTCCTTTTTTATTTTTTAATGGAAGCGAAGCTTCCAATAATTGTCCATTATTCTTTTTGCGAAAACCTGCAAAAAGAATCGACCCTTTAAATTGCCGTATCAAATTGTAATAACAGTCTATTTCAATTATCACCTCTAAAACGGACTCACCTATATTTTGTATGACAAGAATTTGACATTTTTATAAAAAATCATTTAAAAATTAAACTGTAACCCTACATACACCAATCTCCTCTGATATTCTTCCCACCCAAGGACAGATTTATAGTCAGTACTATACACAGGATAATTTCTATTTGATTTATCCAACATATTTGTAATTGTGAAAAATGCAAGTAAGTGACCTTTGTTTAACGGAAATATCTTATTGACGGTCAAATCCAATGAATGATAAGCCGTTACTTGTTCCGAATTATAGTCTCCATATAGAGGAAACCATACATCATCAGTAATATTTAAAGCATACTCAACAGGTGTATAATACAAACCCGGGCGTGCAGAAAAATTTATCCCGATATTCCACCGATTTACTGTACGGCAAGCTATGGAGGTCCGGATAATATAATCCATATCGTTGGCAGAACGATAACTCTTTTTCCCCAACCGGACACGGGAATCGATAAAAGTATAGGAACCTGCAAATGAAAATCGCCCTATCGTACGGGCAACAGAAAATTCCAAACCTTTCAGTCTTCGCTCCACAACAGCCTCTTTCCCATTCTCAGCAAAATAGTCCCGGGTATTTTCATTTTTTAGATAAGAAGAGAGTTTTAGATCAAAGTCATAAATATGACTTGTCAGGTCAACAGAATATTGACGGGAAGAATGTAAAGCAAAATTTTGGCTGTTGTATGCCGGAACATTATAAGTATGATATTTTCCGGCTGACAATAACAATGAAAATTTTTCATTCATATTCCATCGCCCCGAAACTTGCCAGGATGTATAATTTGGTTGACTGGCTTCAGGAATATTTTTTCTGACCGCACCGCTGAAAAGTAAATGACGTACAGGTGTATACTTACAATAAAAATAACCTTCCCAGACACGGTTATAGAGTTTATCATCGGCCGTTACATCCTCTGCTTCATCCGAATAATCATAAAAATATTTGGGAAAAGTACCATAAAAATTAACCCGTGTATATTGATGTGTGAGTCCAGCCTGAAACCCCAGATTTCTAACAAAATACTTTGCGGCCAACGAGGTATACAAGCGGTTCTCCCGTGTCGAACCGTCCATGACACCAAATTGATAACCGCTTTTACAGAGATCTATGCCATTATTCAATTCAACCACTACACCACTTTGCAAGGCCGCAAAAGTAAGGCCTGCAACCTGAAACCAACGCCGGCTTGTTGCCTTACTTTCGTCCTTATAATTATATTGCTCTGTATCTGCCCGGTAGTACTCGTCGATAGCATATTCATAAAGATTGAATTTCAACCGAGGGGTTAACTGTAAATGGAGGTTCACCCCTCCATCCGTCGTATTGAAACGCTTCAAAAAATCTGTATTAGTATGATTCAGCCAGAGGTATGGAGCTGAAAATTGGTGATTAGCATATAATTGCAAGAAATTTTTATCCGATATCTTTTTACTGATCAGGATACCGGCATTCGCAAGCGATAAAGACAATTTCAAATCATTACGAGTGATGTGTTCAGGCGTTTCAATCTCTATCGCACCTGCAATCGAATTCCCTATTGTCAACGGAGGATTACCTGCATAAACTTTCATCTGGCCGATAAGTTCAGTATTGAAAACAGAAAAATTCCCGATACCGTTCAATTGGGTATTGCGTACCGGCTTCCAGACAGGCACCCCATTCAGCACCACAACGGAATGGTTGCCCGAAGATCCCCGTAATTCTGTATTCGCACTTTCCGATACGTTGGTAGACGCCGCCATCACAGATACTGCTTTCAAAGGATCGGCCCCTGAAGCAGGAGAAAGATAAATATCGATACTCTCCAAACGTTCTACTGCAAAATCCTCCGATATACTCGGCCCCATGACGATAACATCATCAAGCTGAATATTGGATTCCTGCAAAACAATATGAATTTCATTCCGGTCAGTTAACACAGAAACAGGAATTTGCCGATTACGGAATCCGACAAACGACACCTGTAAAACATCGGTTTGCAGAATGTGAGCTGAGATTTTAAAAGTACCGTTTATCTTACAAGTAGTCGCCGCAACCCGTGTACCGTCACGCATAAGCATCACAACAGCCCCGGCCAAAGGTGTTCCGTCAATATCTTGAACAACTCCCTGTATATAAGCATTTTGTGCAGACAAACCAACAGGGATAATGAATACGAACACCAATATCAAATAAAATTTATCCCTAACAGAAGTGTAAACCCGGAATGTCATCCTTTCTCTTATAAACCTGAGCACCTCAGAATAGCTATTTTCATATTTTTGATCACACCCTATAAAATCGGATATACCGGCAAATTCTATAACTGTCATGAACGGCTCCATGATACAGGATAATATTCTTATAATTAATAACCGATACGCTTGAATCTTTTATCATCCGGAAATTTATTCCGGGCATCCTGTTTCAATTTTTCAAAAAGTTCCTGATCCCCATCATCCTTCCGGTTCTTGTAATAGGATAACAAGAAATAAAAAGCATCTCCTTTTCCCCAGGTAGGGTCGAATTCATTTTCTGAAGTACGGTCAGGAAGAGCTATTGCTTTTTTGAAATATGCTTCACATTTACTTTTTCCACCATAAAGCTCCGGTGTATAATAATTATTTATACCCAAAACCAGATAGGCCCGTAAATTATCACCATCCAATTCAATAGCCTTCTGCGCCATCGTTTTAGCTTGATTACTCAATTTAATAGTCGCCAACCATCCTGAAAAATTTATTTGATAATTTTTTAACATACCTAGCAGGGCATAATCTTCAGTTGTCTTGCCTTTTGTAGATTCCAGTATCTCAATCGCCTTTTCCGTAAATTTTTCAGCGTCTTCCTCTTTTTTCAATACCCTGGAAAGTATAGCACATTTATAATAAGCATAAGCTTCCCAATAGGATAAATAACGATTATTACCCTTAGTATTGTAATTTCTCAATTCCCGTACAATCTTTCCTATGGAGTCGATTTTTACTGTATTTACATTTGAGTCGATACGATACTGGAAATCTTGAGCCGAAACCAGATTTACAAGGAAACACAGAAATAAAATAAAAATAACTTTCATGACTTATTGTTTATAATAAACATCGGATTTTCATCCGACAGTTTGTTTCAATTACAGATAAGACGAGCTTATTTTTATTTTGAGTGACAAAAATTTGATATTTCTTCTGATTTTCAACAAAAATCAGGATTTTCTTTTCTGACGATATGGAAATAAAATAACACCAGGGCATTCAAATCATCGGCAAGTAGTTCACGCAATTTTTTATATCCACGGAAAATCTGTGTTTTTATGGTATTTATAGATATTCCCAATTCAACGGAGATTTCGGTATATTTCTTTCCATCGATGATATGCATACGTACGATCTGGCAGCACTGCAAAGGTAAAGAATCGATAGCTTCATGGATCTTGCGGGTCAGTTCTTCACTGATCACCTCATCCACATCGGCAGCATACATCATCGCTTCTGCCATCAGTAGCTTATTGTTATCCCGAACTTTCAAATGCCGCAGATAATCCAATGCAGCATTTCGTGAAGAGGTATATAACCAGGATTTAATATTTACCTCTGAGGAAAAATAAGGATAACTCTTATATAATTTCAAAAAGACATCCTGCACCAAATCTTTAGCCAGTTCCCGTTCTCCGACATGCCGTTCCACAAAAGGCAGCAATACCGGATAATATTCCCGGAAGATCTTTTCAAAAGAGGCTGTATGAGGTGAAATTTGCCGGTTTGTCATATTTTACAATGGTCAACGAAACGATTTAGTGCGAACAAATATACCACATTTATCTAAATTTTTGACAAAATAATCATAACTTGGCAAACAAATTATAATTGTATCCTTGTTATGCAGAATATCCTTTTCTTTTTGCTTTGTGCACTTCTGACCGGTTGTCATGCCGGGACTTCCCGACCCGAATTACCTGAAATGGTAGAATATAGCGGGCCCAATGCTTCTTCGCTAAGGACTTTTATCGAATCGATAGAAGTGATCAAACTGGACCACCGGGAATCGATCACGGTGGGGGCATATAATGCGATTCGTTCGGACAGTAATAGTTTTTATGTCGGTGACATGCTGAACGGGAGTAATCTTGTTTACCGGTTCGACAGGAAGGGAGAATTTTTAGATTCTATCGGAAAAATCGGAAGAGCACCGGGCGAATACCTGGGATTGAGCGACTTTTACAGTGATCCCGAAACAGACGAGCTCTATATTTTGTCGGGACAAGATGTGCAACTCTACCGCTATCATAAAAACGGTCGGTTCATAGACCAAAGAGAGGTCCCGGACAGAACACAGAGTTTTATCAAACTAGGTCCGCAATTCTGGTTTTACGAGGGGTATAACAATGGAAAATATCCTGAACGACTGACACAGACCGATTCGGCTTTGCAAGTGATGGGGAAATACCTTCCGATGGAAACCAGGACACTGGAAGCCAGTATCGGCCCTTTGCTCACCCAGCATCGAAACGAAGCTTATCTTTTCACCGCCCTCGAACCGGTGATTTACCGGATTATCCCCGGCAGTGCCGTTCCTTTCCTGAAATTCGATTTTGGGAAATATAACGTCCCGGAAAGTTATTGGGAAACGGAAAATGCCATGCAGGCATTTACAGATTTAAGTCAGAAAGGATTTATAAGTATCGCCGGTTTTATGATGAACGACGATTATATCGTCACGGAACTCAATCAGCAAACCGGGATGGAGGATTCGGAGTGTTATTACCTATTGGGCATCAAGGAACGGCATAACGGTAAATGGAACTGGATCCGCCAACGTGCAGAAGAAAATAAACTGATCGCCGACAATCAACCCGCCCCCAAGGTAAGCAATCGTCCGGAATGGTATGCCAAAAAACTCAAAGGCTTCACACAAGACGGTAAGTTGATGATCTTTTTATCGGGTTACGAGCTGGAACGTTTGACAGCAAAAGACAGGCAGTTGATACAAAATCCGGAAATATTGGAAAATGCCGACCCGGAAATGGATATGTTTTTATTTCTTTGTAGTTTAAAATAATGAAAAATCAAACCGATATGGAACATGATGTATTTATCAGTTATTCGAGAAAAGACGAAGAATTGGTGAAAAAGATCAGAGCTGCATTGACGCAAGCGAATATATCTTATTGGATAGATAAAGAGGAGATAAAAAGAGGGACTTCTTATGCCAAAGCGATCTCACAGGCTGTGTATAATAGTAAGATTTTACTTTTTATATGGTCGGAGCATTCGAATAATTCCGAGAATACGGCGAACGAGATTAGCCTGGCACTGGAATTCGAGAAAAATATCGTCCCGTTTAAGATCTCCAAGAAGCTGGGACCCAGCGATATGACCTATCACTTATTGAAATTGGACCGGATAGATGCTTGTCCATTCGAAAGCCATCATATTCAAGAGCTTGTCGCCTCGATCGCCCAATGCCTCGGACGTGGTTTAACTCCGTCTTCGACAACATCCGGCACTTCGGGAAGCACTCCTATTTCGAATACTTTTACCTCCTCCTCTACGGCTTCCAATACTTCAAAGATGGAAACCCATAAGTTCGACAATGGGAGCTATACCGGAGAAATGGCAGATGGAAAATTCAACGGACAGGGGACTTATTGCTGGACCGACGGGGGTAGATATGAAGGACAATGGAAAAACGGGAATATGCACGGACGGGGTATTTTTTATTATGCCAACGGAAGCAAATATAAAGGAGATTGGGTAAACGATAAGAAACAAGGCTGGGGAACTTACGACTGGCAAGACGGAAGCAGGTACGAAGGGCAATGGAATGGTGACTATATGCATGGTCAAGGCGTTTTTTATTATGCCAACGGGGATAAATACGACGGACAATGGGAGAATGATCACAAACAAGGACCAGGCATTTATTATTTTGCCGATGGCAGTAAATACGACGGACAATGGGAGAACGGCAAAAAACAAGGACAGGGAACTTACCAGTGGAAAAGTGGAAGCAGGTATGAAGGGCAATGGAAAAATGATTGTATGCACGGTCAGGGAACACTTTATCATCCCGATGGTAGCAAATATAAGGGACAATGGGTGAATGACAAACAACAAGGAGAGGGGATTTATTATTATGCCAATGGTTGTCGGTATGAAGGACAATGGTTTGACGATAAGAAACAGGGACAAGGGACGTTCACGTGGGTCAATGGGGATAAATACGTAGGACAATGGATGAATGATCGTATGCACGGTCAGGGTATTTATTATCATGCCGACGGAAATAAATATGAAGGGCAATGGGTAAACGATATGAAACAAGGACAAGGGACGTTCACCTGGAATAACGGAGATAAATATACAGGCCAATGGATGAATGACAGACGACACGGACAGGGGACCTATACCTGGGCCGACGGTACCCGGAATTCGGGCATCTGGAAGGAAGGTAAATTTATCGGATAATCCGGGGAAGATAACTATATTTACTTTATTTATCCTTATTCCGGCATTTTTATTCGACTTCTTTCTATCTTTGCGGCAGGATAAAAAGAACAGAGGGGCAGGAAAAAGAAGGGGGAAAGATGGATTTAAAAATTTTCGACAGATAAAAAATGATTTCAGTAGACGGACTTACGGTAGAATTCGGTGACAGAGCCCTCTTTAAAGATATTTCCTTTCAGATCAATGAGAAAGACCGGATAGCCCTGATGGGAAAAAACGGTGCAGGGAAATCCACCCTTCTGAAAATCCTGGCAGGCCAGCGCAAACCGAGCCGGGGCAGTGTATCGGCGCCGAAAGATACCGTGATCGCCTATCTCCCGCAGCATCTGATGACCGAAGACGGACGTACCGTATACGAAGAAGCTTCGCAGGCTTTTGCCCCTCTTTTCGCAATGGAGAAAAGGATCGACGACCTGAACCGTCAGCTGACCGAGCGTACCGATTATGACTCACCCGAATATTATAAATTGATCGAAGAGGTTTCTGCTCTGAGCGAGAAATATTATAGTATCGATCTCACCCATTTCGAAGCAGATGTCGAAAAAACACTGCTAGGGCTGGGGTTCAAACGGGAAGACCTGCAACGTCAGACCAGCGATTTCAGCGGAGGCTGGCGGATGCGGATCGAACTGGCCAAAATGTTACTCAAAAATCCGGATGTCCTGCTTTTAGACGAACCCACCAATCATCTGGATATCGACTCGATCCAATGGCTGGAAGAATTTCTGATCAGCAACGGAAAAGCTGTCGTCGTTATTTCTCACGACCGTACATTCGTCGATAACATCACCACCCGGACCATCGAAGTCACGATGGGACGGATCTACGATTATAAGGTGAATTACTCCAAGTACCTGGAGCTACGTAAAGACCGCCGGGCCCAACAACAAAAAGCCTATGACGAACAACAAAAAATGATCGCCGAAACCAAAGATTTTATCGAGCGGTTTAAAGGCACTTACTCTAAAACCCTGCAAGTGCAATCGCGGGTAAAGATGCTCGAAAAGCTAGAGCTGATCGAAGTGGACGAAGAAGATACCTCTGCCCTGCGCCTGAAATTTCCTCCTTCTCCCCGTTCGGGCAGCTATCCGGTAATCGCCCAGGAATTGTCGAAATATTACGGGGATCATCTGGTGTTCAAAGAGGCAGGGTTCACCATTCAAAGAGGAGAAAAGGTGGCTTTCGTAGGACGCAACGGGGAAGGAAAATCTACGCTCGTAAAATGTATTATGGGGGAGATTACGGATTATACCGGTAAACTCACACTCGGCCACAATGTACAAATCGGTTATTTCGCCCAAAACCAGGCCTCTCTTCTGGACGAAGAACTGACTGTTTTCCAGACGGTGGATGACGTTACCCCTTCGGAGCTGAAAAGTAATACCAAAAACCTGCTGGGCGCTTTTATGTTCAGCGGAGACGATATCGACAAAAAAGTGAAGGTACTTTCGGGCGGAGAGCGCACCCGTCTGGCTATGATCAAACTGCTTCTTCAACCGGTCAACCTGTTGATCCTCGACGAACCGACCAACCACCTGGACCTGAAAACGAAAGATATACTGAAAAATGCTTTGATCGATTTCGACGGCACACTGATCGTCGTATCCCATGACCGGGATTTCCTCAACGGACTGGCCCAAAAGGTCTACGAATTCGGAAACGGTAAAGTCACCGAACACCTGGAAGATATCAACGGATTCCTGCGAAAGAAAAAAATGGAGAATCTCCGGGAGATCGAATCCCGGAAATCCTGATCAGGGGACACTCCCGATGTACATTTTTTGACATCCCTATGAACAACCGCCTCCCAATACCTGATACAATTGTACCGTAGCCAGTAATTCGTCGCGGATAGCCGTATTGAGGCCGATCTGGGCATCGAAATATCCACGCTGGGCATCCAATACATCGAGATAACTGATCACTCCGTTGATGTATTGCAAAGTAGCCAGATCGAGATTAGAACGGGCCGACTGTTCGAGATGTTCGCGGGATTCACGGATTTCACGACTTTTGCGGGAGTTGACCAAGGCATTGCTCACTTCGGTGAAAGCCTGGAGCACCACTTTCTGATAATTGTAGGTTTCCTGTTCCTGCACAGCTCTGGAAGCTTTTAAACGCGCTCTGTTTTTTCCCAGATTAAACACCGGTGCCAATAATTCACCACCGACAAAAAAGTAAGGTGCTTTCAGAAAATCGGTCAGATCGCTGCTCTCGAGGCCATAATGTCCGGTTAAAGTAAATTTCGGGAACATGCTGGTATAAGCCACACCGACTTTGGCATGAGCCGCTTTCAACCGATATTCGGCCTGGCGGATGTCGGGCCGTCTTTCCAGAATTTGGGAAGATAATCCCACCGGCAGAGCGGTCATCAACTGCTGCTGACCGATACTTTTCCCTCTCGCCACTTCTCCGGGATATTCTCCGGCCAGTAAAGTAATCTGATTCTCTTTGAGGCGAATCTCCCTTTCTAATCCCGGTACCAGGGTTTGGGTTCTGGCCAATTCGACCTGTGCCTGACGCAAGGGATTTTCGGAAGTCAATCCTCCCTCGAACCTGAGCTTTGCCAGACGTACTCCTTCCTGCCGGGCCGCCAGTGTCTGCCGTACGATGGCCAGTTCCTGATCTAAAGCGATCAACTCGAAATAAGCCTGCGCCACCTGGGCAACCAGAGCCGACTGCAAAGCCTGCCTGCCTTCGACGCTCTGCAAATATTCGGCCAGAGCGGCCTGACCGGCCCAACGTAGTTTTCCCCACAAATCGACTTCCCAGGATGCCAACACTTTTCCCTCAAAAGTATTCCCAGGCGTTTCATCGTATTCGCGCTCGGCAGACACGGTAGCCTCTGCCTTGGGGAAAAGGTCGGCTTTAGCGATACGACGGAGTTCCATCGATTCTTTCACTTTGGCCGCAGCGATCATCAGGTCTTTGTTTCCTTCCAATGTTTTCCGGATCAACTGCCGGAGTACCGGATCGGTATATAAATCGGCCCATCGGATATCACCGGCCGAAACCGAATCGGGCACCGTTCCTTCGATCTGTTCCGGCAAGCGGAGTTCGGGCCGGGAGTAATGCTTTCCCAGTTTACAGGAACTCACTCCCAATACCAGCAATACAATAGCGAGGGTATAAATTTTCTTCATCATTTTACGCTTTTCGTTTTTACTCTAATCTTTTCTTTGAATTTATAAACCATTACAAAGAAAAAAGGTACCAATACTATTCCGATGGTAATGGCTGCAATCATACCGAAGAACACACCGGTCCCGATCGAATGGCGGCTGGCCGATCCCGGTCCGGATGCCATGACCAGAGGCAACATACCCAACACAAAGGCCAGCGAAGTCATCAGGATCGGGCGGAAACGCAACATGGCCGCATTTTTGGCAGCGACAACCACATCGACCCCTTTGTCGACTTCCATCTTGGCAAACTCCACAATCAAAATCGCATTTTTAGCAGCCAGACCGATCAAAGTCACCAAACCGATCTGGAAATAGATATCGTTCTCGAGCCCAAATCCCAGAATGCCCAGATAAGCCCCCAAAGCTGCAACGGGCAACGACAGCAACACGGCCACCGGCACCAGCCAACTTTCGTATAAAGCAGCCAGAAAGAGGAAGACGAACAGGAATACCAGAGTCAATACCAGCCCCAGCTGTCCCTCGGCTTTTTTCTCCTGATAAGACAAACCGCTCCATTCGACACCGATATTCTCGGGTAAATGAGTCTTGGCAATGTTTTCCATCTTACGCATCACCTCACCCGAACTATATCCCGGAGCTGCCGCCCCCCGGACAACTGCCGTCGTGAACATATTGAAGCGCCGGATATTTCCCGGACCTGTCGTATATTCGGCATCTCCCAAAGCAGTCAGAGGCACCATATCCCCTCCCGCCGTCTTTACAAAGAACATATTGATATTGTCTTTATGTGCCCGGTAAGGAGCTTCGGCCTGAATATATACCTTATAAACCCGGTTAAACATATTGAAATCGTTCACATAAACCGATCCGGTGTAGGCTTTCATCGTCGAAAAAATATCGGACATCGGGATACCCAGGAATTTGGCTTTGTCCCGGTCGACATCAAAATACAGCTGAGGAATTTCGGCCTGTAACGAAGACGACAGACCGGTGAAAGCTTTACTCTCGGCAGCATACTTCATCAGGGTATCGACCGCTTCGACCAGATTTTCGAAAGTAGCTCCATTCCGGGCTTCGACCTGCATCTCGAATCCACCGGCAGTACCTAAGCCTGGAATAACAGGCGGTTTCGACAAATAAACCCGGGCCTCAGGATATTGCTTCAACTCTTTACGGGTATCTTCCATCACCTGATCGATCTCCATACCGTTTCCTTTACGCTTTTCCCACGATTTCAGAATCACCGTCAGTTCGGAGCGGGCCTGGTTGGTTCCTACCCGGGGACTGGAACCGGTCACATTCTGTACATAACCGACTGCAGGATGAGCTTTCAGAAATTCTACCGCCCGATCCGTCACCAGGCGTGTACGCTCGAGTGTAGCCCCTTCGGGTAATTCCAGTTCAACCTTGAAATAGCCCTGATCTTCTTCAGGCATAAAACTACCCGGAACCACCCGGTTCAATACAAAGATGAAAACAAGTACCATCCCGAAACCGGCCAGGATACGGCGGGGATTGGCGATCGCTTTACCGATTATCCCTACATATTTCCGGTTTCCGGTAGCCAGCCAACGGTTGATCATTCCGAAAATACGGTTTTTAGAGGGTGCGGAAGGACGCAGCAAGAGCGCACACATCGCCGGACTCAGCGTCAAAGCGACCACAGTCGATATCAACACCGAAACGACAATGGTAATGGCAAACTGCCGGTAAAGCAAACCGGTAATCCCCCCCAGGAAACTAACCGGAATAAATACCGCAGCCAGCACGAGAGAGGTGGCGATCAACGCCCCGGTCAATCCCCGCATAGCTTTCTTCGTAGCCTCGTAGGGGCTCAAACCTTCTTTTTCCATATAACTCTCGACCGCTTCGACAACTACAATGGCATCGTCGACCACGATACCTATCGACAAAATCAATCCCAACAGAGTAAGTAAATTGAGCGAAAAGCCCAAAACCAACATCACCCCGAAAGTTCCGATCAACGATATCGGCACAGCAATCAGGGGCACCAGAGAAGCGCGCCAGTTCTGGAGCGAAAGAAACACCACCAACACCACCAGCAACAGCGCTTCGAACAAGGTTTTATACACCTCGTGGATAGACTCGGAAATGTAGCTGGTGATATCGAAAGGGATTTCGTAATCGAGCCCTTCGGGAAAATTCTTACTGATCTCTTTCATCGTTTCGCGCACCTGCCCGGCCACTTCGACGGCATTCGCACCGGGAAGGGTATAAATCCCGAGTACTGCGGCATTTTTACCGTTCATACCACTCTCGGTGGAATAGGAAGAAGCCTCGAGAGAGACCCGGGCAACGTCCCTCAAACGTACGATAGAACCGTCGGGATTCGCTCTGACCACAATCTCTTCGAATTCATTGACTGTAGACAAACGCCCCTGGGTAGTGATCGGAATGGTAATATCCTGTCCGGAAATAGGCTGCTTGCCCAATTCGCCGGCCGCCGACTCACGGTTCTGGTCTTTGAGGGCATCCTGCAAATCTTTTACCGTCAGTCCGAAATTAGCCATCCGGTCGGGCATCACCCAGATACACATACCATAATAACGGCTTCCGATATTGGAAACCCGTCCTACCCCGGGGATACGCCTCAGGATATCCAGGACATTGATCGTCGCAAAATTACTGAGATAGATTTCGTCGAAACGGGGATCGTCGGAAGTCAGGGTCAGGGTCATGAGCTGATTCGAAGATTGCTTTTCGACGGAAATACCGTTCTGCACCACCTCGGCGGGCAAGCGCGACTCGGCCAGTTTCACCCGGTTCTGGATTTCTACGGCAGATAATTCGGGATTGGCCGAAATGTCGAAGGTGACATTGATTGACAAACCGCCGGAATTGGAACTGCTGGATTCCATGTAGAGCATTCCCGGCGTCCCGTTGAGTTCCTGCTCGATGGGGGTCGCCACTGCCTGCGAGACAGTCTGTGCACTAGCCCCGGGATAGGAGGCCGAAATTTTCACCATAGGAGGTGTAATCTGCGGGTATTGATCCACCGGCAACAAATAAAGGCCGATACATCCTACCACGACAATCAATATGGATAATACCGCCGAAAAGATAGGGCGGTCTATAAAGAATTCAACTTTCATCTTACTTCGTTTATTTCGTCTGTATTTTCTTCTTTTTTAGCCACCGTGCGGGGAGCCAAAAGATCACCGGGAGAAAGTTTGTGTTGTCCCTCGGTCACGACCATTTCATCAGGTCCCAATCCCCTCTCTACCACCACAAAATTACCGACTTCGGGTCCGGTTTCGATAAACCGTTTCTCGGCAGTACTATCCCTGCGCATAACATAAACATGAGCACCTCCCTTCTCGATAATAATTGCGCGGGCAGGTACCACTACGGCGTTTTCGCGCACATCGAGCAGCAATTTGACTTTGGTAAACTGTCCGGGCAGCAGTTTCCGCCCAGGATTGGCCAGTTCGGCTCTCACCCCGAAAGTACCTGTCTTGGGATCGACCTGAGGCTCGGCAAAGTCGACCAGGCCCTTCTCCGGATAAACAGAATTATCGGCCAGGGTGACCGTAATCGAGGGCTGCCAGGAACGGGTAGCGTCCTGCTCGCCTAATCTGACATTACGCTGCTGGCTGCGGAGATAATCGAGGGCGGTGAGGCTAAAATCGACCAATACGGTATCGCTGGCCACGACGGTCGCCAATAGCGACTTGGAGCCGGGGCCCACCAAGGTACCGATATCGGCATGCCGTTCGCTGATGTATCCCGAAATGGGCGAACGTACCGTCGTATATCCCAGCTCCATCTCTGCCTGTGCCAAATCGGCTTTACTCATGGCTACGTTCGCTTTAGCACTTTCGTAAGCGGCAATGGCATTGTCCAGGTCCAACTGGCTGGCTGCATTCTGTTCGTATAAAGGACGCAGACGCTCTACATCGCGTCCGGTTTTCAACTCCTGGGCTTCGTCTTTTTTCAGTTGAGCCGCAGCTTTATCGGCCCGCGCTTTATATAAATCGGGATTGATAATAAACAAGGGCTGATTACGCTCTACCCGTTAAAATAAAAAAAAAAGCATCTTTTCCAGATAGCCTTCTACCCGGGCATGTACTTCCACAAATTGCCGGGCCCTGATCCGCCCTACATAATCACCGAATATCTCTACATCATCGACCCCCACTTTCTCAACTACTACGGGAATTCCTTCACGTATCTTATCTTTTTTACAACCCACCACTCCCAACAGGAGCACACAGGCAAAACCACTCAGCCAATTATTAACCCTCATATTTATCTGTTTAATTTATTTATACTTGCTATTTCCTCGCTTATGAAAAATATATACCATTTTTCAAGTATAAAAGTTATGCATTGGCTGTCAGCATACTATATATTCAAATCTTTTCCCCGGGGAACTTGTTTTTGTGGAATAATTCCACAAACGAGCTGAATTATTCCACAACATTCGCTATTTCGTTTTCGTATAGGGATTTGTAATTTAAACGATATTTTAACCGATCCGATATGAGACGAATCTTATTTCTGTTATTTTTAAGCCTGATCTTAGGGGGCCGGTCAAAAGCCCAGCAAGACCCGGTACTCGATCTGCAACAAACGATGCCTTCAGAAGACAGTTGGTGGCAATTTTTCGGAGATTCGACACTTATCCGTCTGATCGACAAATCTGTAGCCAATAATTATAATCTGCAGAATGCAGTAAAAAATATCCAATTGGCGAAATCGCGCTGGCGGTCACAACAGGGCCATTTTTTCCCGAGTTTCAGCGCTTCGGCCCAATATACACCGGAAAAAAGCAGTCTGGGCATCGACCATGCCGATAATTACTACCACATCGGGCAGGCCGGTATAGAAATGAATTGGGAAATCGATGTGTTCGGCAATATCCGGAAAGGAGCCAAAGCCCAAAAAGAATATTACCTGGCTTCACAGGAGGATTACCGGGGTACAATGGTCTCGCTCGCCTCAGAAGTGGCGATGGCTTATATCCGTCTGCGCACTTACCAGCAACAACTGGAAGTTGCCCGTAATAACCTGGAATCCCAGGAGGAGATTCTCCGGATCAATGAAGCCAAACTGGCGGCCGGACTGACTTCCAACCTGACGGTGGCGCAATCGAAAGGCCTGTGGCTACAAACGAAGGCAACCCTTCCCGGACTGGAAGCCTCGGTCTACTCGGAAGTGAATACACTGGCTGTCCTGACCGGAGAGTATTCGGATTCTTTACGGCAAGCTTTACTGCAAGTGCACCCTCTCCCCCAAGGCAACCCGATCCTTATGCAAGGAATCCCGGCCGAACTGATCCGGCGGCGCCCGGATGTCCGCTCGGCCGAACGGACGATGGATGCACTGGCAGCCGCAGCAGGAGCAACACGGGCAGACTGGTGGCCGAAATTCTACCTAACGGGCTCTTTCGGGTATGGCAACGAATATTACAAACAGTTTTTCAAGAAGGAGAACATGACGTGGCAAATCAGCCCGAGCATCAAATGGACGATTTTCAGCGGGCGCCAGATCGCCCAGGCTAACCGGCAGGCCCAAATCCAACTGGACGAAGGGATCAATACGTATAACCAAACTCTGCTCACAGCTTTGCAAGAGGTAGACGATGCCTTATCGTCATATAATAAATCACTCCAACAACTGGATGCAGACCGGCTTGCTCTGCAGGAAATTAAACTGACGCTGGAATATGCAATGGACCTGTATAAGAAAGGACTGACCAATTACCAAAATGTACTGGACTCACAACGCAATGTATTGAACTACGAAAATGTGTATGTGAATTCGCAGAGTGCAACCCTGCTCTATATGATACAGGTGTATAAGGCACTGGGGGGAGGAGTGGAAAAATAAAGTTAAAGGCTAAAAGCGAATTAAAAAAATCATTGTTATGAAAAAGATGATCGTTCTGATGATTGGTTTGGGAGTGATATTGGGAGGTTGCAGGAAGAAAGAGAAACAGGAAGCCGCAAGCGGACAAGCGGCCCCGGAGATTTTAGTGAACAGACCTGCCCAACACGATGTCGTGTATACGTATCAGTATCCGGCTTATCTGGAAGCCGTGCAAACGGTGAATCTGGTGGCCCGGGTATCGGGATTCCTGGAAAAGATGAATTATATCCCGGGAGTGCCGGTAAAAGCAGGCCAGTTGTTGTTTGTCATCGAACCTCAACCCTATCAGGATCAGTTGAAAGCGGCACAGGCCGAAATGAAGAGTACAGAGGCACGTCTGGCTTACGCCAGGGCACAATACGAGAAGATGAAAGAAGCGATGCCTAGCCGGGCTATCAGTGAAATCGACTTCATCCAGGCCGAATCGGATTACCATTCGGCGATAGCGAATCTTCAGAATGCCCGGGCACAATTGAATACTGCTCAGACCAATCTGAATTATTGTTACATCAAAGCTCCTTTCGACGGACGGGTATCCCGGAACCTGGTGGACCTTCAGAACTTTGTCGGAGGAACGGTACAACCGGTCACCCTGGCTACGATGTATAAAGATAAGTATATGTATGCTTATTTCAATATGGCTTATGCCGAGTTCGAACAAATTCCTCCGGTGACCAATCCGCTGGTATCGAAAGATTCGGCCCTGGCGCTGACGATCATCAATGCTGCGGACACCAGCCGTTATTGGAAAGGCGAGCTCGACTATACTTCGCCGAACGTCGATCTGCAAACCGGGACGGTGACCGTACGGGCCATTCTCGAAAATCCGAAAGAAGAATTATTAAGCGGGATGTATGTTAAAATCCGGCTTCCCTATAAAGTGGTAAAAGATGCTTTACTGATACCGGAGGCTTCGATCGGCACGGGACAGGCAGGCCGCTATGTCTATCTGGTGGATGAGAACAACCGGGTGGTGCAGCAAACTGTCAAAGTCGGGGTATTGAGTAACGACGGCATGCGGGAGATCGTCAGCGGTGTCACTCCGGACGACCGCTATGTTGTGGAAGCCCTGATGAATGTGCGTCCGGGCATGACCGTAAAACCAGTGAGAGAAAAAACAAAACGTTAATCTATTCCTATGTTCAGTACATTTTTCATTAACCGCCCTATATTCGCTACGGTCCTGTCTATCCTTATCGTGATCGCAGGACTGGTATCTTTACGTGGTCTGCCGGTAGAACAATATCCGACGATCACTCCTCCGACAGTCGTTGTCCGGGCCTCCTACCCCGGAGCCAATGCCAGTACAATCGCCGACATGGTAGGTACCCCGATCGAGCAACAAGTGAACGGCGTAGAGGGTATGCTTTATATGTCGTCGACTTCGTCGAGCACAGGCAGCTACCAGCTGACCATCACTTTCGAAGTGGGAACCGACCTGGATATGGCCACCGTGCTCGTAGAAAACCGGGTGAACATGGCCCTGAGCACTTTACCGCAGGAGGTGACCCAGATCGGGGTCACTACGACCAAGGAATCGACCAACGTCGTGATGTTTCTGTCACTGACCTCGGATAGTCCGCAATACGACGCTCTTTTTCTCTCTAATTATGCGGCCCTGAATATCACCAACGAATTGGGCCGGGTAAAAGGAGTAGGTAATGTGGGCTTGTTCGGCATGGGCAAATACAGTATGCGTATCTGGCTGGATCCGGATCAGCTGACTATCCGGGGCATCACTCCGGCGGATATCGTATCGGCCATTCAGGGCCAGAATATCCAGGTTACAGCGGGCAGCGTGGGATCGGAACCCTTAGTCCGCAAAGAAGCCTACCAATACACCCTCGAAACCAAAGGATTACTGATCGATGAAGAAGAATTCGGCAATATCATCGTCAAGGCCCTTCCCGACGGCAAATACCTTCGCATCCGTGACCTGGCCACTATAGAGCTCGGACGTGAAAGCTACAGCTCCACCGCCACCCTGAAAGGCGGAGCCGTCGCAGCTATCGCCGTCTATCAGCTTCCGGGAGCCAACGCCCTGGACGTGGCACAACGGGTGAAAAAAGAGATGGACAAACTGGCCTCCTATTTCCCCGAAGGGGTGCAATACAGCGTGACCCTCGATACGACGGAATTTATCAATGCCTCGATTTCAGGAATATACGAAACCCTGATCACCGCCTTTATCCTGGTTTTACTGGTTATTCTGATCTTCCTCCAGAACTGGCGGGCGATGCTGATTCCGCTGATCACGATTCCCGTCTCGCTAGTCGGGACTTTCACATTCATGGCGATGCTGGGATTTTCCATCAATACGCTGACTCTCTTCGGGCTGGTACTGGCTATCGGGCTGGTAGTAGACGACGCCATTATCATCGTAGAAAACAGTTACCGGCTGATCGAAACCGGCCGGTATCCCACCGTAAAAGAGGCGGTGATCCAGGCCATGAAGGAAGTGTCGGGAGCTGTTGTGGGTATTGTGCTCGTACTGTTGGCCGTATTTATTCCCACGGCCTTTATCGGCGGCATCACCGGCCAGTTGTACAAACAATTCGCCCTGACGATCGCCATCTCGACGGTAATCAGCGGGTTCAACGCCCTCACCCTGAGCCCCGCACTTTGTGCCCTGTTTCTGAAACCCAAACAGCCGGCCAAATTCTTTCTCTTCAAAGCTTTCAACCGGTTTTTCGAAAAGACAAACCATGGTTATACCTGGGTGATCACTCACTTCATGCGTAAATCGCTGATGACTTTTATCGTCTTTTTGATCCTTTCGGCGCTGGCTTTCTGGGGATTTATCAAATGGCCGCGTACTTTTATCCCGGAAGAAGACCAGGGGTATTTCATCGCTTTCATGCAACTGACCGACGGTGCTTCGTCGAGCCAGACGGCTACGGCCCTGCAAAAAGCGTCGGCTGTACTGAACCAAATGGAAGGCATCGAAACCTATATCACGATCAACGGCTTTTCAATGATGAGTAATGCAAACGCTTCGAATGCCGCCACGCTGTTCGTGATGCTCAAAAACTGGGACCAACGGAAATCTCCGCAGTTAAGCGCCCAAAGCCTGGTGAACCAATTCAACGGTATGGCCTACGAAGCGATACCGGAAGCCAGAACCTTCGCCGTCTTACCGCCGGCCATCCCGGGATTGGGCGAAAGCAGCGGGTTCGAAGTCATGCTGGAGGATATCAACAACTACGGCCCGCAAGAACTGCAACGCATGACAGACGAACTGATGCTCGCCGGCAACGAGACCCCGGGTCTCTCTACCGTCCAGTCGATGTTCAGCGCCAGTGTACCCCAGTATTACCTGAATATCGACCGGAACAAAGTAGAGCTGATGCAGATTCCGCTAAGCGAGGTGTTCAATACGATCGGCACATACCTCGGTTCCACCTATGTCAACAATTTTGTGAAATTCGGCCGCACTTACCAGGTGAAGGTCGAGGGTGCCCCCGACAGCCGGGCTCTGGTAACCGACCTACGCCTATTGAATGTCCGCAACTCCAAGGGCGACATGATTCCCCTTTCGGCCTTTACTACTATCGAGACGCGGATCGGAGCAGAGAGCCTGACGAAATACAACACTTACGTATCCGCCCTGATCTCGGGTGCCGCAGCAGACGGTTATAGCTCGGGAGAGGCGCTGAATATTATGGCCAAACTGATCCGGGAGAAAGTGGGACGCTCCTTCGGTTATGAATGGACTTCTATGGCATATCAGGAAGAAAATGCGAGTTCGTCCACCTCCATCATCTTTATACTGGCCATCGTGGTGGCTTTCCTGATCCTGGCAGCCCAATACGAGAGCTGGACGGATCCTTTTGCAGTGATCATGGGTTTGCCTATCGCCCTGCTGGGAGTAGTGATCGGAGTGATGGTCATGAATCTTCCGATCAGCGTTTACACCCAAATCGGGGTAGTGCTTCTGATTGCCCTGGCGGCGAAGAATGCCATCCTGATCGTAGAATTCGCCCGGGATTACCGGGCTGCAGGCAAGTCGACCGAAGAATCGGCGATCGAAGGCGGACGCGTACGTCTCCGCCCGATCCTGATGACCTCTTTTGCTTTCATCCTCGGCACTTTCCCACTGGTGATTTCGACCGGAGCCGGAGCTTCGAGCCGGATCTCGCTCGGTATCGCCGTTTTTGCCGGCATGTTGATGACTTCCCTCGTAGGCACCTTGTTTATTCCCAATTTCTACCTGATGATGGAGAGCCTGCACGAACGGTTTACCCGCAAAAAGAAAAAAGACAAAGACACGGAAGAGAACCTTCCCGCCGTATACGAGGAACAACTCCCGATGAAGCGGGAAGAATAAGGACGGATTAATCCGTATGCGAAGTGCCAAATAGTCCGATTTTCTTTAAGAATTTCGGATATTTTATCGTCGTTTCAAGAAAAATATCGTATTTTGAAATGCAAATTGCACGAAATATTACCTCAATATAATACCATTATATTTTTTGTAGAACTTCATTTATCTGTCCGACGTAATAGTACGAAAGATTAAAGAGCCGAAAACATTTACCTTTCGGAGTAACAACTTCGTCAATTAAAATGGATTTCCCCAGAATCGTACTGCCATGTCGTGCGGTACTTTTTCCATGAACTGGTGCAACGACCGCAGTCGTGAGTTATACCCAGTTTTCACTTCGATGGGAATTACTTTGCCATCGAACTGGATAACGAAATCGACCTCGGTTTCCGATCCTGTTCCGTTCACCCAGAAATAGCGTTTATGGGAGAACAAGTTGTCGGTACTCAATAATTCCTGTCCGATGATTTGCTCTGCGATGTGTCCTATCCACGCATCGCTTATATCCGAGATGTTCACCAGTTCTTTTTGAATTCCTCCGGCATAATTGACTAATCCGGTATCCAGCCATAATAGTTTCGGAGAGCGCTTCGGTTCTGGAGCTAAAGGGACTACTACACCGCCATCTGCGAAACGAGCCGTTCGTTTTCCGCGATTGTCGACAGCTATTTCCCCGTTGAAAAGAAAACGATAACAGCCTCACCGATAGAATCGGACATACAACCGACCGAAACCAAAAACATTTTGCCCGACGAAATTTTCCGGTCGCGGATGTTCGATAAACTTCGTGAATTGGAATCGCGATTAATCAGGTCGGGCGACCTCGACAAAGACCTGCATTCGCAGGCGAAGCACAAGCGACGCGAACCGCTGACAAAAGATTACCGTACGATCTTTTACGACCTTCCTTTTTAGTGTTTCAGCTATGACCGTAGTACGATTTCGTATCACATACCATTTTTGCATATCATTAACAGTCTGTATAGTTATCCTGTATTGACTACGATTGCTCGCGCTCTGTTTTTTGCCGAATTACATTTGCACCACGATCGACCGGCCGGCGATCGCATGTCTTACCAAATGTGATTCGTCTATGGATATAAAAGCATTGAAATCGAAACCGCTGTGACAGATGACGGGTGAAGAATTTCTTTACCTGCAACAGAACAGCAGCGAGTAACCGGAGCGACAACCCTATGTCGTTACTCCGCAGAGAAAACATGTCTACAGTATTCGCGGTATCGCCGAATTATTCGGATGTAGCCCGCCTAGGGCCAACCTATCAAGAAAAGCGGAAAAATCGACAAAACCATTACGCAAATAGGGCGTAAGATCATCGTAGATGCGGAGCTTGCACTCGAACTGGCCGGCCGCAGAACCGGAGGGAGGAAATAGGTTATGGATTCCCGCAAGACCCCTGTGTTTGTACCCGTACCGTCCGAGGCTGCAACCACGTGGCGGGATGCCCTCTTGCTCGTCACGGACGAGTTCGAGGCCCCGCCCGTGATCCTGCGGGTGGAGGATTCGGTTATCGGCACGCTGGGTAACTTCAGCGCATCCACCGGCAAGGCCAAGAGCAAAAAGACGTTCAATGTCTGCGCTATCGTGGCGGTAACCATGACAGGCGGTATCGGCTTGATGATCGACACATCCAAAGTCAAGCAGCAACAACAGCAGATAGACGACCTTGCCAAAAAGAACGAACGCCTGCACTCCGAGATAAAAAGGCAAAACAAGACGATAGACCGGGAGAGGTGGGAACATGAACAGCCCGCCAAAAGACTGCAAGGCGAGATAGACCACATTTACAGTTGATTCCCCGATACGTCCCAGCTTATCCGGTAGGGAGAATATTGCCGTTCGCTCGGATTCTCCGACGGGCAGGCACGCGACCTCGTGAACATGCGGCCTGTTCATTTCTCCAGAGAACTTATTCGAAAGAACACTCCCAACACTTTGAAACCAAGCACTCGGAAGCCCGGCTTCTGCAGGATGAAAAAGGCCCCCGGAGGATTTCAACTGTTCATCGACCGGATTCCGAACCTGCGGTGGTTCCGGCAAAAAGCGGAAGAGTTTCTGGAAGGATTAGGAATAGAGATTAAAAACCACGAACAGGGGCGGGGAATGCGGATGAGATAAATCCCAGCCCCAGCGTTTTACCTTTTTTCCGGCATTTCATCAACATGTTAACCAAAATTTTGTATATTTACCGCGATAAACCAATTAATTAAAGACGATGCCTATGGCATAGACAGAAATATAAAGACATAAAATATAAAAAGCGTTAGCTTTCATTCTTGCATCTGAAACTTCGACAATTTCAATGTAGTACAAGAGTAAGGCGTAAACGCTCACGGCAACGTGGGCTTTATTTGTTTATTTGTACTACAGGTAGTCGAAGACCTCAGATGCAGATAAAAAGGTACTGTCCCACGTCTTTTTATATGTGTAACTAAAACTCCGCCGGGGGACGGGCGGAACCGATTTACATACATGAAAAACAATCTGCCTATCTCTGCTTTATCGGTCGGGGCCGTGCCGACCGGATTCGATCAATACGACATTAGCGGCCTCCGCAACGACATGAAAGATTTTCCCGGTTACGAACGGGTTAACGGATGTGCGCGGCTATGTCGGTGAGAAAAATCTTTTTATCGGTCATTTGCCTGTCGTGCTTTCTGTCGGCCCATGCCGGACAGGGAGCCGATTCGGTGCGTATCTACTACCGGGCAGGCTACCGTTACGTGGAAGCGGGATTCCGCGATAACCGCGCCGCACTGAAGCGTCTGATACGGAATATCGGCGAGGCACACTCTGCGGGCCGCCTCGAACGTATCTCTGTACACTCCTACGCCTCCCCCGAAGGGACAAACCGTGCCAACGAACTGCTCTCCGAACGACGTGCGGATTCTTTGGTTTCCTATATCGTCCATCATACCGACGTTGCCGCCGCTCTTATCGACAGGCAGGCCGCCGGGATAGCGTGGGATGAACTGCGGGCACAGGTAACCGCATCCGGCATGCCGTACCGCGACGAAGTGCTCGACGTGCTGGACAACACGCCCGTCTGGATCTTCGATGCAAAGAACCGGGTCGTGGGCAGCCGTAAACAACGGCTGATGAACCTGCGCGGCGGCGAGCCTTACCGCTATATGTTGCGGAAGTTCTTCCCCGACCTGCGTAGCAGCGTCGTCGTGACATTATACTTCCGGTCGGAAGAAACACCGGAAAGCATGCAGCCACCTGCGGGAACTCCGCCGCCTGCCGAAGAACCCGGCCAGGAGCCGGAACCCGGACTGAAATCTGCGGAGAACGACGAACCGCAACCAGCTACGTCCGAAACACCTCTATCCTCAGATGCCGCGCCGGGACATAAAAGCGATGTCCCTTCTGAGTGGGTTCCCCGACTCGTCGTCAAGACCAATGCCGCCGGCTGGGCTATGGCTATGGGCAACGTCGCGGTGGAGACAGACCTCTCGAAAAGGTTATCGCTCAATATTCCGGTTTATTATTCCGCATGGAACTATTTTAGCAGGACGACCAAGTTCCGCATACTGGCCGCCCAGCCCGAACTGCGTTATTGGCCCACGCAGGACTGCCGCTTCTTCGTGGGCGTCCACTTCGGCGTCGCCTCGTACAACCTCGCCCTCGGTGGCAAGTGGCGCATACAGGACCACGACGGGACGACCCCAGCCCTGGGCGGAGGCGTAAGCGTCGGCTACCGGATGCCTCTCAGCTGCAGCGACCGCTGGAACGTCGAATTCTCGCTCGGCGCAGGCGCATACCGTCTGCATTACGACAAGTTCCATAACGAATCCGGCGGGGCGTATTCTTCAACCGTCCGCAAGACCTTCTTCGGGCTAGACAACGCCGCCGTGTCGTTCTCCTATACGTTCGACCTGAAAAAGAAAGGAGGCAGACGATGAAAAGACTACTGTACCTGACGATATATACGGGGCCGAACCTTGCTTGCGGCAAGTGATTCCGTTGGACGAAAGAGCCTTTTGCAACGATCCCGTTGAACTGACGCTCGAACTGGCTCCCCGGGCTTACTTGCTCCTCGCATGGGCCGATTACCAAGATGCCGAAACGGGGGATGAATTGCATTACACGGCTGACAAACTTCACAGCGTATATTTCTGCGGTACTTATCACGGTAATGTGGACACGAAAGACGCTTTCGCCGCCAACAAACGCATAGACCTTTCCCGATACAAGGGACAACGAAACGCAGTGGCCGAAGAACGGTTCACCCTCGACAGGCCCCTCGCCCGCTACGAGATCATCACGCGCGACGTAGCGGAGTTCCAGCGGCAGCGTGCCGCCGAAGCGAGAACGGGCGGCGACCTCTCCTCTTACCGGGTCGAGGTCGCCTACCGGGGATACCTGCCATCCACGTATAACGCGGCTACGGACAATCCCAGCGATGCCGTGCAGGGAGTCGTTTTCAACGCATCGCTGGCCGAAGTGACCGAAACTTCGGCTACGCTCGCCTTCGATTATGTGTTCGTCAACGGTACGGAATCCGCCGTAACAGCCGACATACGCATATACGACGACAGGGGAGCACTCGTCAGCGAAAGCACCGGCATCCGCATTCCCTATAAGCGGAATGCCGTCACACGGATATACGGGGACTTCCTTAACCGAAGCTACAATTCCGGTGTTGGCATCGACCCGGATTATGACGGAGAATACGATATCTACCTTTAAGTTTCACCTTTTTAATAATTCTAATTTTATGAAAAAGTTCACATCATTTTCATTGGCGTTGTTATCGGCCGCACTGGCCTTTACATCGTGCAACAAAGAGCTTGATCCGGGAACAAGCTCGGACAAAGAGATTACCGTTTCGTTCGCTATGCAGCTGCCGTCGGCCCCGCAATCGAAGGCCGTAACCGAACAGGTAGCGGATATAAAAGGATACCACCTGCGGTATATCCTCGAAATCTGGACAAGCGGCGACAAGCCCGAACTTTACAAACGGATCGTAAAAGAGGCGGACGCAGACAAGACTACCTCTTTCAACGTCACTCTCCTTTCCGGCCGTACTTTCGACTTTCTCTTGTGGGCCGACTATGCCGAGGACGGAGGCAACGAGGATATGCACTATACAACCGTCAACGGTTTGAAAGAAGTTACCCGGTCCGAGAAGACCTATATTACCGACGAGCAGCACGACTACAAGCTGGCAGCTACCCGCGATGCTTTTTCGGCGCACAGGCAAGTGACCGCAGATGCACCCATAAACGAAACCATTATCCTGACCCGTGCCGTAGCGCAGCTCAATATCTTTACTACGGACTATGAGCAGGTGGAGGAGAGTTTCAGACCCGCCTACACCGGCCTTACCATAACGACGGCGGCGAATTTCAATGTCCTAACCGGGACTTCGTTCGGTTCGGCAGCTTCCAACCTCCGCTCGTATGTAGCTGTTAAGACCGAAAAGGAAGGTACTGCGCCCGACAAGAACAAGGTGTTCACCGGCTATTATTTCACTTCGTCCGAAGGGAAAAACGTAGTGGATATGGACGTGCATTTCTACCGTGCCGACAATAGCAAAGTCGTTACATATAACATGACCAACATTCCGTTGCAACAGAACTACCGTACCAACGTGACCGGCGCCCTACTTACTCAAACCGGAACGCTCCATGTAGAAACCGAAGCCGCTTTCGCCGGAGATGACATCGAAACGACCGAGCCGAAAGATACGCCTACCGAAACAGGACTTTACTATTCGTTGGACGGTGAAGACTGGACGAAATGGGAAACAGCGGATATGCCGGAAGGGACCTATTCTTCATTCGCGGCGCTCTCCGTCGGGGGACAGAAATTGACTCAGAATCATCTTACCGCGATAAAGGATCGGAACCTCGAAGTAATCGACCTGAGCAAAGCCGTGTACGAACGGAATTCGATGCCCGGTACTCTTTTCGATAAGAACACGTCATTACGGGCATTCGTATTTCCGGAAGGCATCACCTATATGCCGGCCTATTTTTTCCGGGATTGCAGCAATTTATCAAGCGTCGGCCTGTCCAATACAATGACAAGAATCTCAGCCGGCGGTTTCCAGAACTGTACCTCGCTGACCGAGATTACGCTGCCCGAAAGCATAACCCAATTGGATATCATGGCTTTTAGGGACTGTGCAAATCTGCAAACGATAAATCTCGACCATGTCATCCAATATGGCAAGCTGGTATTTTCCGGATGTACTGATCTGGAGTTGGATGTGACTTTCCCGGCTGATATGACCGTAATACCGAGTTCTCTATTCGCCGGATGTGCGAGTATCCGTTCCGTTACATTACCCAATAACCTGACAAAGATAGACTACGACGCATTCAATGGTTGTTCGGGCATTACTGAGATCTCCATTCCCAAATCGGTGACCGAAATCCAGTACGGGGCATTTGCCGGGACATCTATATCCGAGGTCAAATTGCCCGATGAGGTAAAGGTACTTTCGCCCAGAATATTTAAAAATTGTAAAAATTTAAAATCGGTAATATTCGCCGACAATATTACATCCATAGGATCTGAAACTTTCCGTTCTACGGCCCTGGAGTCGATCACCATTCCGGGTACGGTATCCACAGTCGAACAGGTGGCGTTCGCCGATATGCCTAACCTGGAAACCGCCGTTATCAAAGACGGGGAGGCTCCGTTGACATTCGGACTCGGATTCTTTTATCAGGATGAAGCGTTGACATCCGTGACCTTCCCGTCCAATACGGTCGCTTTCAACAATAGAGTGTTACTCGGATGCTACAATCTGAAAACCATCACCTGCAAAGCCATGAAAGCCCCTGCGGTGAAATTCGAGGATTTCGGCATGATCAACCCGGATGGCAGGAATTATCTGGCAGGCTTGAACGTACCGGACGGACAAAAGAAGCTGATCGTACCTATCGGTGCGACCGGATACGAAGACGATTTTCAGGAAGACGGGACCGAGAACTACTGGAAAACCGTGCTGTTGAATCCCGACAAATGCGGTTACACGATCGAATACCAGGATTTGCAATAACCCTTCGACGAGGAATATCCTCTACTGACCAAATAACCTGAAGCACGAAGAACCGGGATGCACTTATATAAGTGCGCCCCGGTTCGATTATATCCGACCTGTCCGTGGGATTAAAACGGATTCTAACCTCATTTTTGTTCTATATTCAATTTTTAACAAATTTCACCTAAATCCTTATTCGATTTAATGCCATGCGATAACATTTTGTACTCTAATTATTCTACCCTCAAATTTTATTCATAACAATGTCACAATACTGAATATTTTTTATTTATCAATAAATAAATCAAAATAAAAAATTTATTGACATTCATATTTTCCGGCTAATATTGCGGCTGGACTCCGGTGTTTAGAACACATATTTGAAATGTAATGGTTTACTATTTTACAAAAATGGTTGACAAATAAATATCAGTCTGCCATGTGACACTTTATGTCATTATATAATTTAATGAGGTGCATTACAGACATATCGATCAGCGGCTCATACATGAACGCATTTACATGGATATTTTCCGGAGTCATCAGGCTTACTTTATCGAAAATTGATAATATTTCAGGATTCGGAGCATCCGATTGTTTGTATTTGTCGATCAACTCCCGTGTCTGATTCGACAAAATTTCATCTGTGTCAATGTCATTTATCAGCTTCAATATCAACTGTTCCGCCCGTAATCGGATAGCGATGGATAAAACTAATTTGTTTTCCAATAATATTTCGTCAATCAAAGGATTTTCATTAACGATTACATCAGCTTCTTGCAGTATCAGGTCTGTAATTAAAGTCGCACCAAAATCAATAACGAGATTCTGGCAATTATGAATATAGGTTTTATATAGCCGACAGATTGTATCTGAGGAAATAGTTCCCGATCCTGCCTTAATATGCAAACAATTTGTCAAGCACTTGTATTCATCCGATTGTTCACCTTTAGAATATTCAATGATATTTCTTACAAAAGGCAATAACCCAATGAATACTCTTTTCTTATTCGCTCGTTTTGAAAAGTGCTGAAAAACATCTTTCCTATATTGTCCTATTTTGCATTTTATATCTCCGCTTGTATCGTGTATAGCCATAAATACGGATTTTTTCAGACCGAGTCGGGATGCGACCGTTCTATAAAAATCGAAATTGTGGGTCAGCAGGATTATTTTGAATCTATTATCCTTACATACATCGGCAAGATACTCTATAATGGCATACTTATTTTTATAATCAAAAGAGTCTGCAATGTCGTCGAGAATCAGCAAACTATCTTCTGCATAATGTTTACGAGCTTCTATTTCAAATAATATTTGCAATATGTAAAACGCCCGGCATTCTCCTCTACTCAAAATTTTCAACAGAGTTTCTTTGGGTTGCTCGATCGGCTCTTCAGCCCGTTCATCTTTGTATTTGAATATGAGATTTGCCGTATCTTGCTTGAGTATAACATCCGCTTTATTTTTAATCTCTACGGTAAAAGGAACACTAAATCTTTTGTTGTATATATCTATAATCGTCTCCCATGTACGGCTCTCTTGTTGAGCTTTGGCAATTAAATCGTTTAATATTTCTGTTTTGGTTTTATAGAAATTGATTAAGGCAATAGCATCATCGCACAATCTGTGAATAAACCCATACCATACCTGTTTCTTGAACTCATTATAATCCATCAATAGCGGGATGATCGTGTTATCTTTTTCCAATACAGCCTTAAAGGCCCTCAATTCACTGTTATTACCGATCGCCTTATCTATTTTTTCGAATGTAGATTTTAGTTTATCGTCGCTGATAACTTTTGTAATCTCTGCATTGATGATTTCCTGTAATTGTCCTGCGGATGTTATTTCCACTCCGGAACTTAATTTTATTCTATGTTTGGCAGCAAAGAAAGCTTCATCAGCTACCGATTCCCGCAGAACCGTCGCCTGATATGTACCAAACGATACGCCCTCACGATTCGTTTTGAAGAATCTGGAACGACTTAATAACTTTTGATAATCCGTGAAATATTGTTGAATCAAATCTTTGTGTTTGTCTAAGAACTTCTTGACATTACCTTTTTTATCGAAGACATCGTTATATCTGAAATCATAAAAGTACCGGGCTTTACGAATATCCTCCTCAATAGAGAGAAGGCATGAAAACAGAGTATCTGTTTCTCCTGTTCGAAAAGTCGAGACAACCTCGCTTTCGCAATCGGTACTCTTCGATATACTTTTAAGTTTTGCTAAAAAATCATTTTTTACTTTGTCAAGTTCTTGGTAAATACTATCATATCGTTCTTTCAGTTCTTTACTTGCCAAAAATGTCGTTATTCTATTATCTGTAGCAATGTCGGATTCAGCATTCGCAACGAAAATTGACTTTGGATCAATAGATTTCCCATCGCATTTAACAGTGCAATTGGTTTTTCTTTGCGGATATATTCGGTCACATGGAACCGATTTCTTATCATCTTTTGAAATACACTCAAATGTACGGGCAAATGAACTTTTCATCATTCCATTGGGTGCATAAATCAATACGCAGGTATCATCGGCGAAATCGAATTTATGTTCGAACTTTGATATTCCGAAGCAATTTTCCATATCAATTTCCAATGTTTTCATAAGTCTTGTTGTATCGATTCTAATATTATATTTTTATCCACCTTTTCGTCCAATCCGCGAGGAATACGGGAATATTGAGAATCGCACCATCCCTTTTCAGGTTGTTCATGGAGTAACGCAGTGCCAGTTCCGGCGAGAAGCGGTCGATGTAAATACCGAGGCTCTTCCCACCCAAACGAGTGCCGGACTTAACCTCGACCGGAAACAGAGAGGTGTTGTCCTGCAACAGGAAGTCCACCTCGGCGGTAGCTTCCGACATCCAATATCGCGGCATTACGCCGAAATGGGCTGCGAGGGACTGCAATACCATATTTTCAGCCATTGCCCCTTTGAACTCCGTATAAAGCGAATTCTCCGACCAGAGAACCTCGGCCGGAAGCTGAGCCATAACACGCAACAATCCCCCATCGCACAGGTAGATCTTGAACGCCGAAAGGTCGTCGTATGCGCTCAACGGTAAACCGGGCTTGGAAGAGCAGTAAATACGATAGATCATCCCGGCATGCTCCAACCACAACAGCCCGTCTTCATATTCCCGTGCCCGCGCCCCGGTTTTGACCAACTTGTAGACGAATTTTCGGTTTTCTTTCGCCAACTGCGACGGTATGGAATTCCAAATGGCGGCAATACGCGGAATGTCTTTACCCGGAGCCTGTTTGGCAAAATCCAGCGCATATGCCGTCAGAATCGCTTTTTGAATCTCCTCGATCTCCTGTACGCCGCGTTTGTCGAGCATAGCAGCAACTGCCGCCGGCATCCCTCCGCAAACCTGATAGCGACGGTATGCCTCTGCGACACATCCCATGACGATCTCCGGCAACGGCGCGATCTCCGTCAGGTTCTCCAGATATTCGTACATCCGAGGCGTATCGGCACGCAGAAACTCCCGGAATGTAACCGGATACATTTTCAGGAATTCCACTTTACCTACAGGAAACGAATCTCCCTGCGAAAGAGATACGCCCAAGAGCGATCCTGCCGCAAGAATATGATATTCGGGAGCCTCCTCGCAGAAATACTTTAAACTATTGAGTGCCTTGTTGCTCTGCTGGATCTCATCGAAGATGATCAACGTCCGCCCCGGCTCGATGGGATATTCCGTATAAAGGCGGAGAATATCGATCAGTCTTTCGGGATTTTTCGTATTCTCGAACTCCCGGCACAGTTCTTCCGATGCATCGAAATTAAAATAGGCAACGTGGTCGAAATATTCTTCTCCAAACTTCCGCATGATCCATGTTTTACCTATCTGACGTGCGCCTTGGATGATAAGCGGCTTGCGCTCCGGCCGCTGTTCCCATTCGAGCAATGCAGCCGTTATATCCCTTTTTATCTCCATATATCCGTTTTTTTGTCCATCAATCACATTTTACCAATATAGTTGGTGCAAATATACACATTTATCAAATATAAACATGTGTAATATTCTGCCAAAGGTAAAAGTAGAAGTAAGCGGTAGACTAATGAGTGAACCTGTAAGTGGGATTGCATTCGATTCAATGATAGACCAGGTATATCCGAAAGCCCCTTTTACCGAACAGAAGTTCATGGTACGTGCCGTACTTCCCGAACACACTTTTCTTGAAAAGATATTCCTGCTTCATGAGGCGTTCGCTAAGTCAAAGAATTTAATCGGAGTTGAGCGTATGTCGCGACACATGTACGACATCGGGCAGATGTTGAAAACTTCAATCGCCGGGCGTGCCATCAATGATGCAGAGCTTTACCGTCAAGTAGTGGAACATCGCCGCACATTCATAGGTTTGCGTGGTTTCGACTATGACACACTTTATCCTGCGACGCTCAATATAATTCCACCTGCTTCTGTTATTGAACAAGGGTAAGCCGATTATGAGAATATGCAGCTGCACATGATTTATGGTAAGTCTATACCATTTGATGACTTGGTGAATTACCTCAAACGATTGAACGAGGAAATAAGAAAATATAACTCGCACTAAGATGTTTTTTCGAAAAATACGAATAATTTATGTATAGATTTTGGTACTAATGCAGGTTTATTTCGCTACTAATTTGTCTTCGGTGATCGGAATTGACGAGCCGGTCGCTTCTGTCGGTCAGTGAAGGAAAACCTTAACGGACCGTTCCAGGCGCCCCGGTCTGACGGTATAAAACCCGGAATCGGAATAGAAAGAAAAAATATACCTATGTTTGTAAGTGTAAACATGTATATAAATATCATTCTTTATTCTCGTGAAAGTTTCCCAGCCAAAGTGTTTCCGATGCCTTCGTGGCACGTGCATTTACGGCGAAAGCGTATATATGAAAAGAAGTATTCTTCCATTCTTCCGGAAGTGTAAAGCATACTTCCGCCGTTTCTTTTCTTTGGTGTAAAGGCAACAGTTTTGTCCGCAGCACTTCCGGATTCCAGAGAAAAACATAAAGCCGGTCGTCATCGTACATCAGAGGTTTCAGCGGTTGCCGTTTTTGTTTGAAAATCAAAATTCCGCCCGAATCTGCCCATTGGGCAGTGACTTCCGGAGCCCGTAGCTCGCCGGCCGAAACTTTCAGTTTACTATAATCGACGGAGACGTTCAACCTTTCGTCACAAGCTACACAAGGTAGATTCCGGCTCATAAAACCGTTTACCCTTCCTCTGGCTTCCCTACCGGGGAAACCCAACTCAAGCACTTTTTTCATTCTCATAGCCAAAAGACCCAAGACTTTCCATTTAGCCCGGTGTATCAATTGCAACGGAGTACGGGCATCCCGTGCCTATCTTTTTCCTTTTACCACATTAGAAGCTCCAAGCCGGTACATCGTAATATTTCCGAAGGACCCGCTCAGCCTGCTGAATAAACCCGATTCAAAAACTGCCATAATTTCATTGTATTTACCGGTTCAATCTGAAATAGCAATCCGGCGAAAAAGTTTCTCCGGATGCAGAACAAAACAGACAATATAAATGCAATTCCTTCCCGCCTGCCAGCCACTCACCTTCCGCCCGTCCATCTTTTCTGAGCGCGCAGATATTTTCCAACACAATTAACCGATAAGGTTCGTCCGGACAGATAGCGGCAACTATCAAACGGTCGTCCGGCGCTGCCGTCGCCATGGGGATCCCCGCCTGCCAGGACAACTCCCAATGCCCCGCTTCGTTCTGCAAACAAGCAAACCGATCGGGCAATTGTAAACAAGCACCTCCAAAACTCAATTTGGCATAGTCGACCCGGTCACCCTCTCCGAAAGCATTGATATTCCGGCTTAAAAAAAGATGGTATCCCGATCGTTTTCCCAACCGGGCAGCAGCCTCGTCGGCAGCACGCTGAAATAAAGTCCCCTTGACCGACCGGAACAGCGTTTGTACACACACCTGCCGCCACCGCTGTAAACATTGTGCCGGCGTACGGGGATTACTGACTTTAGCAGGAGCGCGGCGTACGTATCTTTTATCTCCCACAGCATAAAAGATATGGTCGCCTATGCGTCCGGAAATATGCCCGAGCCCTGAAGAAATTACCCTTGCCATGATGTTTATATTTAGTTTTGAGGTTGGTAATATAATAAAAAAAGTTTAAATTTCCAATTTACTTTCAATTTAATGCCAATTAAAATTGGTGTTGAATTGAAGATTAATTGGAATTGAATTGGAGTTAATACATATTAAATACATGATAACTAACTATTTACTATATGGTAAAGAACTACCTTCCTCAGGCTTTTACCTGAAGCTGAAAGTAAAATGAATATTATTATTCAATCGTGGACTACAAGATATAAAATTTCACAATATACTGATATTATATAATTTATAAATACAAACAAGGCATTAATTCAAAATTTAGTATCATTTTGGTATCATTATTTAGCCTTTGAAATAAATACATTAAAATTCCGGCTTATGTTCCGTTGAATATTGAATTATTTTGTGAAGATATAGCCATTCAACCTGTTTTTTCATGTTTTTTTGAGTATTATATCACAGATTATTTGGCTATTACAAACAAAATCACGACCTTTGTACTATTAGAACCTGCCAAGCCTCTTTACAATGCTCAAATCGGCGGGTCGTTTTTTTATTATACATATATGAAAACGAGTTTCGCCAAACCATATTCTTCTCCGGAACAAATAGTTCAAATACTAAAATCAAGAGGAATGCTCATAAAAGATGAGTATAAGGTAGAAGATTATCTGATGAATATCGGTTATCATCGTCTATCAGCATACATCTATCCTTTTTATAAAAGCCCTAAAAGTGATTTGGTACTAAAAGAGGGTACAACTTTTGCACAAGTCTTGACTCTCTACCGTTTTGACAAGAGATTACGTATTCTTCTTTTCAACGAAATAGAGAAAATAGAAATAGCCATTCGTAGTATATTGGCAAATATCGGATGCCAGGAATTGAACGACAGGTATTGGATAACAAAGCCGGAATATTTTGCCAATACGGAAAAATTCAACCTAACATTGGCCATCATAGAAAAGGAGCTATCATCAAGCAAAGAAGATTACATAGAAGATTTCAGACGTAACTATATCGAAAATTATCCTCCGGCATGGATGATAACAGAAGTATTGTCTTTCGGGAACTTGAACTATATTTATTCAAACATATCCAGTAATCAACTGATGAAACGTATTGCCGGTCATTTCGGTCTGAAACCACAGGTTTTCACCTCTTGGCTGACGGTGCTTGCCAACCTCCGCAATATGTGTTGTCACCATGCAAGAGTATGGAACAGGGATTTTATGTTGAATCCTGCCGAACCCAAAAAGACTAAAAATGCATGGATTGATACCTCAAAATTGATAAGAAACGGATTTACTATCGCTTGTGCATAATCCGATATTTCCTCTCTTCGGTTGCTCCCAATAATAACTTCAACGAAAAACTTTCGGGATTGTTGGCGGATTTTCTTTCAGTAGACATAGCTGCAATGGGATTTACCCACGATTGGAAAAATGAGGAAGCATGGAAATAAAGTTTATGATATTTGATTATGAAATATATAGAAACAGGACAATGCATTTGGTGTGGTAAAAAAGAGCCAGAAGTTTCTTTTGAAAATAAACCTCATATTTTACCACATAGCCTTGGCGGAGATGAAATAGGTTTTGATATATGCGATGATTGCAATGCTTATTTTGGCACTGCAACATTAGGTAAACCAGCATTAGACTTTGTTTTTAAAGAGATTTTTAACGCATATCGTTTTTTCAGCCAAAACTTAACTTCTGAATCTTATAAAAAATTTCATTCAGCCTTCTTCAACTATTATCACAAAAAGCATCTTATAAAAATCAGAAGTAATTTTAGGACATCAATTATAACTCGACAATTCAAACGAAGCCTATTTTACATCTTTCTTCAAAAATACCATTTTATAACAAGAAATGGGAATCATCCTATGTTTGATTCAGTCCGAAAATTTGCGAGATATGACATAGGTAGTCTTAAAGTATTTTATGCTTTCAATAACATTATATTGACACCTGCTAATAAAGATCATCCAACTATTCCCATGACTACTAATCTTATAGAAGATATGATGTATTCCGGTTTATATCCTTTTTGGTGCATTGGACATCATTTTTATATAGAAGTACTTCCTGTAGCTTTCAATGTTAATGGATCGTCCTATCTGCAAAGGCAAGTTAAAGATGTTTTAATACCTGCAATAGGTGATGAGGGTATCTTTGAATTTAATGATATTATACAAATAGATTTTCTAATGCAAAGATTTAGTAGTCAAAAATAACTCCATGAGACAATTAACTGAAAACGAACAAAGAATAGTAGAAAAAATAGTACAACTTAAACAATCTGTAAAGCTTGAAGAATTACAGGTTGCAAGATTATTACGTAAAGAATTGGAATGTTTTGCTTTAAGATGGATATTGGAACCAAAGAAAACATTGTTCTTTTATTCTTGTCAAGATGAATCAACAACAGACATAAACTGGGATAGTTTAAGAAAATACTATTTTCAAGTAGCTGATTTCTTATATCTTATAGAGGAACTTGAACAAGAGCATTTTATCAAGATACAAACATTATCGTTTGAGGTCAAGACTGACGAAGAAAGAGCTTTATATGATAGAAGCAAATTTAAGTATAATGCTTCCATGGATACATTTTGGGGTAAAGAAGGCACTATTTCGTATTTAATATCTATAAATGCAGAACATAAGGTGTATATTGATTTTGTAAATTATTTAGAAAAATATGCTAACAAAATTATTTATCCACTTCCTTTACTTGAAGATTTTGTCGTAAATGATTATAAATCAATCGAACAAAGATGTTTTGAAAAACAAATAGAAGAAAATGAACGACATCATAAAGAACAGATAGACAACAATGAACGGCATCACATAAATCAAATGAAAGCAAGTGAAAAATGGCAGGCAAAGCAAATAAGTAAAACAAATTGCTCTCTGATATTTGCGGCACTTGCATTTATTTCATCTGTATCCATACCGTTTTTAGTAAACCGATGCACCCCTCCTTTTAAAATAGATGATACTCAATTAAGAGCAATAGAACAGGCGATTATCAATAGCAAAACGACATGGCCCAATGTTATCAACATACAATCGTCAGATACTCTAAATATAAAGAATGGGCTAGGAGATATTTAATTTTGTATCATTATTGCATTTGAAGTGAACCCCAAAAGTGAATACCTTACTCACTCCCGGCGAAGATGTGATTATTAAAGGACGTAACCTGCGCATCGAAGGCGATAAAGAAACGGCAAGAAAAACGTTCTCTAACATACTTTAACGAAGAAAAAACCGTTCCTTTGTAATAAAATCAGCCTGCATCCGTCTTACTAATGATGACAGAAAAAGAATTTAACCATATGATCCTGCCTCTGACCAAGAATATCTATGCCTATGCACAGCATATTCTCAGCAATCCGACAGATGCTGCAGACATCACTCAGGAGGTTATGATTAAACTCTGGAATACGCGTAGAGAGCTGAAAGGAGTGCAAAATCCCCGGGCCTGGGCATTGAAGGTGACCCGCAACTTGTGCCTCGACTGGATAAAAAAACAAAAACCGGTGTACGGCGGGGAAGAGCTGACACAAAATGAAGATTATACAAGTAATCCCTTGCAGGAAATCGAAACCAAGGACACCGTGAGCCTTCTCCGGCAAATCATCGACACTCTGCCGGAAAATCAACGGGAGGTGCTCATCCTGCGGGAAATAGAAGAACTGGAATTTGAAGAAATCGAACAGATCACAGGACTAACCGCCAACCACATCCGGGTGTTGCTCTCACGCGGACGGTCGAAGGTAAAAGAAATGATGCGAAATGAAAGATGACAGATAGAATATATGGAAGAAGTACTGAAACGATATTACAAAGGGGAGACAACTTTGGCAGAAGAGCGGGAGTTGAGGTCTGCCTGGCAACGGGGAGAACTCCCGGGAGAACCGATTTTGGGGCTTCGCGATCCGATGGAAATACCGGAAGGCCTGAATGAAAAATTACAGCGGTATATCCGGCAAAAACGGCAACGCAAAATCAGACAGCTCTGGATTACGGCCGGGAGTATCGCAGCGATGGCCGTGCTGATCCTTTCATTCAGGGGGACCTTCACAACGACACCCCGTCCGGGTATACAACTGTCGGATAACCTGAAGAAAGAACGCTTCGAAAATGCACTGCGCGTCCTGGGAAATGCCCTGGAAGATGAAAAAACACCGGTACAAAGAGTGCTTTACGAAGATCATAACCTGATTATAGCGATAGAATAAAAAGTATAATTATAAAACAAGATAGCCATGAGAAGAATATTTATTATTTTGTCGATTGTATCTGTTTTGCCTTTCGCGGCAAATGCACAATTATCTAAGCTCATGTCCAAATACCATGAGAAAAACGGCGTGACGGTCACCCAACTGGACAAAAGCCTTTACGGACTTTATCAACGGAATAATCTTCCGCCCGAAGCAAACGAACTCCTGCAAAAACTGGAAGAGGTGAATATTCTCAATCTGGATTTGAACCAGACCGATCCCGCCCTGAGCGAAAAAGCGATCGGCCAGTTCCGGGAAATACTGGATAAACCGGAAAAATACAAACTGATCAAAAGCCGGAACGACGAGTTCGGAAAGCAACTGATCTACACGCACAACAAAAACGGACAAGTGACCGACCTGGTGGTCTGGAACCAAAACCCACAACAGGTGGATATCATCGAACTCCGGGGAGACATTCAACTGGATAAAATCGCCCTGCTGTCGAGAGCGCTGAATCTGAAAGGCCTGAACTCCCTGGCTGCCTTGACTTCCAATGCCGACACCTATGAGTCGTATAAACACTTTAACGATTTCCCGGATATGAATCCCGGAGCTATTTCACAGCATATCCGGCAGATGATGGAAAATCTGCACAATCACATGGGAAGCGGATCGTTATTCGGCGATTTTTTCGGCATGCCCGGTGATTCGACCACCACGAACAATATGCCCGGCGGTTTTCCATTCGGTCATTTCCTACCGGACGAATTTTTTAATCCGGAGGAAGGTATGACGGATGAAGATTTCGAAGAATTTTTCAAAAACGGCAATCACCGGCAAAAGGTTGAAAAATTCTTCCAATCGTTCGGCAACGGTACAGGTATGAGCAGTAACTCGGTACAAATCACGGAAGAAAACGGAAAAACAAAAATTAAAATCGACTCCCAGAACTCGGATATGACTTACATCATCGATGGGCAACAAGCCCCTAAAGACAACGTACAAATGCCGGATAAGATTTTGAATGTCAACATCATCCCATCGAAAGAAGATGTCAAAAAATCCTATTTATTCATCACGTCGAGAGATCGGTTAGGAGAATTTGTGAGCTTTCAGAATGGCGTACTCACTTTTAAATACAATAGTCAGGAATACAAATACAATCTCGAAAAAATGAAAGAACCTCTCCTGGTTATCGACGGACGCCTGGCCGACCGTCTCGATATCGATCCCAGTGAGATCCTGCAAATCCGTCCGATCAGCCCGATTGAAAAAGAGGTGGGGTATTACCCGAATGCAGAAGTGATTATCAATACGAAATAATCCCCCCTAAGGGAAGGATCGGTGAACCTTCGGCTCTGATTTATATTCATTTATCAGGACCGAAGGTTTTACTAATCAGCGATGGAGAAGGCTGCACAACTCCGATTTATCGGCCGTTGTTTTTACTGTTAAAAGGCCGGTCACACCTGTTCATCCGCTTTTCCCGAAACGGCAGGAGTTTCTGCATCGCTCTGCAAGCGGAATTCGATCGGAAGCGTATAGAACACATCTACAGCCACGCCTCTCTGTTTGCCGGGAATCCAATCGGGTAATGCCTTGACAACTCTCAGGGCTTCCCGGTCCAGATCCTGATCTACACTTCTTACAACCTGAGGATCGGTCACTCTACCCGCTTTATCGATTACGAAAGAAACAATCACTCTACCCTGAATTCCTTTCTCCTGAGCCCGGACAGGATATTTGACCATCCGTGCCATATAAGCCAGCACATTTCCTTCTTTGAATACCGGCATTTCCTCGACAGCCGTGAAAATTTCTCCCTCCTTAGATGTTGCATTCTGGCCAGCTTTCGCATATCCGACAACTACCATTCCCTCGAGCTCTACCGGTTGCTTAGGTAAAACCACCTCTTTCAGATTAGCTTTATCCCCACAAATCACCTCTGCAGTCCGTTTGCCTACATATGAAAAATAAAGCGTATCTCCCTTCCCGGCCTGGATAGAGAATTCTCCATCCTGATCAGTGGAAGCCCCCAGTGAGGTCCCTTTGATAATGACCGTGGCCCCTTGCAGGGGATTACCTTGTTCGTCCACTACCCGGCCTTTGTATAAGGAAGTTTCCCCGCCGGCCTGTATCAGCGTATGGGAGGCCAGATCGGTTACGGCTCGTGCATTTCCAGCCAGAATCAATAAGCCGGTTACCGGAAGTAAAAAGGCATATTTCAACAAGCCGATTCTGGATGTTTTTTTCTTATTCATCATAATAATTCGTTTTTTTAATTGAGAAACATTGAAATTATTAACTATAGGTACTGCAGTCGATTGATGGGACAGGCGAAGCAAGTGATATTGATAATTTTTGCGGTTGTAACCGGAATTTACCACTTGCTCATCTGCTAAAAATTCCAGATTCTGCCTGATTTCTTTACGTAAAAGCCAGACAACCGGATTGAACCAGAAAAAGATACAAAGTATCTCCCCGAGTAACATATCCAATGAATGCCATTGGCGGGCATGAGCAGACTCGTGTACGATAATCTCATGAAGTTCCCGCTCTTCGTAATGGGCCGGATTGACAAAAATCCAACCGAAGAAAGAGAAAGGAGCTGTAATCTTCGGCAAAGCAATGACCGGAACATGATGACAGCTCTGTTTTTTACCCTGATAAGCGAGTCGACAGATACCAGCCAACTGGACCGCCATACGGAGTGTCAGCACAAGACTTCCCCCACTCCAAATCCAGATCAGGAACCGCTGCCAGGTGAAAAGCGATTGTTCTGCGGCAGGTTGCGGAGCCACAGGAGTAACCACCGCCAGCATTTCGGCATACCCGACAACCATCCCGGGCAAGGCATTACCTTGCTCCAACCAGGATGCCAACGAAATCAGGGGATATACAAAAGCCAGTATAACGATGGAAAAAAGAAATAAACGCCGGATTCTTAAAAAAGTATCCCTGGAAAACAACATCCGATATAAAAGATAGAATACCACTAAACCCGCATTTACCTGTAATATATAAATTTGAAAATCTTCCATAGCTCCTATTCTTTTTCAATTAAACGGATAATTTCTTCTAACTCTTTGGCCGAGATTTTCTGTTTCCGGGCAAAAAAAGTTACCATCTCTTTATATGAATTCTCGAAATAATTCTGTACGACGCCGGAAAGAAATTTCGTTTTGTATTCCCCTTCATCGATCGAAGGCGAATAAACATAGGTGTTCCCATAACGTTTGGCCTGTACATATCCTTTTTTCTCCAGATTTTTCACGATAGAAGCCACCGTCGTATAAGGCGGACGAGGCTCTTCCATGCAATTCAAAAAATCTTTAATCACTCCTTCTTTTACCTGCCAGATAATAAGCATGATTTCTTCTTCCTGAAAAGTCAATTTTTCCATAAGGCACATCAAACTACGATTTATTCGCAAATCTACGAAAATTTCGTAGATCGGTCAATGTTTGATAAAGAAAGTTTCAAAAAAATATATATCCGCAGGCTCCAGCAACCCGATATACTACTTTAAACGCCGAAGGAGTAGTTATGAACTCCCGTCCTCCCCCATTGGGGACGAAAGGTCCGTCCCGGAGTTCAAAAAAGAAAGAAAGTGCCTGAACTGATCAGGCACTTTCTCCGAGTTGATTCAATTATCCCTAAAAATCTGTTTTTAGAAATTCAATACTTTTACCCAACCGAATTTGTCCGGTTCGTCTCCGTATTGAATAGCTCTCAAACGGTTGTACAATTTGGTACACCATTCACCAGGAACATCGGGCTTACCGAAAACGATGCTCTTGTTGTTTTCGAGATCATCGATCTGTCCGATAGGACTGATGACAGCAGCCGTACCGCAAGCTCCGGCTTCTTCGAAAGTCTCGAGTTCTTCTACGGGAATAAGCCGGCGTTCTACTTTCAATCCCATATCTTCGGCCAATACCATCAGGCTGGCGTTGGTGATAGAAGGCAGGATGGTGTGAGAGAACGGAGTGATATATGAACCGTTTTTAATACCGAAGAAATTGGCCGGGCCACATTCGTCGATGTATTTCTTCTCTTTGGAATCGAGGAAGATGGCGGTCGAATAGCCTTTCTGATGGGCTACTTCGCCGGATCTCATTCCTGCAGCGTAATTACCTCCTACTTTGATGTGTCCGGTGCCATTGGGAGCAGCACGGTCGTAACGGCGTTCGAGCATGACTTTGGTCGGTTTGAAACCGGCTTTGAAATAAGGTCCTACAGGAGCTACAAATACAACGAAAATATATTCTTTAGCCGGAGCAACTCCCATCTGCGGTCCGACACCGATCAACAAGGGACGGATATATAAGCTGGCCCCCGATTCGTAAGGCGGAACGTATTCTTTGTTCAACTCGATGGCTTTGACGACAGCTTCTTCGAACAGTTCGATCGAAGGAGCCTGCATCATTACGTATTCGGCAGAACTAAGCATACGTTTTGCATTTTCTTCACAACGGAAGAGACGGATTTTTCCATCTTTACCCCGGAAGGCTTTCATACCTTCGAATGCTTCCTGTCCGTAATGCAAACAGGTAGAAGCCATATGAATATTCAGCATTTCAGAGTCGCTGACTTCAGGAGCACTCCATTTGCCGTCCTTATAATAACAACGTACGTTGTAATCCGTCTTGGAATATCCAAAGGACAATTTACCCCAATCTAAATTTTTCATAGTAGTTAGTTTTTGATTATTTTATAATAGTCATCTCGTTGATCAGGTTCTTAGCTCCGGCATATTTATCTACAATCCAGAGGAAATAACGAGTGTCGAGATTGATACACCGTTGCAGATTTTCTTCAAAATCGATGTCTCCGGACATGGCTTCGGAGTTACCGTCGAAGGCAGTACCGATCAGATGTCCTTCGGCGTTGATGACACCGGAACCGCTATTACCTCCGGTGATGTCGTTATCTGTGATGAAGTTGACACTCAACTTATCGGTCCCGTAAGGAGCGAAATCCTGCCGAGCATACAGTTCTTTCAGCCGGTCGGGTACTTCGAACTCCCCACCTTTGGGCCCTTCTTTTTCGATCACACCGGTAAGGGTGGTGTAGTAATCATAGAAAACAGCATCCCGCGGTTTGTAGCTACCTACTTTACCATAGGTCAAGCGAATCGTAGAATTGGCATTGGGAGCCCAGGCTTTATCGGGCTGCATTTCCATCAATCCCCTCACGAAAAGACGGTCACCTTTGGAAATTTTTTCCTGCATTTCACCACTGTAGGCAGTCAGTTTGATCCAAATCTCATAGAAAGATTTACCGGCAATATATACCGGGTCTTTGGCCAATTGTTTACAATCGGGTTTGTCGAGAAATGCGTTGAAAGCAACTTCGTCCATGAAGATGGATTTCTGCTGCAATCCGGCAGCGAACTTATCGTAATTGCCTTTGTATTTTTTGTTGACCAGACCGATAACTTCGGGGTAAAGATCGGGATCGACATTGTCGTTGTATATTTTAAACAATGCAGCGAATAATTTTGTATCGAGATCGGCATTATAGTCTTTGAAAAAAGCTTTAGCCATATCTTTCAAGGCTTCTTTAATCTCTGTTTTTTCTCCGGCGGGGATTTCTTTATCACAAAGATCTTCGATCATTCTTCCGCTACGGTAAGCGAACAAATGAGCTTCGGGTCCGGCCAGGGCTTCCTGCGCATAAGCCGTAGCTACGGAATATTCTTTAATATCTTCGTATCCCTGGCGAATCATCGGCAGCACTTCGCCGTAAGTGGCTTTGCGGGCCGGATCGGCATTTACCCAAGCGGTAAACTCTCTTTCGATGGCTTCTTTGTTGCCTTTGGTGTTCAAATTTTTGAGCGCTTTATTCTGCTCGAAGGAATATTTCCAGTAGTTGGCACAACTGGCATATTTAGAAGCATATTGAATCCGGGTTTTCGGACTCTTAGCCATTTCTTCGCGCATAACCTCCAATTTTACCGTACGTACTTTGTAACGGATATCGTTGGTTACATCCATCGTATTCTGTAATCCGAAACTGGTGGTATAGCGGTCGGTAGTTCCGGGGAATCCCATAATCATGGCAAAATCACCGTCTTTCACGCCTTTTGCAGATACGGGCAGGTAATGTTTGGGTTTTAAGGGTACATTATCTTTGGAGTATTCGGCAGGGCTACCGTCAGGAGCGGTGTAAATACGGAACATAGAAAAGTCGGCAGTATGACGGGGCCACATCCAGTTATCGGTATCTCCACCGAATTTTCCCATGCTCTGAGGAGGGGCACCTACCAAACGTACGTCTTTGTAGATGGTGTAAAGGAACAGGAAGAATTGGTTTCCTTCGAACATCGGCTGAACCTGTCCGCTTAATTTCGTTCCAGCCACAGCTTCCTTCACAATCACTGCAGATATACTGTCGATGATAGCGCTGCGGTCCATTTCGCTCATATCGTCTTTTAAGAAAGGAGCGATACGGTCGGTTACGTCTTCCATCCGTTCCAGAATAGAAGCGGTCACGCCGGGATTGGTTAGCTCATCTTCCATTTTGTAAGCCCAGAAACCATCGGCCAGATAGTCGTGCTCGACAGAAGAATGAGATTGGATAGCACTGAAACCACAGTGATGATTGGTCAGCATCAACCCATTGGGAGAAATAATCTCTCCCGAACAAAAATGACGGAAAGGACGGCCGGCATTACCTAAACCGACGATAGCATCTTTGATACCGGGTTTATTGACATCGTAGATTTCTTCTGCAGTCAGTTTAAATCCCATCTGTTGCATTTTCTCAATGTTCAGTGGTTTTAATTTCGACAACAACCACATTCCTTCATCAGCCCTGACAATAGACACCGAAAGCAGAGCAAGAGCAATAATCAATAGTTTCTTCATGTGTTTTATTCTATAGTATTTGTTTTAAATTATAACTACCACACTATCCCAACTTAAATTTCTTAACGAAAAACAACCTTTTTCCTAAGTTATTATAACTTTCAAGCTAAGATAAGTGCAAATATATAATTAAATCCGTTCTTTATCTGATTTTCACTTTATTTTAACAGGAGAGAGGAAAAGAAAAAAACGGGACAGAAAAAAGAACAGGAAGAAAAGATTTGGAAGGCTGAAGGAGAAGAATATAGCAAAATACGATACCTTTGTGAGGTGAGAGATTTTGATTTTATATAATAACGAGATTATGGCCGATACAAGTAACAAAAAAAATATCAGAGAAGAATCTTTACGGGATTTAAGCGACTTTTTAACCGCACAAGGCGAGAAGGCTTTCCGTGCAAAACAGATCTGGCAATGGATCTGGCAAAGAGGGGTGACGGATTTCGCAGAGATGAACAACTTATCGAAGGCTACCCGGGAATTATTAAGCCGGCATTATTTCTTCGATTCCCTCTTTCCGCAGCAGGTGCAGACAGCCAGCGACGGCACCGAAAAAACAGCCTGGCGGCTGACCGACGGCGAAATCGTCGAGAGCGTACTGATCCCCGGAAATCAAAAATTCACGGTCTGTGTATCTTCACAAGTGGGTTGTCAGCTGGGGTGCAAATTCTGTGCAACCGGTACCCTGGGTTTTAAACGTAATTTAACGGCCGGCGAAATTTTCGAACAGGTGGTCCGTGCACAGCAGGCAGCGGAAGCCCAGGGGCAACCATTGAGCAATATCGTTTTCATGGGAATGGGCGAACCTTTACTGAATTACGAGCAGGTCCTCAGAGCGATAGAACGGATTACGGCCCAGGACGGATTAGCCATGTCACCCTACCGGATTACGGTATCTACAGCCGGTATCCCGGAAAAAATCAGGCAATTGGCAGACGATGGAGTGCGTTTTAATCTGGCGCTTTCGCTACATGCAGCGAAAGAAACCACCCGCACTTTCCTTATGCCGGTGAATAAAGCCTATCCTTTGAGTGAGATTGCAGGAAGCCTGAAATATTTCGTCGAAAAAACAGGAACCCGTCCGACTTTCGAGTATTTGCTCCTGAAAGATATCAACGACAGCCTCGAAGATGCAAAAGCTTTGGCCCTCTATTGCCGCCAATTCCCGATCAAGATCAATATCATCGAATACAACAATGTGGAAGGTTCGGGTTTTCACCACAGTCCGGACAAAAACCGGGATGCCTTCATCCGGTTTCTGGAAGGATGTAACATGGTGGTCAATGTACGCCGCAGCAAAGGAAAAGACATCGACGCCGCCTGCGGACAGTTGGCGGGGAAACAAGAAAGCAATTTGTAAAATCCATAAAGTCTCCCGGACTCTGCGAACCCTTTTTTACGGCCACTGGTCAGGAGCGGAACATGGTATCATAAACCGAATTAAAGCGTACCGTTTACATAGTTACGACGCTTTCAAAAACCATGTCTAAACCGTCGTAACCCAAAAACGGCAGGTATAATTTTTTCTTTCTATTCCGATTCCGGCATAAAACCCTGCATCTTCCGTCAGCACTACAGGGCAAAGAAGGAAAGTTTCATTGAATGAAAGGGCAGGCCACCCTGACCGGAGTACGGATACCTGGGCTAGCTGATCGGATTATTTCTATAAAATACCGATGACTGAATTAATCCCTCATGTAAGGGTTCAGAAAAACAGCTTCATCATCAAAGCCGCTCCCGGATACATGAAAAATACCAAAGTTTTATTAACTTTGCCAGTTGACATTATAAATTTAAACCCAACCTTATGATCACCAAAAACTATATAGCGAAAGGAGAAGGCGCCAACCGTTTCGAGAAAGTGCCGGTCCGTATTTATGAAAAACCTTCCGAAGCCGTTAAAGCGGTAGCCCGGGAAATTGCCGATCTGATCCGTACGAATGCGGATAAAAGCGAAAAATGTGTCCTCGGATTAGCGACCGGTTCATCTCCGATCAAACTCTATGAAGAACTGGTCCGCATGCACCGTGAGGAAGGCCTGTCGTTCAAAAATGTAGTCAGTTTCAATCTGGACGAATACCTGCCTATGCCTAAAGAATCGGAGCAAAGCTACCATTATTTCATGCACCATCACTTATTCGACCATATCGATATCGACCCGAAAAATATTCATATTCCGGACGGAACCTTAAAAGCGGAAGAGATAGAAAACTTTTGTAAGGAATACGAACGGCAGATCGAGGCCGCCGGAGGTATCGACATTCAAGTGCTCGGAATCGGCCGCACAGGCCACATCGGTTTCAACGAACCCGGTTCGCCGCTGACTTCGAAAACCCGGATGGTATATTTAGACGATCTGACGATTAAGGATGCTGCAGGAGATTTCGGCGGCATGGAAAATGTGCCGTCCCGCGCCATTACCATGGGAGTGGGTACGATTATGAAAGCCCGGAAAGTAATACTCCTGGCTTGGGGTGAGAAAAAAGCTTCTATCATCAAAGCTACGGTCGAAGGTAGTGTTTCGGATGCTGTCCCTGCCACTTTTCTGCAAGTACATCCGAACGTACAGTTCGTCATCGACGAAAGTGCAGCCGAAGAACTGACGCGTGCCAATCAACCCTGGTTGGTCAGCAAAGTACAATGGAACGACAAGCTGATCCGAAAAGCCGTCATCTGGCTGTGCCAGAAAGTGAAAAAGCCGATCCTGAAAGTAGAAAACAAAGACTACATCGACAATGGGATGACCGATCTGATCAAGACTTTCGGTTCGGCCAATAAAGTAAATATCCAGGTATTCAACGACCTGCAACACACCATTACAGGTTGGCCGGGAGGCAAACCCAATGCAGATGATTCTACCCGTCCCGAAAGAGCCTATCCTTATCCTAAACGAATCCTGATCTTCAGTCCCCATCCAGACGACGACGTCATCTCTATGGGAGGTACTTTTGCCCGGTTGGTAGAACAAGGTCACGAAGTGCATGTCGCTTACCAAACCTCGGGCAGCATCGCTGTTTTCGACGATTATATCTATCAGCAAATGGATATCGCCACCTCTTTTACTAAACTGGTGGACGGGGATTTACCGGCCATGGAAAACGCATTTTTACAAATAAAACAAGCTATCGCTAACCGCAAACCGGGAGACGAGGAAGCACGGTATCTATTGCAATTCAAGGCCGCCCTTCGCCGGGCAGAAGCCCGCGGAGCCTGCCGTTTTATCGGTGTCCCTGAAGAACGGGTACACTTCCTGAACCTCCCCTTCTATGAAACCGGGAAAGTGAAAAAGAACCCGCTATCGCAAGCCGATGTCGATATTATCGTCGATCTTTTACGGAAAGTACAACCCCATCAGATCTATGCTGCGGGTGACTTAGCCGATCCGCACGGGACACACGGAGTCTGTCTGGATGCGATTCTCCGTGCCTACAACATCATCGACCGGGACGAGTGGTTTAAAGATTGTAACACCTGGTGGTATCGCGGCGCGTGGATGGAATGGGAAGTAGAAAAAGTAGACATGGCGGTTCCGATCAGTCCGGCAGAATTGTCTATCAAACGGAAAGCGATCTACAAACACGGTTCACAAAACAACGGACCGGCATTTCCGGGAGATGATCCGCGTGAATTCTGGCAACGGGCGGAAGACCGTAACCGGAATACAGCGGACTTGTACAACCGTTTGGGTATGGCCGAATATGAAGCAATGGAGGTTTTTACCCGGTATAAGCACGACCACGGAGACTCTCTGAAATAAAATTTACCAGACCGGAACGGCAGATTCGTAAATGAATTTTAGGTTAAATCTTTAATCTTTTTATAACTTTGTCGGCTCACAACACTGACACTTATAAAAATAGTATAATCATGAAAAGAAAAACTACACTCTTAGTGATGGCAGCCGGCATGGGTTCCCGTTTCGGAAGTCTGAAACAGATTACTCCTCTCGGACCGCACCAGAAGGCTTTGCTGCACTATACCATTTATGACGCAGTTCATGCGGGATTCGATAAGATCGTTTTCGTTATCCGCGAAAGTTTCGCCAAAGAATTTATCGATTTTGTAGGGAAATATGCCGAAGGATTGGTAGAAACCGCTTATTGCTATCAAAGTATGGATAAACTACCGGGAGGAATGCCGCCCATCGAGCGCGAGAAGCCGTGGGGTACGGCACATGCCATCTGGAGTGCCAAAGAAGTAATCGATGAACCTTTTGCCGCCCTGAATGCCGATGATTTTTACGGTAGCGATGCTTTTGTAAAAGCCCACGATTTCCTGGCCAACGAAGCAACGGACCAAGAGTTCGGCCTGGTCGGTTACCGTCTGGCTTCTACCCTATCGGAAAACGGCACTGTTTCACGAGGGATCTGTGAAACCGACAGCCATCACCACCTGACTGCCGTTACGGAATGTACGAAAATCGGCAGACAGGCAGACGGAAGCATCAAAGACGAAGAGACCGGAAAAACACTGAATGCCGACGATCTGGTATCTATGAATTTCTGGGCCTTTACTCCTAAAATTTTCGAAGAAATCGAAAGACAGTTCGTCGAATTTTACCCGGCTAACAAAGATAATCTGAGATCAGAATTTTATATTCCCAAAGTAGTGGATAAAATGATCAAGGATCAAATTGCCGATGTAAGGGTACTGAAAACAACGGCTAAATGGTTCGGAGTCACTTATAAAGAAGATACCCCTTCTGTAAATGCAGCCCTTGCCGCTTTTGACAAGGAAGGAAAATATCTGGATATCTAAGTTCCGGATTGAGTTATTACGAAAGGAGGCAGACTAAAAAGTCTGCCCCTTTTTCTTTATTTTTATTTCGTTTTCCCCTCTTTTTCACAACAGGATTTTTCACACTTTTCGCCGGTTTGGGTTTTGGCAGAAGTGTTATTTCCTTCGATTCCTTTCACTTCGATGTTCAATTTCTCGATGGCTTTCTGCAAGTTTTCGGTGGTATTTTTGTCTTCGCGGAAAGTGACTGTGATGGTTTGAGTTTTCATATCCACTTTCAGGTCTTTCACTCCCTTTTCATAAGGGATATTCTTTTCTACTTTTGCTTTGCAAGATTCGCAATGCAGGTTAGCATTAAAAATGACGGTTTTCTCATTCTTTTTCTGAGCATTTACACTCATGGCAGCTGACAATACTACTACCATTATCAAAACTAATCGTACTACTTTCATGGTTCCTAGTTTTAAATTTATGTATCAAAGTTAATAAAACAATATTATTCCCGATCTAATCCGAAGCGAAGGCCGAGATAAAATTTACGTCCGTGTACAGGACCCCAAATTTTCGAAGAGTCGAAAGCGTCACTCCAGGGACGGTCGGCAGCCAGGATAGGATGTTTTTGGGTGAAATCACCGATATTTTCACATCCGGCATAAATACTCCATTTACGGAAAAACTTGGAAATCTGGGCATTCATGATACGGAAAGAATCGAAACGATCCGCTTGTCCTGAATTTTCTGACACAGGAACGGGAATACGTCCCGGACCGTTGAATTGAGTGGTGAAATCGAATTGCCATTTCTTCATATTGGTGTAATATGACAAATTCAACAAGCCTTTGTATTTACTTTGCAGAGGAGCCCTCAACAGACGGCCGCCCATCGTGGTCTTCACATCATTGTAACGATAAGCACCCAAAACGTCGAACCGGGGGATCAATTCGTATTTCACTTCCACCTGATAACAATTGGAGTAAGAATCACCGTCTAAGTTATAAAAATTGACTTTTCCTACCTGAGTCTCATTATCGGCCACGACCTGATCGGTAAAGTTCGTCCGGTAATAATCGAGGTTGATATTCAGTATACGGTCGAACAAGAGAAATTTGCGGTTCAACTGTACTCCGAAATTCCAGGCTTTTTCCATATCCAAACGATCTAATTCTTCGGGATGGGCTGCCAACAATTTATCGTTGACATATACCGAATTGGCAGAAGCCAACAGATAACTGTTATCGGCCAGGATGTTGGCTGTCCGGGCACCGTGACCGGCAGACACTTTCAACATCGTAAAATCGTCGGGGGCATAAGCCAGATGTAAACGGGGAGTTACAAAACTACCGAAAATATTATGGTAGTCATAACGCAGTCCGGCCATTACGGTCAATTTTTGCCAGAAAAGTCCGGTATACTGGAAAAAAGCCCCTCCTACCCGTTCGTTACGATCGAAATCTACGGTCGCCGTCTTTTGACCGGAACCCACTAAATAGTCGTTGAAGGATTCATCATAACGATCGAAATTAAAGGACAACCCCGCAGAATATTTCTGATTTTCATTCTGTCCGAATATAGACTGAAAAATATAGTTAGAAAAAACAGTCTGCTGACGGGCTTGATAATCACGGGCGCCATAATATGAATCCTGATCGTGATCGGTATAATTCACCAAAATCGCCATACTGGTATTCTCGTACTGCGGCATCAGATAACCCAACTTCAAAAAGCCTTCATACCGGCGAGAGTCGATGCCGATCCCATACAAAGTACCCTCTCCAGAGCTACCCCGCATTTCCTTCCTAAATCCTTTCTGCCCTCCCAGGCGGGTTTCGTCGAGGAGCTTCCCTCCGAATTGCAAAAACCAAGTATCGGTCTTATATTGCCAGCGATTCATCACATTGTATTGGGTCGTTTTAGGCATATCCAAAAAGCCATCGTGGTTTCCATCGTGTTCCATGGTCAGCCAATCCCCGTGAGCCAGGATGGCTGTGCTCCACTTGTCATTCAGACGGATGCCTGTATTGGCATTGAATTCGATCATCCCTTCACTATTCCCATAGGCATTGACAAAAATCTTTTCGCTCGTAGCAGGCTTTTTATAATCGACACTGATTTGTCCGGCAATCGCTTCATAGCCATTGATTACCGAACCGGCCCCCTTCGAAACCGAGATAGCGCTCATCCAAGGGCCTGGGACATAATTCAATCCGTATAATGCCGAAATCCCCCGAAAATTGGGCATATTCTCCGTCATCATCTGCACATATTTACCGGTCAGCCCCAACAACTGGATCTGTTTCGCCCCAGTCACAGCATCGGCATATGCCACATCTACCGAAGCATTGGTAGTGAAACTCTCTCCCAGATTACAACAAGCTGCTTTACACAATTCTTCGCCGGTGATCACCTGTTCGATCAGAGGCCCTCGGGTACTCATAATCGTCGTATTTCCCCGGGTGACCACTTTCACTTCATCGAGTACTTCTCCTGCCACCAATTCGATCTCGACCTGTTTATCCGTGCGTTTTACCGTAAGCGTATCGGTCCGGTACCCGATAAAGCTGGCGACCAAGCGCCCCGATTTATTCCATTTGATTTTGAAATGCCCTTCAGCATCCGTCACTACACCGTCTGTCGTTCCGGCCCAATAGACATTGGCACCCGGCAAACCGACCTTTTTTCCATTCTCCTGCTCGACCACCCGTCCCTTTATATCCTGGGCATATCCTCCCAGAGAGGCACATAACAGTACCATTAAACTGAACAATTTCATTTTTACACTATTTACCTTATGATTGAAGATTAAAAATGACAACACACCTTATCCAAATCCATAGTCAGGACTGACCGGCAAAAGGTTTTAACAAAGAAAAGTACACAACGATTCCAATGAGGGCGGAATCCCGGGAAACTTCCGGTAAAAAGCAAAGCCATCCTTTCCGTCCCGCACAGCAAGAATCTGCATCGTCATCTCCCAACCGCATTCAGGTAAGGTAAATACGGAAAGTTGCATTTGTAAAACCCGCTCTACCAATGAAGAATCGGTCACTTTATAAAAATCATGACGGGAAGAAGCATGACAACAATCTTTACAAAATTGCCGTTCCTCCTGACAACAGCCACATCCCTCTTCGCAAGGACATGTGTTCTCTGCAGGCAGGACTCTGACTTCGAGATATGTGCGGTCCGAATGAATGCAACCCGACTGAGTTACATTCACTCCAATCAATGCCATCCCGGTAATAAGCAGCACTAACGTATGCAATATCTGTTTGCCCAATTTCAACATCGTTTGCAAATATATTCTTTTCCTTTAGAAAGCAACAGAAAGAAATAATTCTTGACAGAATTTTAACTAATAGATTCCTTTTGTCCTAGCCGAAAAAAATTGTATTTTCGTACGATTAAAATCTAGTAATAACTAACCTTTTTCATCATGTTGAGAAGAAATATACGGTCGTCTGTATTTGTATTACTTGCATTGGCAGCCTGTACAAATAAAAATAATGTTAAAATTACCGGAGAGATCAAGGAAGCTGAAAATCAAAAAGTGTACCTGGAGCAGTTGAATGTCGATCAAGCTGTCATCATCGACTCGACAAAAACCGACCGGAACGGACATTTCACCTTTAAAACAACAACCTCCCTCCCCACTTTCTATAATGTAAAAATCGGTCCGAAGGAATTTATTACTTTCATTGCTGAACCGGAAGATCATATCGAATTGAGCGGAACGTTGAACGGACTTTCCCAGAATTACTGGGTAGACGGATCTGAAAATTCCCTTTGGGTAAAGCTGCTGAATTTTCAACTGAACAATACTCATGTCATGATGGATTCGCTGAAGAAAAGCTTTGCCGCCCTTCCTGCCGAAGCGACCAGCGAACGTCAAAAAATTGCAGCCGCCTGGGATTCGGTCGTGAACAAACAAATTAACTTTTCGAAGGATTTTATCCTGAAGCATGCCATTTCGCCGGCTTCCTATTATGCCTTGTATCAGAAATTCGATCAGGATAATTTCATCCTGAATCCGGATAACGATTTGCATTCTTATAAAGTCGTCGCCTCTTCGATGAAAGCGATGTACCCGGAATCGCAATATACGAAAGCGATCCTGAATCATTTAGACCAGATCAACAAGGCGATTCAAAACATGAAAATAAAACAATTGATCAACAACAGCGAAGGATCACTGCCGGAAATCCATCTTCCGAATGCACAGGGGGACACCATTGCCCTTAGTTCGCTGAAAGGGAAATATATACTGCTCGATTTTACTGTCTTGAACAGCAAAGACGGAGTCGGCTATATTCAAGAGATGAAAAAGATCTATAACAAATTTAAAAACCGGGGAGTTCAGATTTATCAGGTTTGTCTGGATCCGAACAAACTTGCCTGGCAAAGTCTCGTAAAACAGTTGGATATCAATTGGATTTGTGTCTGGGATCCGGATGGTTTGAAAAGCCGTGCTGCTCAGATGTGGAACATACAACATGTACCTGCCAATTATATTATCAACCCTAAATTTGAAATTGTCGGGAAAAATCTGGCAGGCCAACGCCTGGAAGACCGTTTGAACGACCTTTTAAAATAATTTAAAATCACTCACCCCAAGAGCGAGAAAGAGGCAGAATCGATGAAAATCAGTGAGCGAATCCCCCTTACAGAACATACCCTCCGGCTCCAGGCTGGAAAAAAGGTTTATTTCGTTTCCGATGTCCATCTGGGTGCTCCTGTATTGGATAATGACCGGGAACGGGAAAACCGCCTGATCCGTTGGCTCGACACCATCCGTCCGGATTGTAGTGAGTTGTTCCTGCTCGGGGATATCTTCGATTTTTGGTTCGAATACAAGCGGGCAGTACCCAAAGGACATGTCCGCTTTCTGGCCAAAATATGCGAGTTTACGGACCAGGGCATACCTGTACATTTCTTTACGGGTAATCACGATATCTGGGCATTCGGTTATCTCCCGGAAGAATGCGGAGTGATCCTACATACTCACAATGAAATTTTCAGGATAGCCGGTAAGCGTTTCCTGATCGGACACGGCGATGCACTGAACCCACAGGATAAAGGATATCTATTTCTCTACCGTATTTTTCACAACCGTTTTTTACAACGGTGTTTCAGATGGCTACATCCGGATATCGGAATCCTGATTGCGCGGAAATGGTCGTCGCATTCCCGTCTGGAAAACGGCAAAATCGAAGCCGATGCATTCCGGGGAGCGGAAAAAGAAGAGATCGTCCGTTTTTGCCGGGAAGTGCTGCAAGGACAACATTTCGATTATTTCATTTTCGGACACCGGCATCTGCCTATCGATTTTACTCTCTCGCCAAGCAGCCGCTATATCAACACAGGGGACTGGATCACCTATTATAGTTTCGCCAGTTTCGACGGTCAGGAAGTAGTGCTCGAGACCGAAGATAAAAATCAGGATTTTCACTTTGATTTATTGTAAAATTATCTTAACTTACATACACTTAATCTTAAATCTGCGGTGTCATGTTAGTGAAGATATTTAGTGGTGCCGTCAATGGAATCGAGGCCACAACCATTACTCTGGAAGTTAACATCCTGAACGGTGCTAAATTTATCATTGTGGGCTTACCGGACAATGCGGTAAAAGAAAGTCAGCAACGGATCGATTCGGCCCTGCGGGAGATCGGTTCCCGGATTCCGGGCAAGCGGGTAATCATCAATATGGCTCCTGCCGATGTCAAAAAGGAAGGCTCTGCTTATGATCTCCCACTCTGTATCGGTATTCTGGCTGCCAACGAACAACTCTCGCCCGAAGGGCTGGAGAATTTTATGATGTTGGGAGAATTATCACTCGACGGAAGTTTGGTGGCGGTAAAAGGGGTACTTCCTATCGCTATCAATGCCAGGAGCGAGGGTTTCAAAAGCATTATCGTGCCGTTGGAAAATGCAAACGAAGCCGCTGTAGTCGAAGGTATACACGTCTATGGTTTCTCCCATATCCGGGAAGTCACCGATTTTCTGAACGGCAAACAGCAGGCAGAACCGTTCACCTTCGATCCGACCCTATCGGAAGTAACCAACGATCTTCTTTATGATTTTAAAGATGTGAAAGGGCAGGAAACCGTCAAACGGGCTTTGGAAATTGCAGCCGCCGGTGCTCACAATCTTCTGATGGTAGGAGCACCCGGCTCGGGGAAGACGATGCTTGCGAGGCGTTTACCGGGAATACTCCCTCCGATGACTGTCGAAGAGTCGCTGGAAACCACAAAAATTCATTCCGTCGCCGGGAAACTATCCCGGAATTGTTCGCTGATTACGACCCGGCCTTTCCGTTCACCCCATCATACAATCTCTCCGATAGCCCTGATCGGCGGAGGATCTTTCCCTCGTCCCGGTGAAATCTCTCTCGCTACGAACGGAGTTCTTTTCCTGGACGAGCTCACTGAATTTCAGCGCAATGTCTTAGAAGTTATGCGCCAGCCCCTGGAAGACCGGAAAATTACCATCAGCCGGGCCCGCTACAGTGTCGATTATCCGGCCAATTTTATGCTGATCGCTTCCATGAATCCTTGTCCCTGTGGTTATTATAACCATCCGACTAAAGAGTGTACCTGTTCGGGAAGTGCGATCCAGCATTATCTATCCAAAATTTCGGGTCCTCTGCTTGACCGGATCGATATGCATATCGAGGTTGTCCCGGTAGAACTGGAAAAAATTGCCGGAATACAAGAAGCCGACCCTAGTAGCGTAGTCCGGGCAAGGGTGATCACTGCCCGCAACATTCAAACGGAGCGTTTTAAAGATTATCCGGGTATCTACTGTAATGCCCAAATGTCCCCGCCTCTGCTGAAACGCTTTTGTCCGTTGGATAAACAATGCCTTTCTTTATTAAAAATGGCGATGCAGAAATTCGGACTTTCTGCACGGGCTTATGACCGGATTATCAAACTCTCCCGGACAATTGCCGACCTGGCAAGTTCGGACCATATCCTGCCGCAACATATTGCGGAAGCTATTCAATACCGAAACCTGGACCGGGAATCGTGGGGGAGTTAAGTGCGTATTCGAAAGACACTAAAAGCATCACATTTTAAGTCATGCATGGCGGAAAATGGTACAGAAACGAACTATCCTTTCAGGCCCAACCCTCTCGCGATTGTCGGGATCCATCCGAAACCAGCTTTCTCCGGAAGGTGTCGTAAATCAAGTTACGGGCTATCATCATGGTATACATACCAAAATTCTGTGAGGGATCTATTTTTTCTCGTTTCCCATAATTTAAGGGACACGTCCTGCACAATGTTTTCCGCATCCTCCTTGCTCACCAAGCCCAAGATAAAAAAAGAGAACCAAGAAAAGTGGCAGACCTAATTTCTATGGTTCTCTTCTATCGGCAGGAAATACAAATTGAAACCAATCTAAACTATCGTATTGAAAATATTATTGTATCTACTATTTATGAAAATACAATTATTTCACCGACTCAGCAATTGCCTTTTCCAGCTCATCTTCATGCAAATCCCTAGCGATAATTTTTCCCTGTGAATCTATCAGTATAGTGTAAGGGATTGTAGCCACTGCATATGACTTAACCCCCTCGCTTTTCCAAGCCTTCAAGTCTGACAGTTGAGGCCAAGGCATATTCATTTTTCCGATGGCTTCTTTCCAAGCTTTAGCGTCTTGATCTAACGATACAGCCACGATTTCAAATCCCTTATCTTTGTACTGTTCGTATATTTTAATTAACCTGGGTATTGCGCTACGACAGGGCGCACACCAACTAGCCCAAAAATCAATAAGTACCACCTTACCATTACCAGCATATTCGGATAATTTCGCGGTCTTACCCTCGGGAGTAGTCATGATGAAATCCACGAATTTACACCCGACAGCGGTCGCCTGTTTTCTTTTAACAAGATCTTTCATGCGAACGATTGCAGGGTCATTAGCCAAGTCCTCCGGAATCCGCTCAAGGAGTGCGGCCAGCTCTGCCGTTTCCATAAAATGCTGTGCTTGTTTCAAAAAATGAATCCCCACAGGCATCGAGATATAACGGGTTGCCGCATTTTTCATCACTCCCGTGAAAATCTTATCAAACTCCTTCATTTGTTCTTTTTTGGGAACATTAGCAAGATTTTTTTGTAATTCGTACATTTCATTTCTTATCGCTTGATAAGCATCATTATTGGGAGTGCCGGAAACAGTACTGCCCGTAGGCGTTATTACTATGTTAATTTCCCCGTTTTCCAGAAAGAAATCACCGTATAGTTTTCTATTAGTATTTCCAACCTTCTCCTTACTCCTGACGTAACGATTGACTGCAGTATCCTGTCGTCCCTTGAAAGTAAATACCCCGTTTTTGATTACAGAGGAATCTATATTAGCGAAATTCCCTTTTTCTACAAACGATAAATAAACGATATCGCCTTCTGCTCCTCCCTCGATCGTACCTGTTACAACATAGCCTTCCTCACTTGTGCAAGCGGCAAAAATAACAGTGATAACAAGTAAATAAACTAGTTTTCTCATGGATAAAAATTATAAAAATAAATTATTGATTCAAAATACCTTCCACCAATACTTCCAAACCATCACCGGGAGAGGGAGCAAAGGCTGTAACAATGTTTCCTTCCCCATCGATGACAATATAACGAGGAACACTTGAGATGTGATAAGCCTCTTCAAAAGGCGAAACGTGATCCATATCAGGCATCAAGTTCACCAATCCGGTCATATCATGTTCTTGCAATGCTTTCAACCATTTAGGACGTACCTTGCTACGGTCGATAGAAATGGTAATAAACTCGACGTCATTACGATAGCGGTATTTGTCTGCAAGTTGCAGAAATAGAGGCATTTTCTTCAAACAACTGCTACACCAGGTAGCCCACACGTCTATCACCAGCAGTTTGCCTTTAAAATCGACGAGAGAGTACTCAGCCCCCTGAACATCCTTCAATGTAAAAACGGGAGCTGGCTTGCCTCTCATCAAAGGGATGTATTGTTTGTACAACATCATTATCTCTTCCTTCAGGGGAGAATCGGCTACATGCTTTTCGATAATAGCACGCAAATCAAGTAATCCCTCTGTACAACCATGGTTTTGAAAGAGAAAAGGTAACTTTGCTAAATAGATCATGTGCAGCGAAGTGTTGCGAGAAGAGAATACATCACGTAATTTCCAGTAGTCATTTCTATCAAGCTTGCCTAAAGTTAGAAAACGCATGTCAACAGTCACCGCATCCCGGGCTGCATCAAACGTTTCTCCAGCTTTTAAGGCCTGTAGCAAATAATAATGGTCAACCAGTCGGGAGTATTCGCTTTGAGATATAAAAGAAGTTAAGGTGGAATCATTCAAAGAAAGCCGCGGAAATATTTTTAACAAAAGATCGGCATCCGCAGCCTTCCCCTTATGCCGTAAAATATACTCTCCACTATTCCATACCATGTAGTAGTCATTGTAAAGAGATGCCGCGTTATTGCCTCTACATGCCTTTCTTCCCTCCCGATAGGCCATCCTTATTTCCTCGGCAGTATTAAAATGGTATCCCCAGACTGTGTCTGGGAACACCATTCCTTGTATACTGGATGAGAACAATAAGATTTGTAACACGAACATTAAAATAATCTTCATCTAATTTCGTTCTCTTTTTTTAATCTGCTTGTCACTCGCCGGCAATCGCTTTAAGGTCTAGCCCGCAATTTACAAGCATGTAGTTTGCTACCAAATTATATTTTTCAACGATTAAAGGATAGGCCGAGTATTTCTCTTCGAACTCAGTTGCTGTAAACCACATTATATTACGTATGTAATTTAAGAAATACTCGTGATTATTTTCACCCGAATAAGTGGAAATCATCGAATTGGCCCCACTATAATCACTAGTCAACTCCGCAGCACCAGTTCTTGTTCCCACTCCAAAACTTGTTAATATCGAATTAGGAATACCTCGATTAAAACGATAATTCTGATCAGATTTTCGGACAGAAAGAGCCGTTTCTAAATCGACACCATCTCTCAAATCAGCGGGTTCCACAATTGTACCATCTTCCACCATATTCGCGATAATTTGATAAATAATACCGCAACGTTTCTGTTTCATACTCCGGTCATCAGATGCATAAATCTCACTTTCGGTGAAGCTGATAGCCCAATAATCGAATCCATCCCACTTCATCGCTTTAAAACCGCTAGGCAAAACCTCTGTTATTATAGTACCAGTGCCAGTACCAGTGCCAGTGCCAGTGCCAGTGCCAGTACCAGTACCAGTACCAGTGCCAGTACCAGTGCCAGTACCAGTGCCAGTGCCAGTGCCAGTGCCAGTGCCAGTGCCAGTGCCAGTACCAGTGCCAGTACCAGTGCCAGTACCAGTGCCAGTGCCAGTGCCAGTGCCAGTACCAGTACCAGTGCCAGTACCAGTGCCAGTACCAGTGCCAGTGCCAGTACCAGTGCCAGTGCCAGTACCAGTGCCAGTACCAGTGCCAGTACCAGTGCCAGTACCAGTACCAGTACCAGTACCAGTGCCAGTACCAGTACCAGTACCAGTACCAGTGCCAGTACCAGTGCCAGTGCCAGTGCCAGTACCAGTGCCAGTGCCAGTGCCAGTGCCAGTACCAGTGCCAGTGCCAGTGCCAGTGCCAGTGCCAGTGCCAGTACCAGTGCCAGTGCCAGTGCCAGTACCAGTGCCAGTGCCAGTACCAGTGCCAGTACCAGTGCCAGTGCCAGTACCAGTACCAGTACCAGTACCAGTACCAGTACCAGTACCAGTGCCAGTATCATCTCCCCCAAAATCCTGGGCTTCCGCTCTTAGGTGTTTCAACATATAAATTTTGATAGGAAACGCTTTTTGAACAACTTCCGGGGAAAAATAAGGAAATATCTGTTGTTCAAAAAAATCAACATAAAACGAGACTTCTTCATCAGGAAGATCATCTCCATAATAGAGATCCCCAGTACCCACGGACACCCAAGTTCTGTTCAAATCTTCAGGTGTAACATCTTTGTAAATAAGGTAAACGCCATATGTTTTGTATATCTGCTCTATACGGGAATCCCACTCGTTCGTACCCTGAGGAAAATCAACACGCAATGGGGAATAATTGCCTGATGGCTCCAGCGGATCATCCGTTTTATCACACGATGTTAGGCCTAGTAATCCGATTGTCAAGGCGACTAAAGTTTTATTCAGTTTCATTTCTATTCTTCTATAATTCATTAATACTCTTCTGATTTATTCTTGCACAGAAATGCCTTCTGGCTCTCGTTTCGAGGGCAATTCATTTTGTTTCAAAGCAGCATTTGCTTCCATTGCTTCATCAGGGATAGGCACTGTATACCCTTTATCACTTAAATTTAACGTGTAAATTACTGACGTGCCACTACTAATGTTCCACACGTGTTTAATCTCCGGCATACCCCAACGACGTAAATCATACCAGCGATGATCCTCGAAACACAATTCTCGACGACGTTCATCACGTACAAACAGAATCAATTCATCTGCATCATTAATGTCAAGTCTCGTGAAATCTTCAGCGGCGAAGCGTTTTGCCCGCAAATCATCTAACGCTTGCCGGGCATTTACTGCACCATTTCCGTTTGTACCAGCTTTATACATCATGGCGTTTGCCTCCGCATAATTCAAGTAAGCCTCTGAAAGACGCAAACTTCTACCAAAGATTCCCGTCCCTGAAGACGGTTTGTAAAAATTGTTTAAAGAGACGTCAGGGCTTTCAGGAATATTTACAGACAACTTCCCAATAGCCATCGGCGTCCACACCTTGGTATTATTCTCGCCAACCATTTGTTTATGTATGATATAGCGTTCCTTTCTCAAGTCATTCTCCTCGTAACAATTCATCAAAGAGTCAGAAGCCCTGAAGTAAGCGTGCATAATTCGATCATTATCCTGCGGGTTCGCAACCCCGGCATAAGACATAACCAAACTGCCCATATCCGACACGTTGCCGTAAAGCCAAATCACCTCGGGAGATTCCGCATACGCATGATAAACTTTGAAATACGGGAGTCCTTCCTCCGTAGCCGTTGCTACCGTGTTCAAGTCTAGCAATTTAAAATTCTCGTTCTTCATGACCTTTTCAGCATATACTGCTGCCTTTTCCCAATTTTCTAAATAGAGATAAACGCGCGATAACAAAAGCTCCACCATGGGGAGATTGGTACGATAATCTTGTGTAAATTGTTTTTCAACGGGCAAAGTCGAGTACAAGCGTTCAGCCTCCAGCAGATCGCTTAAGACTTGATCATAGACCTCTTTCACCGTGCGGCGGGCCAAAGCGTTTTCGCTATTTTCTACCCCGCTGTTCAACTTCAGAGGAACACCCAAAGCATTTGGATTACTATTTACAGGTTCCCCGAAAATGTTTACTAATTTAAAGTACAAAAATCCGCGAAGCGTGTATGCCTGCGCCAGTACATAATTAATATTTTGCTCATCGTCCTTTATTTGGTCGATGTAATCGATTACGGCATTGGCTCCCAAAATAAGGCTATAATGTGTTTCGTATATATTCGTGTTTGTATAGCCGGCCTCTTCCATTAATTTAAACATATCCGGTTGCCACGAGTAAGCTGCCAAAAAACGATCGGCATCAAAGCCAGGTTGCGGTTTTTGGTATGGTGTTGTCGTTATGTCATCGTCTAACAAACTCAAAAAAGTGTTCATCTCACCAATATCATTACGAGGATACGCCTCTCCCAACAAGAGTTCATTGAGTGAATTAGCATCTTCGGGAACAAACTCGCTTGTAGAAGAAGGTTCTAGAAAATCCTTACAACCACAAAGTACACCTCCTGCCAAGACTAATGCTACAATATTATTTTTTAGTTGTTTCATCATGATAAATGTTTTTTAGAATCCTACACTTAAACCTAAAGAATATACCTTGGGAGTGATGCTGCTTCCTAACTCGGGATCATATCCATTCCATTTCTTGCTAGCTATCACGAACAAGTTGTTGACATTGGCATTGACAGAAAGACTGCTTAAACCAATCTTACTGTAAAGCTTGCGCGGGAAATTGTACGCTAGTGACACCTGCGTACAACGCAGGTAAGAAGCGTCTACCACCATAACATCCGATGATGCCCACATATCGTAACGACTCATAAAAAGCTCGTTGGGAAGATAGAGATTATAGAGGTCTTCCACAGAAGTATAAATAGCCGGTATGTGGGTAGAAGTTTCGTTTCCCGGTTTTTTCCAACGCTTGTTCAGTGTTTTGGAGATATTACTGAAGGGGCTTGGGATTTTTCCTTGTGAAAACGAAGAATAAGGGTTTGGTAAACGTTTCTTTGCTCCAAGGGCAACCGCAAAATTTGCACCAACCGACAAACCTTTCCAACGAAGGCGAGTGTTGAGTCCTCCATCGAATACCGGTTCAGAAGAACCCGAGTAAACCAAAAACGAGAGCGGGTCCACGTCTTGAGAACCGTATGCTTCCTTGGCATTATTATCGATATAATTGAAAAGCGGGTAACCGTTCTCCGGGTCTAGGCCGTCAAACGAGAAAGACCAGAAAGCAGCTAATGGCTTACCTTTTTTTAGCGGTCGGCTTGAATTACCACTTAAAAAATCCGTGTGGTTCACTGCATCCGCTTTTGCCGTGCGATCATCAAGTTTGGAACGGTTCCAGTTACGGGCAGAGGTCAGACCAATGGTCCAGGCGAAATCGTCTCTCTTGTAAGGAGTGAAGTTTAACGTCACTTCAAATCCGTGATTCGTCAATATACCTCCATTTAGTAGCAGGGAAGGCATACCGTATTCTTGTGCCACGTCCGTGCGCGAAATGGCAGAAGTACGACGCCCGTAATACTCCACGTTCATGGATACTCCGAATAGTGATAAATCTAAACCAAAGTTCCAGGTCTTGGTTTGTTCCCATTTCAAATGAGGATTCGGGAGGCTGGAGATCGATAAGTAATATTCATTATAGCCGCGCAGAATACCTTCATAGGTGGCGATCAATTCGGGACTAATAGTGCTTACCACATAACCTTGTACCCCGTAAGTGGCACGAAGGTTCATTGCCTCCAACCATTCTACATTTTCTTTTATGAATGGTTCTTCTGCTACTTTCCAGGAAAAACCAGCAGACCAAGTGGGATCAAATCTTTTATTTTGATCTTCCCCGAAACGATTGGATGCATCTGAACGCACGTTAAAATTAAACACGTAGCGATTTTTCAATGAATACGCCAAAGTTCCAAAGAAAGACATGTAATTAGTTTCAGTTGCCGTTTTTCTCCAACCTCCATCGAACAAATTATTTAAAGCTCCCCATCGAATATCATCATTGTTACCACCACCGACAGGGACTATCTCGGTCGGGAGAGAGGGAGACACGATGATTTCACCGCGTTCGGGCACGTATCCCCATACCGTATTACCGTTGGAACGTTGTTTGGAAGAACGTACTTCCATTCCCAACATGGCATTAATACGGTGATCTTCGTTAAAGGTTTTAGAGAAAGCCAAACGATGAGACATATTCAAAGAAAGACCTTCAGAATTTGAAGTTGTCAACGTACCACCAAAAGGTAACAAAGCTGCATTAAATTTCTCCGAACCGGATTTCTCACTATTGTACGGGTATCCCCTATAGAGGCACTCAACAGTAGAGGTTTTCTCGCCGGCATAACCTTCAGTGTCATTCATAGTTTGGGTAAGGCTTCCTGTTGCCTGCCATGACAACCAATCCAGAATTTTAAAGTCTGATGTTACCGAAACATTGAAGTTCACACCTTTGTTCTTGGAATAGCTATTTTCCATTTCATTGAAAATATTATAAGAATAAGTATTGTAACCACCTAATACAGGGTTAAGTTGGTAGGTGTAATAATTCTTATAATAAGCTAAACTGCCATCTTCTTCATAAGCAGGCACTGCACGGGAGGTGTTCAAGGCATAACTGTACGGGTTCACGCCAGGACCATAACCGTCAGAATTCCGGATACTTCCGTTCAAGTTTAAAGATACGGACAAACGCTTGTTTAACTCCGCGAACACATTCAAACGAGAGACAAATTGATCATTTTCGTTACCGATCTCGATACCGGCATTTTTAGAATAACCGATCGAAGCGTTGTAAGTTACTTTCTGAGAACCACCGGAAACGCTTAAATTATGATTCTGGCTGACAGAATTACGTGTCAGCAAATCAAACCAATCGGTATTTACCGTTTCCAATTTTTCCATCTGGGTCCTAAACTCCTGTTCCGTTATCTGGCGATCGTTAAACATGGCCATCAAACCCTCGTAAGTGTATTTTTGCGGGAGAGGTGCTTGCTGGTAACGCGCTCCTGCATCGTAAGCCTCTTTACTGAATTGAATACGTTCCTTGGAATTCATGAAATCATACAAGCCGTAGTGAGGACGTTGACGAACAGAAAAGTGAGTAGAGTAACGTACACTTACACGTTCTTTGGAACCTCTCTTGGTCGTAACCACGATCACACCGTTTGAAGCCCTTGAACCGTAAATAGCCGTGGCAGAAGCATCTTTTAACACCGTGATGTTTTCAATATCGAGAGGATTCAACCAAGAAATCTCGTTACCGATCAATTCTGCCATATTTCCTGTTAACTGGGAACTAACATCAATCGATAGAGGTTCTTCTTGAATCACTCCATCAACCACCCACAATGGACTTTTATTTCCAAGCAAGGTGGAAGTTCCTCGAATCTTAATTTGTGGAGTAGCACCCACGCGAGATGAGGTGTTAATAACTTGTAGGCCAGCTATTTTTCCCTGTAACATCTGGTCAATACTTTGATATGCTGGCATCATTATATCTTCCGCTTTCACGGTCGTGTACGCTCCAACCATATCCTTACGTGGTAACCGATTATACCCATCATTAAAAACAACGACCTCTTCCATTTCGGTAGCCATCTCCTCCATAGTAATCGTCAATTCCGTCTTTCCGTTCAAATTCAGCTCCTGAGCTTTCATTCCTACAAAAGTAAAAATCAGGGTTTGCTGTAAATCAGGTACGGAGACCTGGAAAGTTCCATTGACATCGGTCGAGGTCCCCAGGTTTGTACCTTTAATCCGAACGGTTACGCCCGGTAAAGGCTGATTCCGGCTATCCGTCACCTTTCCCCGTATTCTGACCGGTTCCTTCAGTACCGGAGTTCTGGCTTTTTCCCGTATGACAATTACACCCTCACTAACCACAAATTCGAATCCGGTACCGGCCAGCACCTGTTTCAAAGCCTCTTCTACACTTAACTGATGCAAGTGGAGTTCCCCGCATCTGACATCCCGTAATAAATTTTCGTTGTACAGAATTTTTACGCCGGTTTGATCTTTGATCTGCATCAAAACATAGCTCAATGCTTCCGATTTCACACTTAACGTAACCTCCTGCTGGGAGAACACCGATGCTGTAGCTGAAAAACTCAGCCACAAAGTCAAAAAACAAATGAAACGCATCACCATAAAAAGTTTTTTCTGCTTTTTTTTCATAAATTTGTCGTACATGTTATGAATTTTAGATGAATAATATGGAATCGAACGAGGGTATGAATAGTTGGTAGCTGGACGTACCCTCCTTTATTTATTTCCTATTTTCCCTGACATAAACAGTCCGGTCATCGATCTCAAAACGGACATCGGCTCCCATTTCAAACAAACGGAAGAAAGTTTTGATGTCGGTGTATTTGTCCAGGTTTCCGGAAAATTCCAGTTGTTTTAACCGGTCATTTTCGAAAATAATCTGAATATCATACCACCGGGATAATACCTGCATGATATTTTCCAGGGGTTCGCTCTGAAATACCAGTAAGTTTTCCCGCCAGCCTACGTAGTTCCGGACATTGACAGGCCGGAGTACGGCCCGGTCTGCTCCTTTTTTATAGGTAAGCTGTTGTCCCGGTCGCAGGGTTGCAGGGGATAATGCCGGATTAGTAAAGCTGACTTTACCGCTCACCAAAGTTGTTGCGATCACAGGTTCTTCCGGATAGCACTTCACATTGAATTGGGTTCCTAAAACTTTTATATCTCCTAAATCGGTCTTTACAACAAATGGAGCTTCTGCATTTTTTACGACTTCGAAATAAGCCTCTCCTTTCAATTTCACCTCCCTCATATTTCCAGAGAAAGCCAATGGATATTCCAGGCGGGAATCGGCATTGAGCCAAACGCGCGTACTATCGGACAGGGTTAATAAATACATGCCTCCCCGGGGGACAATCAGTGTATTGCTTGCTTCTGTATCGGAGGTAACCGCTTGCCGGCGGGTATATTCCAATCCGTTCGAATCAGCAGTGATCCACATGCCGTTTTTCTCCTGTAATTTTTGGTTTTGTTTTCCGAGTAGGATCTCTTGTCCATCAGTTTTCACCAATATTGCTTTCATTTCGGCCGGACGGGGTTCTGCGGGTTCCCGAATGGTGACGACAGGTTGAACTTCTGTTTCCTGCCTGAAGAAATACAATAACCCGCAAGCTATCACCAAACAGGCTGCAACACTTATCCGGACCAGATACCGTAAGTGTTTTTTTCTGGTTTCCCGGCTTTTCATCTGCCGGAAAGCGTCATAGCTCCGATAGCGCTCCCGGGCCTGTAGTTTGGTCATCAAATAATCGGCATCCTGTAAATTTCCGACCAGTGGGTCCTGTCGGGTTCCACTTGCTTTTTCCTCACCCAATAAACCGGACAACGCCTCTTCTACGGCAACTTTCGAACGGTCTGTTATTTCTTCCCATTTCATGTTTTCTGGTTTAAAATCACTAACAGACACCACGACACAAGAAACGGGTGACAAAAAACGAAAAAATGTGTTAATAACCGAAAAGCAGAGGCAAAACAATGGCCCACAATTCGCTCAGTTGCTCACGCAGAAAATGGTAGGCCCTTTTTTTCTGGGTCTTTACGGTATTTTCCGAGATACCGAGCTTTGCAGCGATCTCTTTTACCTTTTCGCCTTTCATACAAAGTAAAAGGATCTCCCTTTGTTGCTCAGGTAAACCGGAAACGACAGTATAAAAGCGGGTAATGGCTTCTTCTTCTAAAGCCATTGCCATTCCTTCTTCCTCATCTTCGAGGACCCTATCCATCCATTCTTCGTGAAGTCTCCGGGCTCTTTGCTGAGATCGTACAAAATTGAGTGAAGCGTTGTAAACAGAACGGTAAAGATAGGAGGTAATAACTTTGATCTCCCGGAAACAGACGGAAGAATGCCAGAGGCGGACCAGACATCCTTGTACAATGTCTTCTGCGGCATTCTCGTTCCGGGTAATCCTGGCGGAATAACAACATAAAGGGGCATAGAAATATTGATAAAGCTCATTCCAGGCCTTATCTTCCTTAAGGTTAACTCCTTCTAAAAATTCCATCCGTTCCATTGCAGAGCATATTTCCCTACAAAACTAAATAATTATTTCAAAGAATCGAAAATGCGTTATCCGGAAATAATCGATAATCTTGTTTCATTCGACACACCCATAGCTAAAGACAAGAGCAGGAGGAAAAGTAAAACCATTCGATAGCAAAAAAAAAACTACAAGATTTTTCCTGTAGTTTTCATTTTCACTATTTTATGGATAGTATCGGCAACAATCGCTTTCTCCGTTTTCCCTGTTTTATCCGTTTAAACCGTAAATCACACCCGGCTCAAAATATCCTCCAAACCTTCGAAATGGTTTTTATAGTCTTCCAGAGACCGGCGAATCACTTCATAAGCTTCTTCCCTGCCATAAACATGAGTAATCTCGACCTTACGCTGGCCTTCTTCACCCGGCATATCTTTATAGGTGAGGAAATAGTGTTTCAAACGATCGACGACAATGTGCGGTAATTCGGAAATATCATTATATACGTTGTACGTAGCGTCGTGTTTCAACACAGCAATGATTTTATCGTCTGCCTCATTACCGTCGAGCATCCGGAAGCCACCGATCGGACGTACCCGGGCAATGATATCTCCATGCGAGATAGTTCTTTCTGTCAGTACACAAATATCCAAGGGGTCACAGTCGCCCTGAATATCTGTCCGCTGCGTTTGCTGCATCGCATATTCGGCGACCAAACCACCGCAATAACTTTGCGGAATAAAGCCATAGAGAGCCGGTACCACATTCGAATACTTCTGAGGACGGTCGATCTTGATGTATCCGCTGACTTTGTCCAATTCATACTTTACTGTATCTGTAGGTACCATTTCTATAAATGCAGTAACCACTTCCGGAGCATCGTCACCCACTTCCAAACCATGCCAAGGATGTGATTTATATCTCAATCCCATCAGACGAGCTATCGGGTCGTTAATCTTATTACCCATATTACTTTTGTGTTAAATTTATTTATTGGTGTTAAATAATGCTTGTTCGATATATTCTATCAAAATATGAATGATTTTGATGTGTATTTCCTGAATACGATCGCTATACTTATTCCAGGGTACTACGATAGTTATATCACATTTTTCTTTCATTTTTCCTCCTGTCTTTCCTGTCAGTCCGATCACCTTCATTCCTTTGACATGAGCAGTGTCGATGGCCTGTAGTATATTGGAAGAGTTACCGGAAGTACTGATCGCTAAGAGCACATCTCCCCGATTACCCAAAGCCTCGAGGTATTTCGAGAAAACCGAGTCGAAACTCATATCGTTCGATACACAGGTGAAATGGGAAGGATCGGCAATTGCAATGGCCGGCAGGGCAGCCCGCTCATGACGGAAACGTCCCGTAAGTTCTTCGGCAAAATGCATGGCATCACACAAGGACCCTCCATTGCCACAACTAAACACTTTTCCCCCTTGCCGGAACATATCTACCAGCAGATCTCCGGCATTTTTTACTTGTCCGAGATTTTTCTCATCGGAAATAAAAGCTTCCAGCACCTGCTGTGCTTCTAAAAAACTATTTTTGATCAGATCCATAATTTCCTTTCCCCTCTATTTAATATTATTCATTTTTTTCTGCTTTCCACTCGACGATCATTCCCCTATCCCGCTTCAACATATGCGCAGGAACTACGGATTTAATCTCATCACAAAGCAAAGTTATCAAACGTTGTTTGGTGAAATGCCGGGAATAAATGACACTTACTTCGCGCAGAGGCTTCGTATTAGCGATAGACCTGACCTGTTTCTTTTTTTCGGGCGACATATATTGCAAGGCCAGTTCAGGAATCAAAGTGAAGCCTCCTTCCACATCTACAATCCGCATCAGCGTTTCGAGGGAATTACTTTCGAACTCGAAAGGCAGATTCTTATGCTGGCTCGCAGACATTTCACAAAGGTTGACGACCTGATTACGGAAACAGTGGCCATTTCCCAGCATCCAAATGTCAGAGGTAACGATATCTTCATGCCCGACTTCTTTTTTCTTCAGCAATTCGCTATCAGGATGTGCATATACCAACATCTCTTCGTAGAATACGGGACGCTCGACAATTTTTTCGTCGTGGTAAGGGGTAACGAATAAGCCGACATCGAGCATATCACGTTTCAGCCGGCGAATGATCTCTTCGGAGACCAATTCTTCGACCTCGACTTTTACTGCCGGATATTTGCGGATATAGGGCCCGATGAAAACCGGTAACAGGTAAGGAGCCAGTGTCGGTATGATTCCGATTTTCAGTGTTCCCTCGACCTCTTGCTGTTCTTCCTGAATGATCTCTTTTATCCGTTGCGTAGCGGATAAGGTCATACGTGCCTGTTCGATTAATTTTGCCCCGAGATCGGTCGGTACGACAGGTTGTCTCGAACGGTCGAAAATGATGACTCCCAGCTCATCTTCAAGCTTTTTTATCTGCATGCTTAAAGTGGGCTGGGTTACGAAACATTTTTCTGCAGCTGTAGCAAAATGACGATATTCATCGATAGCAACGATATATTCCAGCTGGGTCAGTGTGATCATTCAGGTCGTGTATTTGAGATTTTTATTCGAAAAAGTCTTTTACCTTGCGGAAAAATCCTTTTTTATTTTCGACATTGGACGGTTTCAAGAAGCTACGTTCTTTCAAATCCTCCATAGTTTTTTTATCCTCTTTAGAAAGATTTTTGGGAATCCAGACATTCACTTTGACCAACAAATCTCCTTTACCATACCCATTGATGTCGGGAATTCCTTTCCCTTTCAAGCGCAGGATTTTTCCGGGTTGTGTACCGGGTTCTATCTTCACTTTTACTTTCCCCTCGAGTGTCGGGATTTCGACGGAATCGCCCAATACAGCTTCGGGGAAACCGATGAAGGTATTATATAACAGATCGTTTCCATCGCGCACCAACTCGGGATGTTCGATTTCTTCGATCAATATGATGAGATCACCGTTTACTCCTCCCCGACGGGCAGCATTTCCTTTTCCACTCAAAGACAACTGCATGCCATCAGCCACTCCGGCCGGGATATTCAAGGTAATCACTTCTTCGGAAAGCTGAACACCTTCTCCGTTACAATGGGAACATTTCTCATTGATTATCTTGCCTTCTCCTTCACAAGTGGGACAAGTAGATGTCGTTTGCATGGCACCCAGGATGGTATTCTGTACCCGGGTGATCTGTCCGGTACCATGACAAGTGGAACAGGTGGAAAAAGAGTTACCGTCTTTTGCTCCGGTACCGTGGCAGTGGGTATCAGCAACATATTTCTTTACTTTGATTTTCTTTTCTACGCCTGTAGCCACTTCCTCCAGGGTCATCTTCACTTTCACTCTCAGGTTGGTTCCCCGATTCACCCGTCTGGCTGAACGTCCTCCGCCTCCAAAACCACCGAAGCCACCGAAACTACCGAAAATATCTCCGAAATGTGCGAAGATGTCGTCCATACTCATTCCTGCCCCGCCGAAACCTCCGGCTCCTGCCCCCATTCCGGCATGTCCGAACTGATCATAGCGACGGCGCTTTTCTTCATTACTCAATACATCATAAGCCTCTGCCGCTTCTTTAAATTTTTCCTCTGCTTCTTTATCTCCCGGGTTTCTGTCAGGATGATATTGTAAAGCGAGCTTCCGATAAGCTTTTTTTATCTCGGCCGCTTCAGCATTTTTAGCCACCCCCAACACTTCGTAATAATCTCTTTTTTCAGCCATTACTTTTATATTTGATTATAGGTTCCGGATTTGGGGTTACCGCTGTAATCCAAAATCCGAATTTCCAGACACACCTTCTGTTCCAATCGTGGATTTATTATTCACCGACAACTACTTTAGGAAAACGGATTACTTTATCATGTAAGGTATATCCTTTCTGAATGCAATCGACGACTTTTCCTTTCAACTCTTCGGCAGGAGCCGGAATCTTCGTTACCGCTTCCTGCAATTCAGGATCGAAATCGGTATGCAGGCATTCCATTTCTTTCACTCCCTGCTGAGATAAGAAATCCCTGAAGTTGGCATAGATCAATTCAACTCCTTCGCGTAAAGCCGGCACATCTTCGGCCGTTTCCATACTTTTCAGAGCTCTTTCGAAATTGTCCATAACAGGCAGGATTTTTTCCAAAATTTGTTCTCCTGCGTTCTTCGTCAATTCCATTCTTTCTTTAAGGGTACGTTTACGATAGTTATCGAATTCAGCCGACAAACGCAGGTATTTATCATTTATTTCAGACAATTTTTGTCCCAGTTCTTCTATTTTCTGGTCTTTATCTTCTTTTTTCGCTTTGGCATGTTTTTCTTTGGTTTCTTTCTCTTCTTTTACATCCCCGGCGTTTACTTTATCTTTCAATTCTTCCTGTGCTTCAGTATCCTTTACATCTTTAGACATGGCGTTTATTTTAATTATTTACACTATCTTATCAACAAGTATTACGCAAATAGAGTATCCCCGGATACTATAAAAATTGCTAAAGCAAAACTAAGCAAAAACTTTGCCAATACCAAACCGCTGACAGGCGTGGTTGTCATTCTGTTAATGCGGCAGGTTTTGCTGACAATGTGGCACCCAAACCGGTCTGTTTATTGTTTTTTCCTGGAAAAGTTCAATTTGCCTTCATCGGCAAAACTGTAATAGGCATTTTCTCCGACGATAATGTGGTCATAGAGCTTGATATCGAGCAGTTGTCCTCCCTCATAGATTTTTCGGGTAATCAGCTCGTCGTATGTGCTAGGGACCAAAGAGCCTCCCGGATGATTATGGGCAATAACGATATAAGTGGCTTTCATGTCTAAAGCCCCCCGGAAAAGTAATCTGACATCGATCACCGTTCCGTCCATTCCTCCCGACGATAAGCATTCACATCCTTTCACCTGGTTGGAATGTGTCAGATAGATGACCCAAAATTCTTCATGATCCAAGTCTTCGATAAAAGAGCGGATATACCGATAAGCCTCCCTGCTAAAGCGGATCACCGATTTCATTCTTTTGGTCTCGGGCCGCCGACGCCGTCCGATCTCTATCGCTGCAACAATAGCAGTGGCCTTAGCCATGCCTACCCCTTTATACTTATTTATCAACTCCCTGACCGAGCGTCTGGCCAATTGGTTCAAGTCGTTGTTATTATCGGCGAGGATTCGCCGGGCCAACTCCAAAGCTGTCTCTCCTCCGACACCGGAACGAAGCAAAATAGCGAACAACTCACTGATCGAAAGCGCAGCAACACCCTTTGTAAGCAATTTTTCCCTAGGCAGTTCATCAGCAGCCCAGGAATTCATCGGTAGATACTGATCACCCATAACGCAAAAGTTTTAGATAAACAATTTACGAAAAATATGGGAGATAACAAAGAAAGGAGATGAGTTTTACTCATCTCCTGTATATCGGTTTAGAGAATAAACGAATTACAGTTTATTGACGTGCAAAGCCAATTTAGATTTCAAATTGGCAGCTTTATTATCATGGATAATATTTTTCTTTGCCAATTTATCCAGCATAGCAACTACTTTCGGCAGTAATTCAACTGCTACAGCACGATCAGTTACCATACGTAATTTTTTCACCGCATTACGGGTCGTTTTAGCATAATACCGATTATGTTCTCTTTTAGTTGCAGTCTGTCTGATTCTTTTTTCTGATGATTTATGATTTGCCATCTCTACAAATATAAAAATTCAACTTTTCAAGTAGTCTGTACGGGAATCGAACCCGTGTTACAAGAATGAAAATCTTGCGTCCTAACCCCTAGACGAACAGACCATAGTTTTGCTTAGCGGATGCAAATATACGGCAAATTTATTTCCTGGCAAAAAAAATATCTTTTTTTTTCTCAAAATCCTCAATATTTTATCTAACCTCCTATTATTTAGCAAAATAGGACAAGAAAATGTAAAATAAAAAAACAGTTTGTACTTACCGATGTAAAGCCCGACTAAAATTCAAACTGGAATCTCAATTATATTCCATTTCCCAAGCGAATCATTACCTTTGTATGCAATATAAATTGGAAACCAATAAGTATAACCAGTCATGGGTAAATTATATTTAATTCCTACTCCCGTAGGGAATATGGAAGATATCACATTACGTGCACTTCGTTTATTGAAAGAAGTGGACCTGGTTTTAGCAGAAGACACGCGTACCAGTGCCAAGCTATTGAAGCATTATGAGATCACCACTCCCCTGCTTTCTCATCATAAATTCAACGAACACCAGCAAGTAGACCGGATAGCGGAAAGACTGGAAAGAGGAGAGAATATAGCCCTGATCAGTGATGCCGGTACTCCGGGAATTTCCGACCCAGGCTTCCTGCTCACCCGTACCTGCATAGAACGGGGAATAGCCACGGAATGCTTGCCGGGAGCGACTGCTTTCGTTCCGGCCCTGGTCAATTCAGGATTTCCTTGCGACCGTTTCTGTTTTGAAGGATTTCTGCCCCAGAAAAAAGGCCGGCAAAAGAAGTTGAGTGCCTTAGCAGAGGAAAACAGAACTATGATTTTTTATGAATCCCCGTTCCGTCTGGTAAAAGCCCTGGAACAAATGGCAGAGGTATTCGGCCTGACCCGTCATGCTTGTGTGGCCCGGGAAATCAGTAAAATGTTCGAAGAATTCAAAAGAGGGACTCTCGAAGAACTGGCCGGCTGGTATAAACAAAACGGCGTGAAAGGAGAGATTGTGCTGATCGTCGCCGGTAAAGACTATAACCTGGCAGAAGAGGAAGGATTACACATCGAAATCGAAGAGGAAGAGTAACAAGAAAGGTTCAGGTAAATAAATGACGTGTACTATCAAGCTGAATGAAGCAAAATAATACACGTCATCAATAGTATTATCTATTTCCTGAATATTTCTCTCCTAATCGGATGTTTTCCGGGCCATCTCGATCATCTGGCTCAATTCGGCTACGATTTCCTCATCACTGCCGGCGGCTCCCGTTACTTTAAATCGGACGTTCAGAAAAAGCAAGACGACACTCGACAGAGCTCCAATAGTTCCCGAACACGAACACCTTCGACTCACGTTATCACTACATGGGAAACAAACTGTGACCTAAAAAACATGAACTTCTACGAAACAGCCGTTTTCCGATTCCTTACATTAAGATTAAGAATTAATTTAGAAATCAGTATTTTGTAAATAATAAGAAAATCCGGTCAAATAGCCTAGGTATCCGTATTCCACCTGTTTTTCAAGCTTATAATATTTTCCTTCTCCTTTCTTTGGTCTGTAGTGCAAACGGAAGATGGAGGGTTTTGTGGCGGAAAACCATTGGAACAGGAACGAGTGTCCGGTTAGGTTTTCCGAACGCCCGACCGGTGGTGTTTGACGAACGAAGTGAGGAGTTCCGCCGGTCAGTGAGTTCTTCGAATAAGCGAGAGAAAAACAAAATCTTTTGTTTTTCCGAGCAGGAGAAGAACCGATGAAATCAACGAAAGCCTTACCGGACCGTTCCAGGCGAACCGGCCTGACGGTATAAAATCCGAAATCGGAATAGAAAGAAAAAAAATTAAACCTAGGTATAAATTAATTGAGTGTATATTCTTAAGACAAAAAGGTTACAAGGCCAAAAGGTAAATGAACCCTTGAAATCCTTGTAACCTCTATTGTTTTTTATTCCGACTCTTTACCCGAATATGTTAAAAATCGTCCAGATCGGTGATCACGGCTTTTGCGACCAGTTTCAGGTCGAACGATAATTTCGCATCTGCAGCAACAACCACTTCTTGATTATTTGTTGTCGAAGCTTTCACTTCCAAAAGGATATTTTCTGTTTGTCCTAATTTTTTAGCTTGTGCCTGAGTCAGATTAAATTCCAGCACACTCTCCTTACCGTTGGCAGCCTGAATAATATCCCGCCCTTTCACAGCGGTAAGGCTTTCCAATTTCTCGCCATTTTCTCCCAACAGCACCAGGGTCGGAATCCGGAGATTCAATGGAAGTCCATTGACAGCAGTAATCGTAATTACACCTTCTTTGATCTTATCCGCATACTTGGGGTCGATATCAATATCGTTCAGCGTGTCTTTGTAATTGAGTCCTTCGGCACTCAATGCGAAAGGTATCCGGACATAAGCATCCAGATCGATTTCACCGTCGCTGTAAATCACATTATCCTCGTCTCCTTGCGGATTTACCGTCACCGTACCTTGATAGGATATATCGCCTGTCGGTGGCAAAGACAGGAAGTCTACAATATTGGAATTATCCTTATTCAACCCTAAAGTATCGGGAAGCACGATATTCGACTTATTCCCTAAAGTGAGCAACTCTTTTCCTTCTTCTAATTTCAGCGTTAACGTATCTCCTTCTGCGTTTTGTCCATAGAAAGTAGCATCGACACTCATCGGGACACCGATACCTTTGTTACGGAGAATAATATTCAGTTCAGGCTTGGTGAACTTAAACTTACCCCCGATTTCATCCAAAAAGTCGATATCCATATTAAATTTATCCGGGTCGATAGCGATCGGATCGACCGTGATTTTCCCTTCTGCTTTTTTGAATTTGAGATTATTCAAGCCAAATATCAAATCCAAGGCAGGATTCGTCACCTCAGTTCTCGCCGGAATGACAATATTTACTTCTAAATCGACCTTTTTCTCTGCATCGAGGGTGAGTATAAAATCGTTTAAATCGATAGACTCCGATCCGGTAGCAGGTACAGACTTCTTAATATGCAAAATTTCACCGTTCATCTCAATATCGGGGAATGTAGCCTCGATCTTATAAGGATATCCTATTTCCGGTAACATAAAACAGGCAGAAGCCTGGATTTTTTTCAGTTCACATCCATCAGGCACTTCTTTTAAAGTGGTTGAAGTCTGGAATTCAATTTCTAACGGATGGTCCAATACTAAATGAACTCCCGATACCATACCGGGTATCGTGTCTGAGTAGCCGAATTCCAAATCTTCAGCAGGCATATCGAAGACCTGACCGATATCGATATGATAAATACCTTCTTCGGTATATTGAATGATCAGATCATTTCCTTCTTTTACGACCACATCGTCATCGCCCTGATTGATTAAATCCCAAAGAGTAAAAGACCCCTGAAGCACTTTTAAGGAAACACCCGGCTCCCAGCCTTCTATTTCATTGGTCCATTTATCGGTATCGAAAAGATCGGCATCGCCACAAGAAGTACACAAAAGCAGCATAGACAACAAAGCTGCACCACCCCAATTCAAACAAAATTTCATCATAAATATAACATTTACACAATAGTGCAAAATTGTGTTAATTTTTTGGAAAATCAAATTTTTAGAAAAACTATTTTTTGCAATTTATCTATTTTCTAAATCATTCACTTTAAACGTCTTCAAGTCATCGTTGCACCTTATATTTCAGGATCGTATTGTTTCCGGTTCCGGCAAACAAGAAAAATCCGTCATTCTCTAAAAAGACGATCGAAAAAGGCGAATCGCCGGTAATGGGAAATCCTTTGGACAGTTTTCCATCAGCCGATAACAAAAACAACTGGTTTTGTTCCGGATCGGTCAAGCCGACACGCACGTCTTTAGCAGAGAAACGGTATAGATAAGGGAAACCTAAAGTTTTAGCCTCCATTTTCTTCTCGAAAAGCGGCGTTCCATCCAAACGGGTGACCAATACCCGGTTTCCATCGGTAAACAAAACATCCCCGTTCCCATTTCCATCCCAATCCACTATATTCATTTCAAACCGATCGGACAATCCTTCTACCCGGGAAGTCTCTGTCTGACCGGAAAAATTTACCACATGTATCTGCCCTCCCTTACCAGCAAATACCAGAACCGGTTGTCCGCCTTTACGGGTTAAATAGACATCGGTATGAGGTTTCAGATCGAATACGGAAGAAACTCTCACTCTCTCTTTGCCTTTACGGTCCAATATATAAAAACGATACCGATCGGCAAAGACGATATAATCTTTGTCGGCCACCCTAAAATGCTGTACTTTCGAAACGACCGGTTTATCGGTCTTTTGGGGATTCCAGCCTTCTACCGGTTTTCCATCCAAACCGTACAGATATACTTCCCGGTTTTCACAAGGAACAAAGATGCGGTAGTTGCGGTTATTATCGTAATCGTACACGGATATACCCTGTTCGCATTTTCCTTTGAAAGCGACGGGGAAACGCCCTGCAGCATTACCGTTGCGGTCGATCAGGTACATCTTGTCGGGAGTAGAAAACAGGTATTGTAATTTCCCGTTCTTAAAGAGATCGACCTGATATACTTCGCTATTGATCTGCTGCCCGAGAGGAAGTTTCCAAAGCACACGCCCCACATCGTTGATCAGATAAACGGTATGTCGATCGTCCTGTACGAACAATTCCTTCTCACCCGTCACATGATTGGTCACGGGAACGGGCTTCATACTCACTTTCCCATCCAATTTAGTCTGCCACAACACATGCGGACGAATCTCATCTTTTATCTCGGCTGTACTCAGAAAAAGAGTGGTATAGAGCATATCTCCCTCGTTGGACCACTGCCAGGCCCAGGTAGAAAATACAGACAGTTTCTTTTGACGTCGAGTCAGGAACTGCTGCCAACTTCCCTGAGTCAAAGAGGTATAAAAAGGCAAAACCTCAGCCGTACGGGCAAAATAAGCCATATTATATTTTCCGGCCAAACGGGTTTTCAGATGCCGATACCATTCGGCATCGCGGATGACGCTCCCATGCACATAATCGCGGACAAAACTCTTTACCGCACTCTCGGAGGAAGCAAAAATCAGGTAGTTATCCTCCACCAACACGCAACGGCATTTTATCCCTTCAAAAATATATCCCCAATAAACGGCAGCCAGATCATCAGCCGGGAAAAGATAGTAACGGAAAGTTTTTTCCCGATCGAGGTTATATTCTTTTAAATAGTTTTCTGAAGACTGATTATCGAAACGGGCATATTCCTTCATCATCTTCTCCAACACCACTTTACACAAGCTACCCGATTTAAGACTGGCTACGATAAGCCCATCCCTTTCGCGGGTCGCTTCATTATAGGCCAGATCTACAACAGCAAACTCTCCCTGCAACAAATCGCGCAACTCTTCTTCGCGTCCTTTTCCGAACATCTTAACGAACTGCTGCTTTCGCCTGAAGATATTTTCTTTTTGTCCTACCGTATAGCGGTAATTGTCCAAAGCAGCAAAGTAAGCCGCAGGATTACTCAGGTTCAGCAATCCTAACGAGAGCAGACCGGAAGGCAGTACCCCGTCGATATTCGCTTCCCGGGCCTGTTGTTTTTCCAATGTAGCGATGTACGAACCATCCAGTCCACTATAGTTCATAAATCCGTTCAGACAAATCCCCTGTCCGCTGAAATCTCCGTCCAAAGCTCCCCATTTGAAAAAACGGGTAATATCGACATGGGGAAAAACCTTTTTAACCTGGATATACAAAGGCATCAACTCTGTAAAAGCTCCGGTATTCAACAGAATATTTATACCGGCACCGGCTGAAAAATATTTATTCAGATTCTGATAATGGGGTTTGACTCCTTCCCCGGCTTCTTCGAGGTCGAATTGTTTCAGTCCGTCTTCGATATACAGGTCCGAATCCGACAACAAGATAATACCGCCGCAAACAGCAAAATAAGCGATTTCTTTCCCTTGTTTTAAAGTATATATTTTATGCCGGTCGTATTTCCGTACCTTCTCTCCTCCGGCAGCAAAAGTCCGGTTCAGGAAATCGGTTACTTCTCCCCGGGAAATGACATCTTTGTTATCCATCACATAGAGGAAAGCCACGTCGCTCTTGCCTTCCACCCGGGCTGCCACAACGTAAGGATGTGCCTTCACCAGCCCTTGTTGTTGTAAAGTATCGGTTATCCGGACCAACAACTTCCGGCGAAACACTTTCAAATCGGCCGCAAAAGCCTGCCGGATCTCAGGTGCTAACTCAGCCCCGGCATTAACCGTTACCACGACAGCCGAATTGTAAGGGATAAAAGAATCTTTACTACCGGCACGCATTTTCCCCTCTTCATTGATATACCAAATGGCACAAACAACGACAGCAAGCAGGATAACGGCCAATAATGATAATAGAATCCCTTTTTTCATACAATTTAACGTCGGTATACAACAAGCTATTTCAAAGCAAAATTAATAAAAAATGCCGGCACTGCCGGCATGATCTGGTAAAATTATTCTTCTCCTTTCTTTTTCAGGTAAGTTCGTCCTTCCAATATCCAATCGGCCGCAACCGTTTTTTTCAGATAATAATCGAAATAATCCATGACACGCCCGGTTTGATCCAAGGTATTCATTTGTCCACCGATTGTATGTCCTTCGCCCTCATAGGTCAATAGGATACAAGGTTTTCCAAGCCTGCGCATGGTGATATACATTTCCAGTCCCTGACTCCAATCGACGGCCTGGTCTTCAGTTCCGAAGATCATCAATAGCGGCGTCTGAATGTTTTCTGCCTGAAATACCGGGGAATTACAGATATATTGCCGGGAGATTTGCCACCAGGGTAATCTGAAACGTGCCTGTCCCGTTTCGAACATTTCTTGATTGGAACGTCCGCTTTCCCAATAAATACTATTATACATACTTATCATATCTGTCAGAGGTGCTCCTGCCACGGCAGCAGCAAAAAGCGGAGTTTGTGTGATGATATAAGCCGTCTGGTAAGCACCCCAGCTATGCCCGATCAAGCCCAACCGTGCAGGATCGATATCTTCTCTTTTCAACACTTGCCGAACAGCAGCCGTAACACAGTCTACTGCCGCTTCGCCCGGCCGGTTCACCTCATAGGTGATATCAGGCTGAAAAACAAAATAGCCCTGTAACACATAATTCATCGTATTATAAAGATCCGATGCCGAAGGAAAAACAAAATCGTTTAAATGCTGGGACAGTCTCTCGTAGATATGAACGATCATCGGATAGGATTGACCTTCCCGATAGTTTACCGGATAAAACAATGCTCCTTTCAACTCCTTACCCTGCGAATTTTTATAACGGATCAATTCACTTTTGCGGAAAATAAATCCGGAAGGACGCAAATTCGTATGTGTCAATTGTTGAAGCCGATTCAGGTTTTCATCACAAACGAATAGTTCGGGAGCTGTAATATTGTCAGCCCATCCGAGTAAGTTCGTCTTTTTATCTGCCGACTGTTCCAAACGTAATGTACCGAATGGCCCATACAGTAAAGGGCGATGATGCCCTTTGGGATCGAAGCGATAAATTCCGGAATCCCCGTCATCACCGGTAGCTCTCAACAGCAGGTTACAGCCGGGAGTCAAAACTCCGCGCTGAAATTTCCGGAAAGTGATCTTGTCTTCGCGTCCTCGGGTCAACCGCTTCAATTTCAGCGTAGCCGGCTCGACACTCCAGATATCATATTCGTCATAAAACCAAAAAGCCTTATCTTCTTTCAGCCAACCGGCAATGCCGAACGAGGGAGCGATATCGATGGGGCCATCGTAATATATATCGCTTAATCCAGTAGTCACCTGAGCGGTAAGATTGATATATTCTTCTTTCGCCAAATCGTATGCCCACCAATTTTTATTCTTAAAATAGTAAACATACTTTCCTTCGCGGGAAAAAGAAGCCGACAATATTGTATTCTCCAACAAGCGGGTACGTTTTCCAGTTTCCGTCTGTATCACATAAATATCCCGATGAAGTTCGCGGTAATGGGGCCGATAGGGCCGATCGTCGACAGCCAAAACAAATGCCCCGTCGGCAGAGATACCGGCTATATCGAACAAGGAAGAATCGGCCAGCTGCCTCCAGCGTTTTTCTTCCGGCCACCATACACACAAATAGGTCCGGCTACGATTCAGGTAATAGCGGTTTTTCTGACGCGACTGAATTTCCTGATCTTTCCAATGCCAGATATCGACATCTGCTGTAACTTCCGCCCGGGATTCCCCTTGATACCGTTCCGGAGCAATACCGAAGAACAGTTTTTTCCCATCGGCAGACCATTGGGGTGTGTAATATTCACTGATTTTCATATTTGCCGGAAAATCGGCCCAGGCCTCTGCGGCAAAACAGCAGGCCTGCTGCTTGTTTCCGATATTCCGGACGACATGAATTTCCCGGCCTTGCTTCTGCCCTGTACTGTCCGACAACATTTTCATAAACAGAAGCCCGTGGTCTGTCCATTTCAATTTTTCATATCCGTTTTTATCGTTTTCTAAAAACAGAAGACGGTAATCATTCAGTTCCAATACCTCCAGACTATTGCTCAGTCCCTTTTCAACTTTTAGGGTATAAGCCAGGTATTTCCCCGTTGGGTCGACCGTATATTCCTGTATATTGGCTATATTCTTTATCCGTTTTTTTTCAAGATCATAAAGATTCAATTCTACGGCATTTTCTACATTTCTTCCTTTTAAAATCAAATGTTTACTATCGTTGGTAAAAGTAAAACTTTCCATTCCCCGGAAGATTTGTTCTTCCCCATTGGTAAGGCAAACCAGTTTTACCTGATAAGCAATACCGGCAGCCGCATTTTCTCCCGCCGGTTCTGAAAAGACGATCCAGTGGGAATCCTGGGAAAATGCGGGAGCAGAAGTATTTTTATATTTGTACTCTTTTCCCGACGCGATATGCCGGACAAACAAAGTATCTGTTTTCTCCGCAGCCTGGATTCTCCACATCGCCCATTCGCCGGACGGAGATAACCCGTATTGCAATAGTTTGTGCCACAACTCGAATTCATGAAAATCCCGTATTGTTTTGTTGCTGGCCCATACGTTTCCCATACCTCCTACTCCTATCAGACAAACGCAGAAGGTCAATATCACTTTTTTCAAACCGATCATTTTTTCAATAAATTCTTCAATAATTTTTTTAATGCAGGATTAGAAGGCCGGAATGCTTCGGTATCTACCCAATTGCCTTCTTTATCGATCAAAATAAACCGGGGAATAGAACCGACATGTAACTCTTCCGGGAGGTAACTCCAATCACCGGCCCACAATTGCACACCTCCCAACTGATGTTTCCGGACATAGTCTTTCCATTTTTTCCGGTTTTTATCTATGGAGATACTGATAAATTCAATTTCTTTTCCCTGAAATTCAGCCTCCAACTGTTGTAAATAAGGGATCTCAGCTTTACAAGGAGCACACCAGGTCGCCCAAACATCGATAAACTTATATTTCCCCCGGAAATCGGCCATAGAGCGATAGTATCCGGCAGTGTCGGGGAAGATAAAATTCGAAGCCCGTTCTCCTTTTTGCAGGGTGGAATGAGGGCGTCCCCGGTACTGACATAACCGCAGGCGTTGTTCCTCATTTTGCATCAAAGGAAAATACTTCTGTTCGTAATCACAAAAACGCCCGAAACTAACGGTATCTATTTCAGCCAACACAAATTCGGCTTTCAATAGCGGAGATCCGATTTCGGCTAACCAGTCATCGAAGGAATATTCTCCCTGCCGTATGACAAAAGTCCTTTTATAATTAAAGTATTCCCGAAGCAACTGAATACCATAAGGTTGTTGTAAAATACGGCCATCTTCGACGGGAAAGCGTCCGATGAGCTGCCGGTAATAAGCCGATCGTTGCTCTTCGGATTCATAGGATTGCTGATTTTTAGCAATATAAGAAATGAAATCATACAACAGATCGAATTCGATTGTCTCCTTCAACTGCTTTTGAAAAAGGGAATCCCGGACAACCGTTTCTTGTAACCACCGGTCCACCTCCAGCCGAAGCGAATCGAAACGGGGGAAATAAGCTCCATAAGCTTCTGTCCTGGCGTCCATTTTCAAAGAGCGCTTCATCTCTTTCCACTGTTCCAACAGACGATTTTCTTCACCGGTGATGTCCACTTGTTTCCAATCCCCGTCGATTCCCTGAAAATGTATTTCATCCCCTGCTTTTATATACATCCGATGATACTCCTTTCCATCGTACAGGTAATAAAAACCGGCCTCTGCCGGCTGGAACATAAAAGCAAAACTACCGTTACCGGCAATAGTGGTACCGGCATATTTTACCGGTACCCCATTTTCCACGATCATCAGTTGCACTTCTCTGGCAGGTGCCTTTCCCCCGATCTTTCCCTTTATCACAGCAAACTCCTCTGCTCTGATTCCTCCTCCCAGAAGGCAACAGATTAACCCTGATAACCACACACGACTATCCATCAATAACATAAATACCCATTACCCATTTTCGAACTCATATACATCACTTCGGAAGGTATTCCTTCACCCTGATAAACTTCCGGATTATCCTTTACTTTATCCGCCGAAGTATCGAAAAGATAAAGTTTATAATTACTACCGTTTCCGGTAGCTATGACCAGCTTATTCGTATATTCATCAGGCGCACTATAGCTATTGTCGAAGATAATATGTTTGATCATAACGATCTTTTCTCCTGCCGGCACAGCGGGTTGTCCACCCACTCTTTTCACTTCCTGTTCCCGTTTATTTTGCAGATCATAATACCACAATTTATCGCCTTTGGAAAAATACAACATCTGGAAGGTACGGTTCATCCCAAAACATTCGGCCCGGGTCAACTCACTTTCCAGCGGAATCTCATCGATGGCTGTAATCCTGTTTTTGAGGAAAGCCGGATCATAATATACCAGACAGGTCAAATCGAAGTGAAGGATGGAACGCGCTTTGGTCGCCTCTTTATTCTGCATGACAACGTATCCTTTTCCACCTTCCCACATCCCTTCGTCGAGAAAACCGGCGTAAAGCGGATCCCGGTCAGGATAAGCCTCAGGGAATTTCGAATGGTCGTCACTATTCAAATAAAGCAAATTCGAATTTCCACGGGCAACGGTACAGAATTTACTGCTCTTGGTATCAAAAAACAGGGGACTCATGGTTCCGTTCTTCGTCATCAAATGAGCCAATTCATAATCACCTGCTTTTGCATAGGCAAATTTAGCAGCCCCTAAAGGGGAACTATGTACGTCGATAGTGAATACTTTCCCATCGTTCACCAAACCGTGTTCCTCCGATCCTCCGAACCATTTACCGGGAGCGACAATACCCTGTTTCTCATAAAAAAGGGAATTGAAATCGCCCAGCATTTTCAAATCGCTGATCCGAACCACTTGTAATTCTTTCTCCGATACAACCATCAGACAGGCATTATCCTTGACCATTTCTTCCTGTTCTTCGTCCATATAAGCATAATCACCGATATAACCCAAAGAACGGGGCCGGCCTGTCAGTGCCTCTCCACGACTTTTCTGTATCAGCCCGGTATTCTGAAAATCCGGAGAAAAGAAATCGATATCGGTGGTCTCCCCATTTTGCTTCATCACATACCATCCCCTGAAATATTTCGATTCTATTATCAATTCTGACTCGATATAATTCGCGACACCGTTCTGTTTATCGCGATATTCAAAAACAAGCCGGTAAATCCCCGGATCGGCAGAAACAATCCAATCTAAATCTTTTTCCTGCGAAAGGGTATCGATTTTCCTATCCCCGGTTGTCTGATAAGCCATCCATACATAATCATAAGTCCTGCCCTTATCTTCCGACTGGATCACAGTAGGAATAAATAAACGGCTCAACAAATCACACCGGTAAACGGGTTCTATTCCGGTTACTTCGGTCCGATTCAGTTCGTGATAATCATAATTGCCTTTATCGTCATAGCATGACCAGCACAGTACAGGCAAGAATGCCAATAAAAATAAATATATCGTTCTCATAGTTCATTCATTTTTAAGGGAAAACAACTTCTTTACCATTCTCATCTTTCAAAGGAGGATTGTTTTTCGGATCTGCATTGTATTCGGCTAATGCCTTTTTTATTTTAGCCAGATAATAATCTCTCAGCGAATACGTATCATAATTACCTATAATATAAACCAAAAAATCATTATCCCACTTTTGTCCGGTAATATCGATCATAAAACGATGTTTTACCTCCGACCAATTCCCCAAATAAAGTTTATAGTAGTAACTATTGTCTTTCCAACGGGTAGGACGTTCCAATTTATCCGAGATTGTGATGTTTTTCACCAGTTTATTCACCTCCCCGGTCTGAAAGTCATCAGACGGTAATAACCGCAATACCAATTTCCGGGCATTTTTCCGCAAACCGGCATCTTCCCGTTTTACGATCACATTCAACTTCAATACATTCTGATTCGCCGGCAGTATCAACTCGTTTTTTTCGCCTAAAGATTCGTAATGTACGCCCGCTACTGCCGGAAATTCCATATCCACATAAGTGGAATCGACCACCTTTTCGGGTTCTTCCTCATCGTACGTATATTTCCATTCTTTGGTGACTTGTTCGAACCTGACGGTACGGGGATAATCCGTTACTTCTCCGACCGAGATCAGCTCGATTTGCAGGGTATCTTTTTGTATGCTTTCGGGATAATAAGCAAAAGTATATACTTCTTCGGTTTTTGTCTTAAATTGTATCCGGTCTGTTCCTTCGAAGGACATATATTCTTCCGAACAACTACAAATCATCGAACAAACCATCCCTATTCCAACTAAATATTTCAATTTCATACGTTCAAATTTTTAATTATTCAAACTTAATTTCACTCTTCGGCAAAGGCAATACATAAACTGCTTTGCTTCCTTCTATGTCAGTCCAAAGGATTGTTTTATCGCCCCTGCGTTTGGCTTGGAAAAACTGCTGTCCTTCTCCATAAAATTCTTTCTGATATTCTTTGGCCACAAAAGCGTTCTTCAGGTCGACGGTAGAAACATTTACGACAGAGATGTTCCGAGCTGCAACCAACTCATCAACTAAAGGTTTATACTCCGTTTCCCGATCGGAACATTCGATCGCAATCAGATACATCTCATACAAACGAATCAAAGGAACTTCCTGTAAACCGGCATCAGGCATCCCTTCCTGTTTATATTTTTCCAGAATATAACGGGTTCCCGATTTTTCAGTAATCTCATTCCATAAATAAGTTACCCGGTAATCGGTAACATCCGACTCGAAAATATCGGTTTTCACTTTGTCTTGATCCTGTTCTACTCCACCGGCGTTTAAAAAATAATCAGAAACAATATCGTTCAGATTATAGACATGTAAAGAAAAAAGATGCTCCGGGGAAGCAATATTGTCTTTTGCAGCAAAATCTGTCCCCTGATTCAATCTGAAATCTTTGTTGGCGATAACCCGGCCTGCATACTCCGCTGCTTGGGATTTATCCTGAATCCACAGATAGAACCGGGCTTTCAATGCCAACACCGCCCAATAATTCAATCGGTTTTGCCGATAACTGAAAAATTCATCGTTCATCCCTTTTTCTTCCACTTCTTTCAACAGAACTTCGGCGTCATTCAAATCTTTTTCCAGATAGCCCACATACTCTTCCCAGGTATTTACTTCATGATAATTTTTAGATACCGTACGTACATAAGACAATATCCTGTCTTTTGTCTGTTCACCCGGTATCGGGCCGAACAGCCGCAAAATATCCAGATGGCAGAAAGCCCTCATCGCCAATGCCTCTCCCTTGATCAGATCATGCATATCCGAAGTCAAAATCCCATTATCCACATAACCGAGCAGATTATTGATATTGACGATCGTATTGTAAAATTTCCCGTAGATATCTTCGATCAATCTTTCGACTTCGGCATTTTTATAATCATAAACGGCGGTATACCCATCGATTGCCTGCGGATTCGTCTTCCAATGCTGAGCCAAATTCTCACAAAACTCCATGGTCAACGTTTTCCCATACAGTTTACTGTCTTTCAACATAATATAATTACCGATCAAAGCATTCTTAAAGCCATTTTCATCCGAAAACATTTCCTTTTGCTCGACTTTATCTTTCGGATTGACGCTCAACCAATCGCTACATCCGGTCCCTAACAGGAGGCAGCCTATCATTATATAATAAATCGTCTTTTTCATGTTGCTGAAATTTTAAAAGGTTGCTGAAAGAGAGAAAGTAAATCTCCGGGAAAAAGGGTAGGCGATACCTCTTTCCTGCTTGATGCTCGATACGCGGAATAAATTATCCGTATTAAAAGAGAGAGATAAATATTGGGTTCCCAAGTGTTTTTTCACCCAAGGCTGTAAGAAATCGTATTTTACCTGTATGCTCTGACATTCGAGGGTATTCTCTTTTTGCACGAAACGGGATGACATCTGAGTTTCCTGCGTATTCTTGATATCTTTAAAGAAAGTATGATCCCCCGGATTTACCCAACGGTCTTTATACACCCTTCGGTCTACATTGTATCTGGTATCCGCATTCTCTACCCGATTCACCAAAGTTGAATTATATTGAGATCCCCCCAAGCGATAACCGAAAGACAGGTTCACGCTCAAGTCGCGGAAAGTAAACATAGTATTGATATTTCCTCTGAATTTAGGATCGGTTACTCCACAGGCCACTTTATCACGGGCATCCCAATTGAATGTGACATTACCGAAGCGGTCGATAAACAATTCCTGTCCGGTACTGGGATCGATCCCCAGAGAAGGGACGACATAGATGGTCCGCAAAGCCTCTCCTTCCCGATACATGAAATTCGGGTTAGATCCTCCTTGTAATTCCAATTCCTCGTTGGCCACTTTCAATGCCTCGGAGATTTTGACAATCTCGTTCTTTTCATGAATGAAGCTGGCAGATACCGACCAAATGATATTCTTTTCCGTATTCCGGATGGGATATCCTGACAAAGCCACTTCAACTCCCTTATTCTTCACTTTACCGACATTATCCGTATAACTGGGGAAACCATTCGTCAAAGGAAGATACATTTCAGACAATAAATTATTAGTCTGGTTTGTATATATATCGGTTGTCACTTTCAAGCGGTTATGAAATGCTCCGATTTCCAATCCGAAGTTCCATTTGTCGGTTTTCTGCCATTCCAGGTCATCATTGGCCAGACCTTTCAGGTGGCTTCCGAACCAATACCGGTACCGATCGTCGGTATAATATTCATAAGTAGCAAGGGCCTGATAAGCATCGAAATTCACCGATCCGGTCACCGCATAAGAACCCCGCAATTTCAGACGATCCAGCCACAATACATTTTCCATAAACTTTTCTTTATGAATATTCCAACCGATCCCGAAAGAATAAAAGGGCGCGAAGCGTTTCGAACTACCGAACTGGGAGGCCCCGTCCATACGATAAGCAACGTCGGCGAAATAACGATTGTCGTAGATGTAATTCACATTCCCCGTTACACCGATGCGCCGGTTGAGCGATTCGGATCCGGTAGGTTTTCCATCTTTCTGGTATTGAAGAGCCATCGATAGAAATTTAATATTGGATTGGGGAAAACCTTCTACCTGAAATGTATAAGAATGCGATTTATCCTGGGCGAGATTATAATCCAAACCGACATAAAGCTCATGTTTTTCTTTGAAATTCCGGGAATAACTCAAAGTCAGACTCCAATCATAACTGAAGCTTTTCCCCGAAGAATAGATATATTCTCCTTTACGGAAAATCTGTTCATCCGAATAATCCTTAAATTTGGTATGGTCGGCAGGTTTAAAATTATCATAATCATTCACCTGTTTCGACAAACCGATGCGGGAACGCAAGGTCAGGCCTTCCCAGGGTTTCCATTCTACATCGAAGTTATTGGTAATAGTCGTATAAGTCTTTTTATCGACCAAATCGAGCATAGCATTGTAAAGCGGATTTTCAGGGGCTGTAGTCCAAAAATCTCCTTTTTGTTCGAGTTCTTTCAACACTTTACCGTCTTCTCCGCGTTCCCGCCAGTAAGGGTTGAGTTTCACATACTGATCGAAGGATCCGTAAGGCGATTCATTCGATTCGCTCAGTCCGACTTCAAGATTATTGCGGAACAATAATTTTTCTTGCTGATACATCAGGTTAATATTCCCGTTGAAAGTTTTCCGGTCGGAGCCCTTCATCACCCCCAGAATATCGTTATATTGAACAGAAGCAGAATAACGGAAGCCGTCATTCCCTCCTCCTTCCAACCGCAGGTTGTGCTTGTGTCCTACACCCGTACGCAAAGGTTTCGACAGCCAATAGGTATCGACTCCCCGTTCTACTTCTTGTTTGATCCTGGCCTGCCTTTTCCTCAACGCCATTTCCATATCGGCCCATTCGTTTTTATATAAACCGGCACTCTCTTCCAACTGAAGTTTTTCAGCAGCATTCAATACATCGTAATCGCTCAGATCAGGTACCTCGATATTCACACTTCCCCGATAAGACAACCTCAATTTTCCAGCCTCGGGTTGTTTAGTCTCGATGACAATCACTCCATTAGCTCCCCGGGATCCATAAATCGCGGTAGCCGAACCGTCTTTCAACAAAGTCACAGAACTAATATCCTCGTCGTTTAAATCCAGCATCCGGGTGAGACTGATCTCAAAACCATCCAGGATTATCAAGGGAGTATTCAAATCTACTTTCGTTTCATTTTTCAGGTCCTCTACCGTCGGTAAACTGGAAGTTCCCCGGATCTGTACTTCCGGTAAATGGTTCGGATCTGCCCCATAGACATTGTTTTCGATAATATTGAAGGTCGGATCGATATTTTTCAACGTAGATAATAAATTACGTCCCCGAAAAGATTTCAGTTCTTTCTCCGTAATTGTCGATACCGAACCGGTAAAGCTTTCCTGAGATTTCTTAAAAATACCGGTTACCACAACTTCGTCCATTTCGGCTACTTCTTCTTCTAACTTTATTTTCAAGTCACTCTGGCCATTATACCGGACTTCCAAGGGTTTCATTCCCACAAAAGAGAAAGCCAACACTACTTCTTTCGTATCGGGCAATTCGAAACGGAATTTACCGTTCACATCGGTAGAGACTCCGAGCTGGGTTCCTTTGATCCGTACGGTTACACCAGGCAAGGGTGTACCCCGGACATCCGTTACCTGTCCCTGGATAACCTGTACCTGTTTCGTCTGGGTAACCTCATCGAGTTTACGGATAATAATGGTCTTATCCGTAATATCGTACACCAGCTTCGTCCCTTGTAAACAGTTTTTCAATACCTCCTCGATCGTTGCATCCTTCATTTGTACATTCCGTTGAGTGATCCCTACCAAATCGGCATCACTATACACAAAACTAAAGTCAGAATGAAGGCGGATTTCCTGAATCACTTCTTTGAGGGTTACATTTTGTAAATTCAGGTCCAAACGCAACTGTTGTGCATAGACATTTGCTTTTATCTGCAAGGTCAATAGCAGTAAAAAAATAAAGCTCGCTTTCATCACTAAAAAATGAATGATTTTTCTACACCCCGGACTAGGGTATAAAGACTTTTTTTTCATAATTTTGTATTTAAAGTTCAACAAACGCTCATTATCTGTTAGCAGCAGAAATGAACATGAATTTCAGGGCAGTGTTAGCAGCACTGCCTTTGTATTATCTGACAATCACTGTATTTTTATTTATTTCGAATTGTATTTTTCCTGTACTCTGCATTAGTTCCAGCACCTGAGCAAATTTCTCATGCTTCCGGATATTCAAAGAAAAAGGTATTTCTTTTGCTGCGGAAGTGGCATAAAACACCTCGAATGAATACCAACGCCCCAAGTCTTTCAAAATCCGCTCTAATGAACAATTATCGAACACCAATCGTCCGTCTTTCCAACCCACAAACAACTCAGTATCCACAGCAGCCACTTTCACGGCCTCTGTTTGTTTATCGAATACAGCTTGCTCCGAAGGTTTCAACTCATACACCTGTTTCCCGGCCGACACATTTACCCGGCCCGAGACCAGGGTCGTACGAATTTCTCTTTCATCGGCATAAGCCCTGATACCGAAAGTAGTGCCCAACACGTTGACCTGCATACCGCCGATATCGACGACAAACGGTTTCTCCGGATTTCGTTTTACCTCGAAATAAGCTTCTCCTTCCAATTTCACTTTGCGCAGATCGCCCGAAAACAGTACGGGATATTTCAAGCTGGATTCGGCATTCAAAAACACCTTCGAGCCATCGGCTAAAACCAAGGTATACTCTCCTCCCCGGGGCACTTTTAAGGTATGATATTCTTCCCCTCCCTTTACTCCCTCTTCACAATATTTCAAAGAATCGGACCTCACCTCCCAATGTCCCCCCTGTATTTGTCCCCGGACAGCTGTTTCCCCCAAATCGATACTCGTTCCGTCGGCCAACTCGAGCACGGCATAGGATTTCCCAGGAATAAAAGGTACTGAAACAAGCGTTTTTTCTTGAGGAGTACGACTCAATTTTATAAAATAACCACTGGCAATCAATAAAGGGAGAAAGATAGCTGCGGCATAACGATACCAGCGGATCGTTCTCTTGCCTCTGTCCCGACCAACTGTTCTTTGCCGGATGATCTCCCATTCGGATTGGGTATCGGATTCATTTTTCACAAAACGACCTATACTCCGTTGCCAATGGGCAGAGGATAACAAACGCCGAAAAAGAAGTTCATGTGCTTCAGATGCAGCACGCCATCGCTCGAGCTCCCGGCTTTCTTCTTCATTCAATCGATCCCAGAGATAACGGAATATCAATCGGCTCAGGTGTCGTTGTGTTTTAATATTCATCACTTCAATCGCAGGTTGTTTCTATTAAAACACGCAGCCCCTGCTTTGGTGTAATATAAAAAGTCTTTTTTTTTAATTTTAACTAAAAAATAGAAGTTGCAAGGGTTGCAGAAATTTAAGCCGACGAGTAGTTTTTGTTAAAAAACTTTCAGTTTGCCGAGACTCACTTCATACCCGTCGAGAGCCCCCAGACCTGTGTAGAATAATCTTTAATTCAATGATTCCCGACAGAAATCGAAAGATTGGTCATGCAATATCGACCCGGAAATATAGCCCCATGCCCCGTCCCTGTGGTTTATTAAGGAAATTGACAAAGAACCAGTAAGGAAAGAATATGTTTCAGGCGCTCACGCATATAATGGTTGGCATTATTCTTATGTTTTTTGACGGTATTTACGGTAATCTGAAGGATCTCGGCTATTTCTTCATGTTTTTTCCCTTCAAGGCTCAGGCGGTATACCTCCCGGCAAGCCGGAGGAAGTTCATTGAAAACTCCTAATAATAATTCGAATAATTCGGTTTCCAGGATATGATCCCAAAAAGATTCCAGTTCTTCTTCGTGGAGAGCCACTTCGGCATAACGATCTTTCACTCCCTGATGCCGGATCGTATTCAGACAACTATTTTTTACAGCCTTATACAAAAAAGCTTTGATCGTTTCTTCTGTTTTAAAATCAACTCTTTTCTCCCATAGACAAACAAACACATCCTGTACGATATCGTCGATCACCTCTCCCTCCTCGACATATTTCGCAGCAAAATAACGTAAAGCAGGAGCATATTTTTCATATAATATACGAAAAGCCTTTTCCTGTCCTACCGAAAAATCCCGGATAATATGTTCGTTTATACTTCCCAAGTCTGCCGTTTAAGAGAGTTATTCACCGATTCCATTTTTGCAAAAGTGATAAAAAATCTACCGACACCGAAATTTTCGAGTCAAAACAACGGCTAAAAATATAAATTAAATTCAAAATATACCGATTCTCTTTTGTTTTTGTATTTTTACCGTCAAAGAGACAACTATGGAGGTAAAAACGATATTGGGAAAACAGGAACTTAGCAAAACAGATTTAGTGGCGTTGTTGGATTGCCGGGATACAACGGAAGCAGAATTATTCCGGCATAGCCGACAGCTTCGGGATGCGACCATAGGGAACGGCGTTCATATGCGAGGCCTGATCGAGATTTCGAATGTATGCATCAAAGATTGCCTTTATTGTGGGATCCGGAAATCGAACAGCCAGGCCCAGCGCTACGAGCTGAACGATGAAGAAATCGTCGAAGCAGCTATCTTTGCTTACCGGAATCACTATGGTTCGGTGGTATTACAAGGTGGCGAACGCCATGATCCGGCTTTTATCCTACGCATCGAACGGCTCGTCAGGGAGATCAAACACCTGAGTAACCAGCGTTTGGGGATCACTCTCTCGCTGGGAGAACAAACCGAAGACACCTACCGGAGATGGTTCGATGCAGGAGCTCACCGCTATCTGCTCCGGATCGAAACTTCGAACGAATCACTCTACCGAAAAATTCATCCTGCCGGCCAGCTTCATGATTTTCACACCCGGCTGGAATGTATCCGCAGCCTTCAGCGTTGCGGTTACCAAACCGGTACAGGTGTGATGATCGGACTTCCTTTTCAAACGACCGGAGATCTGGCCGACGATTTACTTTTTTTGAAATCGATGGATATAGACATGGTGGGCATGGGACCTTATCTGGAACACCGGGATACTCCCCTATGGCGATACCGGGAAGCCCTTCCTTCCCAACAGGAACGTTTAAGGTTAGGACTGCATATGGTCAGTTGTCTCCGGCTGTTGATGCCTGATATCAATATCGCCGCGACGACAGCTTTACAGGCAATCGACCCGGAGGGACGGGAAAAAGCGCTGGAAATCGGTGCCAACGTAATCATGCCTAATATCACTCCTCTCGGCAACCGGGGCAACTACCGCCTCTATGAGAATAAGCCGGGCATGGATGAAGGAGCCGAGGAATCGACACGCCGGTTGATGGAAAGCGTCAAGCGAAGCGGATGCGAAATACAACTGGATACGTGGGGAGATTCCCTACACTTTCAGAACAGAGTGAAAAAATAGGTCAGGCTGCGGGCAACAAAGACCGGAAAGGCTCGAAAGCAGCTAAAATCACCAAGCCTCCCAACACGGTGATCAATACCCCGGACACCCGGTTGATGGTGATCAATACCCGAAGCCGGAATTTCTTCCGGAAAATGTTCACCAGTGTCGAAAGCGTATACCACCACAAACCACCGCCGATCACCACGCCGGACAAAACAAACAATTCGATCCGATACGAAGGATCATCTCCGAAAACCGAAGCACCGGCAAAGACAGCCATAAAAACGACAATAGCCACCGGATTAGAAACAGTCAGAAAAAAAAGGGTCAGAAAATCACCCAGCAACCCTTTTTTAGTGACCCGCTTTTTCATCCGGATTTGCTTCAAGGGATTATCGAAATAGATTTTCAATCCTACGATAATCAGAAAAATTCCCCCGATGATCTGTAGGATCAACTCGTGAGTCTGTATGACATTGATCACGAATCCTAATCCGAAAGCCGCCACCGTAGCATAAAAAAGATCTGCACAGGCCGCTCCCATTCCGGCGACAAAACCGGCTAAAGCTCCTTTCTGTAATGTCTTTTGTATAATCAGTACACCCATCGGACCGAGTGGCACCGACACCATCAGTCCGATCAGTATTCCTCTGAAAATATAAACAACATCATACATGCTCTTCAAAGTTAAAATACACCTTATAAACGCTATAATCCGGACTTATACTTCCAGATTATCCGAAGAGAAACGATTCAAAATCGTATCATCATTGATCTCTTTCGACAAAGATTCAATGGTACTCATAGGTACATCGAACAAATCCAGAATCAACAAACCATCCAGGCACATATTAAATTTAGGGTCTATATTGAAACCGACAATACGCCCGTTCAATAAAATATATTTCTTCAATAAAATAGGAAGTTTATCGCTCGAAGGCTCTATATCACCGATCAACTTATCCAGTGTAGCGATATTATCCCCCGAAGCTTCCACCATTACATCCACATCGGGATCATGAGTCTCTACCCGATATTTACAGCGGGGAGAGATACACCGGGCCAACTCGGCATCCCAATGATTTCTGATGATAAACTTCATAATCAGTTCTTTCGAAACCTCCGAATATTTCCCGCTTATCGTCACCGGCCCGATCAGATAGCGGTATTCCGGATTCTTGATCAGGAAGTAAAGAATTCCTTTCCACAGCATAAATAAGGGCAACGGTTTACGCTGATAGTCTTCGATAATAAAAGAACGTCCTAATTCGATCGACTCATACAATACAGGCATGATCTGCTTGCGGATTTTGAACAGAGTATTGATATAAAATCCTTTTATCCCATAACGGTCGATGATATCCTTCCCTTTTCCCACCCGATAGGCCCCGACAATCCGGTCGGTATCGTTGTCCCAAATAAACAGATGATAATAGTATAAATCGAATTCATCCAGATCGATACTCCGGTTGGTGCCCTCGCCGACAGCCCGGAACGTCAGTTCACGCAAACGCCCGATCTCGTTCAGGATGTTCGGAATTTTCATAGTGGGAGCACAATAAACCGTATAATTTTTCATGGAAAACAACAGATAGTCTTCCATGATATCTTTAATTTCCTTTTGTAAAATTTCCACGGGAGTCTCCTTTGCTACCGGTTCGACCTGTTTTTCCGCCTTCTGGGATTTCAGGAAAAATTTTTTCACTTCGAGCGAAGATCCCAATAGATAAGTCTTTGCCCTCAAAAATTTACCGTATTGTATCAGATCGGCGAAAGAATTTTGAGTTTCTACAGAAATCGGATTTCCTACCCGTAATTTAATTACCCGGTTTTTCTTATTCAAGAGTTCCGAAGGTAATTTCACCGTTCGCAGCATCGGATGAATCATACCGAGTATCTGAAACAACATACTATTGGAACCTTTAAAATAAATCGGGATCACCGGCACATCGGCTTTCCGGATCAACTTCAACACAGAACGGCTCCACGCTTTATCTTCAATCGAATTCGAGTCGGCCTGGTAAGCAGATACCTCTCCTGCAGGAAACAGCCCCAACGCCCCTCCTTCCGATAAGTGCCTTAAAGCTTCTTTCAATCCCCCGGCACTCGAAATATCTTTCAGTCCCTTGAAAGGATTCACGCCTAAAAAATAATCTTTGATGGGTACGATCTTCTTCAGCAGAAAGTTAGCCATCACCTTATAATCGGGACGGATTTTACTCAACAACTTGATCAGGATAATCCCGTCAAGCCCACCGAAAGGATGATTGGAAATGGTGATAAAAGCTCCCTCTTTCGGTATTTTCTGAAGATCTTCTTCATTCACTTCGATCGTCACTCCCAGGGCTTCGATCAATCGGTCCAGAAAAGCTTCGGGATTATCGCTATATACATCGGAATACAGCTTGTTGATTTTATTCAGCCGCATGATATACATCACCAGCTTCGCCACCAGGCTTCCGCCCAGATTCCCCCCAAACCGATCCAACTTTGAGGCTTTCAATATATCGTTCGAGTCTATCAGATTCATATTATTTCCTACGTAAATCCATTAGTTTATGATCATTTCTTTGACCACTTCTTTTCCGACTTTTTCGTTCAGAGCTCTGATCAGTCCTTCTTTGACCATCATAATTTCATTTCTCACGACGGCAGAAGTGAAAGAGACGAAGAGCTTGCCATCCATCACCCGGACACTTTTCGTCCGGGAGGCAATCATTTGCCCCACAACTTCCGGCCAGATCATACAAACCTCATGCTCCTTAAATTTCTGTTCAAGGCCCATATTACGAAGCACCTGGTCGACCAGCTCATCGATTTGTTTTGTTTTCCCCTCTTTCATAAACAAGGCACCGAATTCCCTTTTTCAAATTACTTGCAAATATAATATTAAATCTCAAATGCGACCGGAAAATCAGGAAATCTCCCCTCCGGTAACTGTAAACAACTTATAATCCACCGCCTGGGCTCTCAGTATATCATCGATATGCCCGCGATTGGTGTCTGTGATAAAGACCTGTCCGAACATCTCTCCTCCTACGATTTTCACGATTTGTTCTACCCGGTCGGCATCCAGTTTATCGAAAATATCATCGAGGAGCAAGAGCGGTTTCACCTCACTCATCTGGTGTAACCAATGGTATTGTGCTAATTTCAAGGCAATCAGGAAAGTCTTTTTCTGTCCCTGCGAACCGATTTTACGAACCGCATAGTCACCGATATTCAGAACCAGATCATCCCGGTGAATACCGACAGTCGTGTAAGTCAACAATCGGTCGCGGTCGGCAGCCTGTTTCAAAGCCGTCAGGAAATTACCCTCTTTTACCGAAGGTTTGTATTCCAGACATACTTCTTCCCGCCCCAGAGACAACCGTTCGTAATAAGTCTGAAATACCGACCGGAATTCCTTCAGAAATGCGATCCTTTTTTGGCGGATCGCTTCTCCATGTTCGGCCAATTGCTCGTTCCATACTTCCAGCATTTCAGGATCGAGAAATTTACCGGCAGCCGATTTCAACAGCATATTCCGCTGAGTAAGTGCTTTATTATAACGAATCAGCCGATGCAGGTAAACCCGGTCGCACTGGCTGATAATACCGTCCACCAACTTGCGTCTCTCCTCACTTCCTCCGTCGATCAGGATAAAATCTTCGGGTGAGATCATTACTAAAGGGATCAGTCCGATATGTTCGGACAACTTATCATAAGCTTTCTGATTTTTCTTAAACACTTTTTTTTGCCCCCGTTTCACTCCACAATAAACCGTCAGTTCTTCTCCCCCGCGTTCGTATTTTCCCTGCACAACGAAAAAAGGTTCTTCGTGCCGGATATTCTGCAGATCGGGCAGGTTAAAATAACTTTTACACATGGAAAGGTGATAAATAGCATCCAGGACATTGGTCTTTCCAACCCCATTATTTCCGACGAAACAATTGAAACCGGAAGTAAAAGTCAGGGTCGCCTCTGCGATATTTTTAAAGTTGATGATATTTAACTCCTTCAGTGTCATTTAACAAGCTATTCCTTATCCGGCATTCATAATTCAGGACAAAATTAGTCTTTTTCACCTAAAACACGCCCAAATCAATGGCTTATTTAAAGTCGATCGAAAAAAACTGCCGGATATTTCGATTTTCAATTAAAAAAGCTAATTTTGCAGGCTATTAAGAATAATGTAAAACCGGGCATAGCCGGTAGGTGTTAACACGGTAACCTTTATAACATTACAGATATGTCAAAAGAACAGAAAAAACGCGAGGATGGTTTCGAGCACTTGGAAGAGGCCCTGACCAGTGGTGAACAATTTATTGAAAAAAATCAAAAAATGATTGTGAATGTCGTCCTTGTTCTGGTAGTGATTATTGCCGGATATTTCGGATACAACAGATTCATTGCTGAACCACATGCCCAAGAAGCTGCCAACCAGATTTTCGGAGCGCAAAACTATTTCGAAAAAGATTCTTTCAATCTGGCCCTGAACGGAGACGGTAATGTGCTGGGGTTTATCGAAATAGCAGACAAATACAGCTCGACTCCCAGCGGTAATCTGGCAAAATATTATGCCGGATTGTCTTATTTATATATGGGCGAATATCAGAATGCCATCCAATATCTGGAAAAATTCTCTTCGGACGATTTGTTATTGTCCAACTTAGCTAAAGCCAATATCGGAGATGCTTATATGCAATTAGGAGAATACCGGAAAGCTGCTGAAAATTACAAAAAGGCTGCAGCTTCTAAAACGAACGATTTTTCAACTCCTACTTTCCTGATGAAAAACGGCTTAGCCTTAGAGAAATCCAACGACTATAGCGGAGCTTTAAAAGTCTACGAGCAAATCGAACAGGAATATCCGGCATCGCCTGAAGGCCGGGATATTGAAAAATATATCGAAAGAGCTCAGTTGAAACTGAAAAAATAACAGAAAGCCCCGGCAACGGGGCTTTTTTCTTTCTTTTTTATTATTTTTGCAGGAGTATGTGTAGCATTCCCCACTGTGGAATAATTCGATCCCGACATGAAAAACTTGCTTATACTCCTTGGCATTCTATTGTCTTCTCCGTTTGTCGTAGCCCAGCATTTAGCTATCAACGGCAACGTCGCTATTGCAAATAACAGCCCGGAAGGAACGCGGGTTGTCGTAATCAAAAACGGGAATAAGCTCGACGAACAGGTGCTGAATAAAAAAGGACATTTCGATTTGAAACTCGCCTTCGATGCCGACTACAAAATTTCTTTCGAAAAAACAGGTTATATCACCAAAATTATCAGCATCAACACCGAAGTACCGGAAGAAAGCATTGAAAACAACCCCGATTTTCCTCCCGTCAAGTTGATCATCAATCTGTTGCCAAGTGTCGAAAAAATCGATCTATCCATATTCGATCAGCCTATTGCCATACTGACCTATCAGGCCGAACTGGACGATTTTACGTTCGACAAATCGTATTCAGATAAAATCAAAGACCGGATCGCCCAAACCGAACAAGCTGTAAAAAAACAATTAGCTGCCCGGGATGCCGCCGCCATCGAACAGGAACGGAAATTTGCCGAACTATTCAATAAAGGACTGGAATCGTTCGGCCGGAAAGCCTGGCAGGCAGCCATCGACAGCTGGACCCTGGCTCAAAATATGAAGCCCGGCAACAAAGAGGTGAAACAAAAAATTGCGGAAGCTCAGGAACAAGCAAAACTGGAAGAAGCCCGAAAGAGTGTCGAACCTCAAAACGAACAAACTTACCGACTACTGCTCGCTGCGGCCGACAGCTTATTCAGCCGGGAAGAGTACCCGGCGGCTAAAGAAAAGTATGCCTCAGCCAAACAAATCAAGACAAAAGAGCCTTATCCCCAGGAACAAATCCGTAATATCGACCGGTTATTGGCAGAGATCGCCCAAAAGGAAGCTATAACACAACAGCAATTAGCCGAAGCCGAAGCTACCTATCAAAAAACAATCGCCCAAGCCGACCGTTCCTATCAAGCCCAGGAATACCGCCAGGCCATTACTACTTATCGGCAGGCACTGGCCTTAAAATCGGAAGAAGCCTATCCCCGGAATATGATCGGCAAAGCCGAGCAAGCACTGGCAGCCCTGGAAAAGCAACAGGCTGACGAAGCTGAGAAACAACGCCAGGAAGAAGAAAGAATCAACGCTTTAAAACTCAAATACACCGGGATCATAGCCGAAGCCGACCAGGCATTCAAAAACGAAAACTACAGTGCGGCCAAACTACGCTATACCGAAGCCGATCAACTTAACCTGGGCGAAGATTATCCCCGTAAACGCCTCGGAGAGATCGAGCAAATCATCCATTCTTCGAAGTACAAAGCCCGACTGGCCGAATACAATAAAAACAAAACACTGGCCGAAAAGAACCTGGAACAGAAAAACTATGCTTCTGCCAAGGTATATTTCCAAAAAGCGTTGACCTTATCACCGGCCGACAAAGAGAGCATCAGGGAACGGATCGCCGAAACAGACCGATTGATTGAAGCCGAACAACTGGCTGCCTTAGACAAAGCCTATCAGACCAATATAGATAAAGCCGACAAAGCTTACGCTGAAAAAGCCTACGCCATTGCCAAATTCTATTATCAAAAAGCGTTGGAAATAAAAATCGGCGACAAACATGCTACCGAACGGCTGCAGGAAATAGAAAAATACATCGGAGAACGACAGACTAAAGAAGCCGAATTATGAAAAAAATCATCTATCTGTTTTGTCTGATCTGCACAATCACACTGGCCAAAGGCCAATACTACCGTCCCGACCGCGGATTTTTACTGGGCATCAATGCCGGATATTGTTACCCGACAGGCGATATGGGGAAAATCCTGAAAAACGGTATCGGGGGAAACGTATCGGCCAAATACCTAATTAACAAGATGATCGGTATAGGTTTCGAGGCAGGATATTACGGTTTCAAAACCAAAGTCAATCTAAACAAAGACGATGTCTCCCAAAAATATAAATACCACCTGATCCCGGTCCTGCTCGAAGCGACCTTTTATGTCCCGACATGGAACAGAACCACTTTGCCTTATCTGGGTATTCAGTTCGGGGGGTATTTCTCCCAGCTCGATGTAGGACGCCAATATACCGGTTATTCTGCCTCCCTTTCTTTTTCAAAACACCTGTTTCTGTTTTCACCGGGAGTGGGGCTTCATGGCGGTCTCTTGTTTCAACTCTCGGACAAGGTATGGATGGACCTGAAAGTGAGGGCCGATTATGTCCCCCGAATCGACGATGCATATGAGTACAACGAATATACCCAAGGTAACATCGGTTTCAACAAAATGCTGAATATCGGAGGAAATATCGGCCTGCTTTATCGGTTTTAAGGGTATATTCCTTGCAGTAATCTGTATTCCTTTCAGGCACCGGCCGGCTAAAAAACGATTTTTTATCCAAACCGTAATTCCGCCCATCGATATGCTGAAAGAAATCACCGATCAAGACTTGTAAAGAAGGTGTCTGAAAAGGATGCCTTCTTTTTTTGTTATGCTGCCCGTTTATTATCCATTTTTATTTTTAAAACATCTTTGGTCTTCTCTATTATCTCTTTTGGAAAAGTAATCCTCCAGAAATAAGTAAGAAATAAAAGAAAGCTGTTTTTTTTAGCCAGTTTCCTTAGATTATGTGCAATAGCAACCAGGGTAAACTCTGTTTTTACCTTCTCCAGCCCTCTTAATCTAAATCGGTTCCATGCCGAGTTATGCTTTATCTGTGCGAAGACAGCTTCCGGTTCTATACATCGTCTGCCCCGATGATAAATACCTTCTTCGCTCATGAGTTTTTCGCGCGCTTTTTGTTTATACCTGTTAAGTTTATAGTTGACTTCTATGATCCGGTTGGTCTTTGATTTATGACATTGAGATCTCAGCGGGCAACCCTCACAGTTCTGTGCCTGATAACGTTTCAGTACGGATACATATCCCAAATCGGACTTACTTTTCCTTTGACCTGTATATTCCATATGTTGTCCCATCGGGCATACGTAGTAATCCTGTTCCCGATTGTAGTAAAGGTTCTGTATGGCAAAAGCATCCTTCTTCCAGGCACGCTTCTGCTCTTTGTGGAAATAATTGTACTTGACAAAAGCCTCTATACCCGCATTCTCCATAAACTCGTAGTTTTGTTCACT
>OOCP01000038.1_pt1 | contig 160872 bp, 160 predicted proteins | sample 1671511 | NCBI WGS metagenome assembly OOCP01 (sample SAMN06348164, study PRJEB24527) | human gut metagenome | biome: human gut; feature: ankylosing spondylitis patient; material: feces | host: Homo sapiens | place: China | collected 2015-10 | reverse complement strand
TAGCTGACTTATGGAAAAAATGCACCTTAACGGACGATATGAAACAAAAGGAATGTTTGTATGGGAACTCCATGTAGGTTTTTCTATTATAGTAATGGGACTTCTGGTATTTTTGTTCTTCTATATCAGAAGAAAATATTTAAAGCAGAAATACAGCCTTATTGAAAAGACGGGTGTTTATGACAATCAGGATATGACGCTTCGAGTTTCACTTATATATGCTGTGTTTGTTTCATTTTTACTGTTGGTTCAATCAAATGGTGCTTCACTTTGGCTTTTCGTTTATAAATTGTTTCCGGGTGCTTCGGCAATAAGAGCAGTTGTACGATATAATTTCTTTTTGACAATACCAGTTGCCATAGTTATTGCGGTTAATGGTTATAAAATATGCAGTGGATTTGAATGGAAAAAGGGCTTTGCAGTGGCAATACCTCTTGTTTTATCTGCATTAATATGGTATAGCAACAGCAATACTGTAGGAATTCAGTCAGATTGGAATATTTCTGAAGAAGAAAGACAGATAAGTACTGTTTCTGCTCCACCTGATGATTGTGAAGCTATGTATATTATAGATACTAAACCGGATTCACATACTTATTATGGAGAGAAATATTCATGGATTAGCTATCAACATTTTGCATGGGAAATATGTGAAAAATATGATATTAAGAATTTGAATGGTTACTCGGGTCAGTTCCCGATAGGCTGGGTATTAAACAAAGCAGATGATGTAAAAAATATTCATAAGTACGCTACAGATTGGATAGAGGGTACAAATGTAAGTCTGAAAGTATATTATTATGATATGGGAACAGATACATGGCATGAATATGTACCGGTAAAATAAGTATCAAATTAAAAAATAACAAAGTTAGATATCAGAAAGGTAAAGAGAAAATGAGCAATATGAATGAAAAAACATTGTCTATAGTAATTCCTTGCTATAACGAAGAAAACAGTATACTTGACCTTGTGAAAAAGGTATTGGAATCACCTGTTCCTAACAAAGAAATCATCGTAGTAGATGACTGTTCAAAAGATGGAACAAGAACAGTTCTTGAAAGAGATGTAAAACCTCTTGTAAGCAAGATTGTTTACCATGAAGTTAATCAGGGTAAGGGCGGAGCTTTAAAGACTGGATTTGCGGCTGCTACAGGTGACGTTGTGATTATTCAGGATGCTGACCTTGAATACGATCCAATGGAATATCCACAGGTTGTAAATCCTATATTTAATGATGAAGCTGATGTAGTCTATGGTTCAAGATTTAAAGAATCTAAGATGAAAGGCTATGTTGCCAATAGAATGGCAAACTGGTTCCTTACAAGATTATCAAATCTTTTCACACACCTTAAATGTACAGATATGGAGACATGTTATAAGGCATTTAAACGTGAGATTATTCAGTCTGTTGATATTCAGGAAAAGAGATTTGGTTTTGAACCTGAAATTACAGCCAAAGTTGCAAAAATGAATGTAAGATTCAAAGAAGTACCTATTTCATATTATCCAAGAACAAATGAAGAAGGTAAGAAGATTGGCTTCAGCGATGGCATAAGAGCTATTTACTGCATTTGGAGATATAGAAAATAATGAAGTTATTAAATAAAGCTAACATAAAACAATTTATATCTTATTTCTTTGTTGGCGGTGTTGCTGCAATAGTTGAGTGGGTAATGTTCTTTATATTTGCAAATGTATTGCAGATAAATTATTTTGTTTCAACAGTAATTGCATTTATATTTTCAACGACAGCCAATTGGATATTAGGAAGAATAACAACATTTAAAGATAACAATACGTATAAAGATAAGAAAGCAAAAGAGGCTTTTCTTGTATTTGTTGTAAGTGCAATAGGATTGCTATTTAACCTCATTCTCATGTATCTTTTTGTTACTGTGATGGGATTTGACAGTTCGTTAGGCAAGACATTAAGTAAGATTGCAGCTACAGGTATTGTTTTTATATGGAATTTCCTTATAAGAAAACTTGTTATATATAAATAAATATATAGATGTGCGAATCCTCTGCTTTTGTAATAATCAAACGTAGAGGATTTCTTTTGGAGATATTAATGAAAGACAAACAGATTAAAATCGAAAAGACTATATTTTATATGCTGTTACTACTGGTAATGGTATATAGGGGTGTTATTCTTTTTAAATATTCATTTTATTATGTTGATGATGACCAGGCATTGATGTGGTACGGAACTGTTTCGTTTGCTCATTTTGATTTTCATGAGCCATGTTTTTTTGGACAGTCATATGGAAGCATGATTGAATCACTGTTGGCAGTACCGTTTTATTTTCTTCATATACCGCTTAAAGTGGCACTTCCCGTTTCAACATTAATTTTTACAACACTGCCATTTTTATATCTGGGTATAAAAAGTCTTGAAAATAACAGAATGGTTGCAGCTTATATTATATTGTTTGTATATGCTGCTATGAGTTATGGCTGGGATGTGCTTACATCTATTCCAAGGGCGTTCGTTGGAGGATTTATATTCGGAGTAATAGGTGGTGTGCTTATCAATGAAGAAGGTAAATGGTATAAATATCTCATAGCATCATATTGCATATATATTGGGTACATTATAACAAATACAGTTGCTGCGATTGCAGGAATGTCATATCTTGCAATGGTTTTATATAATAAAATTGATAAAGATTTTATTAAAAAGCGTTTTCCGGGGCTGATAGCCGGTAATGTGCTTGGATTTATTACAGGGTACTTTATAAAAATGTTTTATGTAAATAATCCTGATTATAATCTTCATCCTGCTTATAATGCTGCGGTAAGTCTTGAAGTTTTAAGAGAAAATATTGCAGATTTTAATGAAATAGCAGGCTGGTTTACACCAGTGACCATAGGTGCGGTATGGATTATTGTAATGCTTGTGATTGTATGGATATGCATATACAGAGGTGCGTTTAAGTCACTTATAATGACAGCGTTTGCCTTTTTTGGATTTATTGCTATACTGTCGCTTGATAAAATGGAAGATTATATGCCGGGAACACTTTTATATGGCCAGCTTAGGATGCTGTTGTTTGTTCCGTACATGATTGCATTAGTTGTATTTTTGTGTTCATATTATGATGAATCTGTGTGGAACAGAAAAAAGACATATGCGGGATGTATAGTTATGGTATTATGTTTTCTTGTAGTAATGGTCATAAAGAGTAATATAATAATAAAAGAAATTATCTCAGACGATAGTGTTTTGTATAATTCAGAAGTTATAAATTTACAACAGTCAGATGACCTGATTGAAAATGCCAGAGAAGCAGGGCGGATAGCAGTTGAAAATAATTGTGATGTTGCGATTCAGGTTGATGATAATAAAGCGTTTGGATATATATGTGCCGCATTGAATTATAATAAATTTGTTCAATATAATGCAGAATATGACAGAAGGACGTGGGTATATCACAATATGCAGCATCCGGGAAATTTCAGATGTCTTCTCGTAAAATATAACAGCGATGACGGATTATCGACAGAAGTTGTAGAAATATATGATGAGCCTGTGACACAATGGCTTTACGATAATATGGGATTAACAAGAAATAATTAAAAGTTTAAACTACTTTATCAAAAGCTATTTGTATAAGTTTAACAAAAAAACTTGATAAAATTTGACAAAAGTGTTGAAGAATTAATTTTATTTTGATAAAATAATTCAAGTGGTTTTTATTAATAAATATAACTTTAAGAAAAGAGGTATATGATGAAGATAGCAGTTGTAGGAACAGGATATGTTGGCCTTGTAACAGGAGCTTGTCTTTCAGACTTAGGAAATAACGTATGGTGCGTTGATGTTAATGAAGAAAAGATTAACGCATTAAAGAATGGAGAAATTCCGATTTACGAACCGGGACTTGAAGATCTTGTTATGAACAACTTTAAGGCAGGAACTTTAAAGTTCACAACAAAGATTCATCAGGCACTTGCTGATTCAGACATATGTTTTATAGCAGTAGGTACACCTATGGGTGAAGACGGAAGTGCAGATTTACATTATGTATTAGGCGTTGCGGAAAGCATCGGACAGTACATGGATCATCATATGTATATTATAGATAAATCAACAGTTCCTGTTGGTACAGCACAGAAGGTACGTGCAAAGGTTCAGGAAGAACTTGACAAGAGAGGAAGCAGTCTTACATTTGATGTTATCTCTAATCCTGAATTCTTAAAAGAAGGTACAGCTATTTCTGACTGCCAGAGACCTGACAGAATTGTTATTGGTACAGATAATGATAATGCAGCAAAGGTAATGAAAGAACTTTATCTTCCACTTGTACGTAACAATGAAAATATTATTTTCATGGATATTGCAAGTGCAGAGATGACAAAGTATACAGCTAATGCAATGCTTGCAACAAAGATTTCATTCATGAATGAGATTTCAAATATTTGTGAGAGAGTCGGAGCTGACGTTAATAAGGTTCGTCTTGGTATTGGCTCAGATAAGAGAATTGGTTATTCATTCATATATCCAGGCTGTGGATACGGCGGAAGCTGCTTCCCTAAAGATGTTCAGGCACTTATTAAGACAAGCAAAGATTTCGGTTATACAACAAAGATTCTTAATGCTGTAGAGGAAGTAAACTTTGAACAGAAGCATGTAATTCCAAGAAAGGTTGTAGAGCGTTTTGGCGAAGACCTTACAGGAAAGACATTTGCAATATGGGGACTTGCATTTAAGCCTGATACAGATGATATGAGACAGGCAGCAGCCATCACAATCATCAATGAACTTACAAAGCGTGGTGCAAAAGTTAAGGCTTATGATCCTAAGGCAGAAAAAGAAGCAAAAGTATGCTACCTTAAAGATAATAAGAATGTTGAATATTGTGACAGCAAGTATACTGTACTTGTAGATGCAGATGCAATGATTCTTGTAACAGAATGGAAAGAGTTCAGACAGCCGGATTTCATCGAAATCAAGAAGAGACTTAAAAATCCTGTTATATTTGATGGACGTAACCAGTTTGATGCACACAGCCTTTCTGATAAAGGATTTGAATATTACCAGATTGGTGTCAGCAGCAAGTTAAATAAATAATATTATTACAAAATGCGGCTGCTTTATGGCAGCTGCAATTTTGAGATGGAGATTAAAATGAAAAGAATATTAGTTACAGGCGGAGCTGGATTCTTAGGCTCTAACCTCTGTAAAAGACTTATAAAAGAAGGCAACCATGTAATCTGTGTTGACAATCTTTACACAGGCCGTATGGTAAATATTGAAGAACTTATGGATAATCCTGAGTTTGAATTTATCAACCATAATATAATTGAGCCGCTTGATATAGACAATCTTGATGAGATTTACAATCTTGCATGCCCTGCAAGCCCTCCACATTATCAGAAGTCACCAACATATACAACTAAAACATGTGTACTTGGTATTCTTAATATGCTTGAACTTGCAACAAAGAATAATGCAAAGATTATGCAGTTCTCAACAAGTGAGGTTTATGGAGATCCTTTCGTACATCCACAGGTTGAAACATACAGAGGAAATGTTAATCCAATCGGTATCCGTTCATGTTATGATGAAGGAAAGAGAGTTGCGGAAACACTCTGTTTCGATTATAACAGGGAATTCGGAACAAGAATCAAGGTTATAAGAATATTTAACACATACGGACCTATGATGGATCCTAAAGATGGACGAGTAGTTTCTAATTTTATTATTCAGGCACTTAAAGGCGAGGATATTACTATATATGGTGATGGTTCACAGACACGTTCATTCTGTTATGTTGACGACCTTATTGAAGGTATCGTAAGAATGATGGCGTCAAGAGAAGATTTCTTAGGACCTGTAAATCTTGGTAATCCTGGAGAATTCACAATCCGTGAACTTGCAGAAATCGTACTTGAGATGGTAGACACAAAATCAAAGCTTGTATGCATGGATTTACCAAAGGATGATCCTACACAGAGAAAGCCTGATATAACAGTTGCAGGAAGAGAGCTTAACGGATGGGCACCTAAGATTTCGTTAAGAGAAGGTCTTGTTCCTACAATAGAGTATTTTAAGAAGACAATCTAAAGGGATGGTTAATGCCTGATGGTTATTTTATATAACTGTCAGGTGTTTTTTGTTGCGTAAATTTTCCATTTGAGTTAAAATAATCTAATGTATTAAAACAGATTAATTATAATGGAGAAAAAAATGGAGAAAACATTAAAGTTATTTGTACCGGGCAGGTTATGCCTTTTTGGGGAACACAGTGACTGGGCAAGTCTTCATAGAGTTATGAATTCTGCAATTGTGCCGGGACATGCAATAGTTACGGGAGTTGAACAGGGAATTTACGCAACTGTTTCAATGGCAGATAAATTTATAGTTGAAAGCGAACTTGCAAGCTTTAAAAATGAATCATTTGAGTGTGAGATGGATTCAAAAAAGCTTAGAGAAACAGCACAGGAAGGTGGATTTTTTTCGTATGTTGCAGGAGTCGCATCTTATGTTATAGACCATTACAGGGTAAAAGGATTAAGAATTCATATCGACGAGATGGATCTTCCTATTAAGAGCGGTCTTTCTTCAAGTGCGGCTATATGTGTTCTTGTTGCGAGAGCTTTCAATGAAATGTATGAACTTCAGTTAAACACAATGGGGGAAATGAATATAGCATTTTACGGAGAACAGAGAACACCGTCAAGATGCGGAAGACTTGACCAGGCATGTGCATTCGGCGTTATGCCTGTAAATATGACATTTGACGGAAACGAAGTTTTTGTTGACAAGATAAAAGTAAAGAAACCGTTATACTGGGTATTTTCGGAGCTTAACGGAAGCAAGGATACGGTAAAAATTCTTTCTGACTTAAACAAATGCTATCCTTTTGCCGAGACAGAAATCGAAAAGAACGTGCAAAAGGCATTGGGAATCGAAAATGAAAAGCTCATAGCAAAAGCAACCAAAGCTATCGAGAGCGGAGATGCAAAGCAGGTTGGGTCATTGATGGTTGAGGCACAAAATATGTTTGACAGTATGGTTGCTCCGGCTTCTCCAAAAGAACTTGCTGCACCTCAGCTTCACAAGGTACTTAATGACGAAAATATAAAGAAATACACATATGGTGCAAAAGGTGTCGGCTCACAGGGCGATGGTTCTGTCCAGTTCTTGGCAAAAGATGAGCAGTCACAGGCCGATTTAATTAAGTATATTAAAGATGAATATGGTATGGAAGGTTTTAGATTAACTTTGAAACCAGAGAAAAAGGTTAGAAAGGCAATTATTCCTGTCGCTGGATTTGGTACAAGACTTTATCCTGAAACAAGAGCTATAAAGAAAGAATTTTTCCCGATTATTGATAAAGATGGTTATGTAAAGCCTGTGATTATGAATCTTTTGGAACAGTTAGAGGCATCAGGAATAGAAGAGATATGTCTTGTGATAGGAGAAGAAGAACAGTCACAGTATGATGCATTTTTCAGTCCTCTTTCTCAGGAGCATATCAGCAAGCTGTCAGAAGAAAAACGTGCATATGAAGAGAAGATTCTTGAGATTGGCAAGAAAATAACATATGTATATCAGAAAGAGCGTAAAGGATTTGGACATGCTGTATATCAGTGTCGTGAATTTGCTGGCAATGAACCGGTTCTGCTTCTTTTAGGGGATATGATATATCAGTCATTTGAAGAGCGAACATGCAGCCTTCAGCTTATCGAGGCATATGAGGAGTGCGGTAAAACTATGATTTCGATGCAGGATGTTCCGCTTGAGAAAGTTTCCCGTTATGGTATTATGTGTGGAAAATGGGAAAACAGCAATGAGAATCTTCTTAAAATAACACAGATGGTAGAAAAACCGGATGTCAATTATGCAAAAGATTGTCTGAGAGTAAAGACGAAGAATGATGGGGATAAGTATTATTGTGCATATGGTCAGTATATTCTTACTCCTGAAGTGTTTGAAGTTCTTGAGTACAATATTGACAATAATATTACAACAAAGGGAGAAATCCAGCTCACAGACGCATTGGATAAGGTGAGAGAAACATCGGGAATCATGGGCTTTGTATTTAACGGCAAAGTATTTGATGTCGGAACGCCTGAGATGTATCGTGATACAATTATGAATTACGGAATGTAATAAAATAAGATATGAGGGATGTTATTAGGAGGAAGTTATGGCATTTGCTTCAACAGGTTTTTTGATTTTCCTTCTTGTGGGAGTAATCGTATATTACCTGATACCAAAAAAATTTCAATGGATTTGGCTTTTGATTTTAAGCTATTATTTTTATATGTGTTCGGGTGTAAAAACGCTAGGGTTGATTATTACGACGACAATAACAACATTTTTGGGCGGAATATGGCTTGAAGATATTACATTAAAAAGAGACGAATGGTTTAAAGAACATAAAGCGGACATGTCTTCAGAAGAAAAAAAGGCATATAAGGCGAAGACGAAAAAATACAAAAGGCTCATTCTTGCATTGATTCTTGTAATTAACTTCGGAATCCTTGCAGTTATAAAATACTACGGATTTACGGTAGACAACATAAACGCGTTGCTGTCAGGTGTATTTCATATGAATGTCGGGCTTAAAAGATTTGATTTTCTTTTGCCGCTCGGAATATCATTTTATACATTCCAGTCAATGGGTTACATTATTGATATGTACCAGGGAAAATATAAGGCTGACAGGAATTTGTTTAAGTTCGCACTGTTTGTCTCATATTTTCCGCAGATACTTCAGGGACCTATCGGAAGATATAACCGTCTTGCACATCAGTTTTTTGAGAAGCATGAATTTGACCTGGTGAGAATCCAGCACGGTTTACAGCTTATGGCGTGGGGATTTTTCAAGAAAATGGTACTTGCAGACAGAGCTGCACTTATTGTTGAAGAAGTATTCAGATATGTTCATCTTTACCATGGATTTACTGTGCTGTTTGGGGTTTTGGCATATACATTGCAATTGTATGCCGATTTCTCAGGCGGAATGGATATTGTAATGGGTGCATCAGAAATGTTTGGTGTAAAGCTTGACCAGAATTTCAGACAGCCGTTTTTTTCTAATTCAATATCAGATTTCTGGCATCGCTGGCATATAACACTTGGAACATGGATGAAAGATTATATATTCTATCCGTTTTCGTTGTCTAAAGCTATGAACAAATTTGGTAAATTCACGAAAAAAGTGTTTGGAAATACTGTCGGAAGATGTCTTCCTATATGTCTTGCAAATCTTCTTATCTTCTTTATAGTTGGTGTATGGCATGGTGCACAGTGGAAGTATATAGCATATGGTTTTTATAACGGATTTCTGATTGCCGCAAGCAATTTATTTGAGCCGTTATATCCTAAGATATTTAAGGCTCTTCATATTAACAATGAAGGTCGCACATGGAAACTTGTACGCATATTAAGGACGTTTGTGCTTGTTGTTATAAGCTTTTATTTTGATGTCTGTGAAAGCCTTTATGCAGCATTATATATGATGAGAAGCACAGTTACGGGATTTACTTTCAAGACATTTACCGATGGTTCATTGCTTAAATTAGGAGTGGACTATTATGGGATGTGCATTATATTTGTTGGATGTGTAATATGGTTTATAGTAAGCCTGTTAAAAGAAAAAGGAATAGATATAAGAGAAGCACTTGACAGAAAACCATGGATTGTAAGATGGGCTGTATATGGTGCATTGATTGTAGCAATACCGGTATTTGGAAAGGTAAGTAATACGATAGGAGGCTTTATGTATGCACAGTTCTGATGACAAAAAGAAGAAATTTTTTGCATGGATGAGAGTAGTTTTATTTATGCTTTGTCTCATTGCTGTATGTTCGATATTAAAGTTTGCGATTATGCCACCAAGTTATGCAAGAGTTATAATTCATACAATGAATGACAAAGATGAGAATTATGATACTATTGTATTGGGAGCATCACATGGAAGAAGTGCTATTAATCCATATAAGCTTGATGAAAAGCTGAGTTGCAATTCGTTAAATGTGTGTATTCCAAATGAGACGATAAAGGATTCATATTATCTTTTACAGGAAGCGGCAAGGACAAATGACATAAAAACGGTCATACTTGATATTGATTATCAATATTGGTATGGGTTGAAAGAAAATAATTATTTTTCGACATTTATATATGATCAGCTTAGTTTGTCGTCTGTTAAAGCAAAATATTTTACAGATAATCTTCTGGATGAGGATTTCAGAGTGGCATTGACACGCTGGGCAGGATACAGTTATCTTATTAAAAATGCAAAGAGCAATCTTAAAACAAAGTTGACTAAAGATTATTTTGATTATAGCATAGAGTGCGTTGATAACAGAGATGGCGGTGGACCGTATCTTGGCAAAGGATTTTTTTATCGTCAGAAACTTGATGAGGATAGCGGATTTGGTGAGTTTAAGGCAATTTCGTTTGATGCTGATGGTGTTGACAAAGAGACGGTCGAGATTTTTAGAAAGATTGTAAAATACTGTAAAGACAAAAATATAAGACTTGTATGTGCCACATCTCCAATAACACCATCTATGCTTACATGCGGTGATTATGGAAAGGTTACAGAATATTTTACATCATTATGTGAAGAACAGGATGTTGAATATTATGATTTTAATCTAATAAAAGACGATGTGCTTGATTTTGAAGATACAGATTATGTTGATTATGACGGACATATGGTTGGTGAGCTTGCTGACAGGTACTCCCGTGTTCTGGGAGATGTTATTAGCAGAACGCAGGAATATTATGGCAAAGAATCTTCGGAAGTAGAAAGTGTAGTATCAGATTCGTTTTATGCTTCATATGATGAAATGTCAAAAAACATGAATTATGTTCAGCTTGCTGATATGAAGATTGAACCAATAAAACTCGATAATGGTGGGTATGCAGTTAATATAAATGCAATACTTGACGGAGGCAAGAATGTTACTCCTGAATGTCGTGTTGTTATAAAGAGCATGGATACAAAAAAAATTCTATACGACAGTGGATATAGTGATAATATGCAGTATCATTATGAGTTTGATGATGAAATATATATTGCGATAAATGTGTATGGAAGAAATAAAGGAAGCAGTGAAAAATATGAAGCAAAATCAAAGACAAAAAAGATTTTGTTAAATGATGAAACTGTAAATAAGTATCGAACTAAAAAGAAATCTTCGAATTAATTGAAGATTCAAATTAATAAAATAATAAATTGCATTATATTTTAAACTATGATATAATTTGTAAATATGGGCGGTAGCCCATAAGGGCGGATTCCCGAGTGGCCAAAGGGGACAGACTGTAAATCTGCTGGCTATGCCTTCGAAGGTTCGAATCCTTCTCCGCCCATTAAGCCGGTGTGGCGGAACTGGCAGACGCACAGGACTTAAAATCCTGCGGGACTTATACTCCCATACGGGTTCGATTCCCGTTGCCGGCATAGGACTTCCTACAAATGAGTAGGAAGTCTTTTTTGTGTAATAGGAATTCTTTATTACACAAAAGGCACTATGTGCCGATGGTGCACACCCACACTAATCTGTAGTTAGACACAGATGACCGTGCATGGTGTTGGAATGTGCTTTGCACATTTTTGTATTAATAATCAATTTGTTGTTTAGAAATGAGGGTGCAATGGTAGAATTAGATGGAATGTTATCCATAGTAATGCCAGCATACAATGAGGAAAAATTAATATATCAAAGCATAATGGAGACACTTAATATAGTATCAGGCTTTGTCAGGGAAATTGAAATTATAGCCGTTAATGACGGAAGTAAGGACAATACAAAGGCGGAGATATTAAGAGCGGTAAGAAAAGATAAAAGAGTAAGGCTTGTCACTTCTGATAAGAACAGAGGTAAAGGTAATGCCATAATATCGGGCGTGTCGCAGGCAGAAGGAAAGTATATTGCATTTGTAGATGCTGATCTGGAACTTAATCCGGCACAGCTTGAGGGTTATCTTAAGAAAATGCTTGATGATAACGCAGATGTTGTTATCGGGTGTAAATTTCATAAGGGGTCAAAGCTTAAATATCCATTTAAAAGAAAAGTAATAAGTATGTGTTACTATATAATGCTTATAATATTATTCCATCTTAATGTGAAGGATACTCAGACAGGGCTTAAGGTGTTTAAGGCAGAAGCTATTAAACCGGTAGGACATCTTATAAGAACATCAGGTTTTGCATATGATATAGAGCTGCTTGTGGCGGTGCATAGAAGGGGCTTTAAAATAGCAGAAATGCCAGTTGAGGTTGTCTTTGTAAGAGATAAGGGTGCTAACAGAATTGGAATGAAAGATTGCGTAAGGGCATTTGTGGATACATGGGCAATATTTGGAAGAGTGTATTTTAAGCATTATTATGATTAATAGTCAGTATAATATTACAATAAATAAATTCAGGCATTTATGTGTGAATTGGTGGACTTAAGAAAAGAGGAATACAGTTGAATAAGTTTAAAGAATTATTAGAAAAAGCATGTGATTTGCAATTTATAAAAAAAGCAAAAGATTACATTGCAATTCATAAGATAGCGGCAGTAACAACGGCAACAACTGCTGCGGCAGGAGAGAATATAAAGAGTGGTCTGTAATGGTCAGACAGTGAAATTACAATTAAATAAACTATAAGTATGCTTTAGTAATTTCTGCATAAAATAATTATGACAGATAAATTGTTACATTTTTTTGTGAATGGAGGAATTATGACAGGAAATATTAAAGTGAATTGGAAAAGGCTGATTTTAGCGATGGTGATAAGTATAGGAGCAGGAGTAATATCGTGGCTTCTTACAGGTAATTCAATGGAAATCTACAGAGATTTGAATAAACCTGTACTATCACCTCCTGGTCAGCTTTTTCCTATTGTATGGACAATTCTTTTTATACTTATGGGACTGGCATCTTATATTGTATGTGAGACAAGGGATGATGACAGAACAGAAGCACTCATATTATATGGAGTACAGCTTATTATCAATATAGGCTGGTCAGTTATATTCTTTAACTTTGGTGCTTTCTGGTTGGCATTTATATGGCTTATGATATTGTGGATTTTAATAATATTTACAATATGGAGATTTTTTAATGTTAATACAGTGGCAGCGTGGCTTATGGTTCCATATCTTTTATGGGTAACCTTTGCAGCATATCTTAATATTGCGATAGCGATTATGAACTAGTCAGATGCCTTTGGCATTTGGTGTTAATTAATGTAGTCATTGCGTAATTTTAATGTAATAATTTCGCAATAAATTCAAAAATAGTTAACATATTGTTAACAATTTAAAGCTGTATAAGTGGTATAATTACAAAAATCTGCACAGTAGTAAGCATTAATGGAAAGAATTACCGGATTGTAAGAGTAGTGCAGATAATAGATGAAATATACAAAAAGTACAGTTTTACTGTATTTATTCGTTGGAAATGAGGAACAGAATGAAAAAGGCATGGCCACACATAAAATGTGTATTATTTATCGTTGTTCTGGCAGTGGTTATACTTGTGTGCGATTATCTGTTTGCTGAGAGTGGATATATACGTTTTGTGTTAAATGATGTGAACAGTTCAAATGAGAGCTACGACACAATAGTGCTTGGAGCTTCGCATACAAGATGTAGTATAGATACAGAATATCTTGATAAATATATGAATGTTAATTCGTTTAATATGGGAATACCAGGAGAGACGGTTGATGATTTCTATTATGTATTGAAATCAGTTGTCGATTCGGGTAATAATGTTAAACAGGTAATTGTGGATGTAGATTATTACTATTGGATGAATGGGCAGTCACAGAATCATTTTTCCAAGTCATTTATATACCAGCAGATGAAAGATACTTGGGTTAAGGCAGAGTATCTGTGGAATAACAGGGCTGAACTTGATATAAGAAATGTATTTTCAAGAAGGCTGACCTGGAAATGCACGATAAAGAAGGCAAAGACTAATATTGCACTTAAAAAGACAAAAGAATATAAGAATTATGATATGTCAGCAGGACTTGATACAGATGGATATTTTGCAACCGCAGGTGGTCCATATCTTGGAAAAGGATTCTGCTACAGATATAGAATCAATGAAGTGCCAGGTAATCCATCATATGTTAATACAATGAAAGGAAATGCTGCTAAAAGCCTTGATAAAACAGTTATATCACAGTTTGAGCGTTTTCTTGATTATTGTAATGATAATGATATAAAGATTGTATGTGTGTCAACACCTATAACACCAGATGCATTTAAGGAAGCACAGGTGGACAGGGCGTCCGAAAAGCTTAAAGAATTATTTGATAGCTACAATATTAAATATTATGATTTTAATAAGACGCTTATGTCTGTGCTTCCAAGAGATGATTCGGGTTATGTGGATACAGAAGGACATATGTATGGAGAACTTGCTGTTAAATATTCAGATGTATTAGCAAAAGTACTTGCAGATGATGCAGAGGGAAATGTTAATGAGGAAGAATATTTCTACAAGTCATATGAAGATATGTATGAGACAATGAAAGACGATTATGAGGCGGCTACAGGACTTGAGTGGAAGTCTTATTAACTGCCATATATATTATATGAAAATACATAGGAATGGAGAAAGATATGTCATTTACGACTTTTGAGTTCTTTCTGTTTATAGCAGCGGCAGTTATTATATATTATGTGATACCTAAAAAGCTGCAATGGATATGGCTTCTTATAATAAGTTATGTATATTATGCTTCTTATGATATCTCGACAGTGTGGATGTTATTACTGACAACATATGTTACATACAGGGGCGGAATTCTTCTGGACAGATTGAATGAGCAGAAACCGCAGGACGGAATAAGCAGGGAAGAAAAGAAAGATTTCAAGAAAAATATTGTCCGTAAAAAGAAAAAAATAGTACTAGCTATGGTACTTATAGCGTTTGGAATGCTTGGGATTATGAAGTATACCAATTTTATGCTTGGAAATATAGATGCAGTTTTAAGACTTTTTGGAAGTGGAAAGCAGATGGGAGTTCTTAATCTGACACTGCCGCTTGGCATATCGTTTTATACATTCCAGTCAATAAGTTATGTTGTTGATGTATACAGAGGCAAGCATAAGGCTCAGGGCAATTTCTTTAAGCACGCATTATTTGTTTCATTTTTTCCGCAGCTTTTACAAGGTCCGATTGGAAGATATGAAAGACTTGGAAGCCAGTTGTATGAAGGACACAGCTACAATTTAAAAGAATTGCAGTTCGGTGTCCAGAGAATACTATGGGGCTTTTTTAAGAAAATGGTACTTGCTGACAGGGTAAATGCGGCAGTCCTTCTCATATTCCATAATTACTGGAATTACGGCGGATGGTACAATGTGTTAGGAGTGCTTCTTTATAGCATACAGCTTTATGCAGATTTCTCCGGTGGAATTGATATTGTCATAGGAATTGCACAGATGTTTGGAATTACGATGGATGAGAATTTCAGACAGCCATATTTCTCACGCTCAATAAGTGAGTTCTGGAGAAGATGGCACATAACGCTTGGTACATGGATGAAGGACTACATATTCTATCCATTTTCTTTATCTAAGAGTATGGCTAAATTCGGCAAGTGGAGCAAGAAGAAATTTGGTAACAATGTTGGAAAGCTCCTTCCTGTAGGACTTGCCGACATTTTGGTGTTCTTTGTTGTAGGTGTATGGCATGGAGCAGCGTGGAAGTACATAATGTATGGTATATATAATGGCGTAATCGTTGCAGGAAGTGGAATGTTAGCACCTGTATATGCAAAGATACAGGAAAAGCTTCATATCAATCCTAAGAAATGGTGGTATCAGGGCTTCTGCATTATAAGGACATTTATTCTTGTCAATATAGGCTTTTATTTTGATATGGCAAATGATTTAAGAGCTGCTAATGCTATGCTGGTACAGACAGTTACAAAGGCACATATATCACAGCTTTCAATGGCGGCTGTTAAAGCTGTAGGGCTTACAAGTCAGGATTTGCTAATTGTTATAGCAGGCTGTACTATTATATTTGTTGTCAGTCTGTTAAAAGAAAAGGGAATTAACATAAGAGAAACAATAGCATCATATAATATTGTAATAAGATGGATTATATATATAGTATTTATAATGTTTATACTTATATATGGAAGTACAAGCACAACATCAGATTTTATATATGCTAATTTTTAATAATTACAGTAAATGAGTGGCGAAAATCAGGTTATAGCCGCTTATTTGCTGTTTTTTTGTTCTAGTGACAATTATTGTGGGAGGTGGTATAATAATATATGAATGCCTAAGTGGAGCATTTTCACATTTATTCTGTTCATAACGGAGTAGATAGTGAAGGCACACATAAAGTGTTCTTATTTTAAGGTTTGGTACGTTAGTAAGAATATTATATCAGGAGATGAATATGAGTAATAAAGATGACGGGCTTTCACAGTTAGTACAGGATGTGATTGACGGAAAAGCTGAGAAAAAGGAACTATGCAATAAGATTTACAAAGAGGTATACGCTTTAGCATACCCTGTATATCAGAACGAAGAAAAGAGTATGACCCAGGCAAAGAAGGCACTTATTGAGATATGTAAGAGAATAGGTGATTTTAACCTTGAAAGAAATATTCATAAGCAGGTTGCAACAATTGCATCTGCGTTCTTCTTTACAAGTGTGGTAAGTGAGAATGCAGAAGAATTAAGGAATAATGCACCAACAGGAGAATATGAATATACTCATATTAAGGATGATGAAGAATTCGTTACATATATGAAGCAGAAGGCAATAGCCTTCAGAAGCCCTAAGTCATTTGACCAGCAGGAGGAGAGCTTTAGAAATTTATCAGAGATAGAAATGTCGCTTACAGAATTATACGCTTATGAGATGCTTTCTGTTGATGCGATTGAGAGCGTAACCGATGTTGACAGTTCTTATATAAGCGGCTGGTTAGCAGGCATAAGAAGTTATGTATTAGGTTATGAAACGGCTGGTAATGCCGATAATAATGATATGGCAGCAGTCGCTGATAATGATTACAATTCATTAGATGAAAGTGATTATTCTGATGAAGAGTATGATGACAGTGATTATGGTTATGATGAGAATAATAATAATGATGATTATAGAGAAAGAGAAGCTGTAAGTTCTGTATACAGAAAAACAGGAAAAAGATTAAAGGAAAATGCTGTTACATTATTCATTAAAAGACTTTTTCCAGCACTCACACTTCCGGCAAGAATGATGGTTTCATGGATTGCAGGTGGTGTAATAGTTATTATTCTTATTATTATTCTTGTTGTATCAGTTAAGGCTGGCAAGAGCAATAAGAAGAGTGCTTCTTATGAATACCAGAATATGCAGTATACAACAGAACAGGCTGCAACGAAGAATAATAAGAAGAATGAGGCGGCAACAGCTTCAACTGAGGCAGGCACAGAAGAACGGACTACACAGAAGCAGACTGAGAATGTAACACAAAGTACTACTGGCAGCAGTTCTAATAATACAACCAATAGGACAACAGCTAATACATCTGATGATGATAGCATCACAGGAAATACTAGTTCAGATAATAGTGGAAGCACAGACAATGATACCAATGGAAGTGGTGACACAGGAAGTACAGATAACGGAGCAAGCGGAAGCGGCACTACAGGCGGAAGCACAGATAACGGAACAGGTGGAAGTGGTGACACAGGAAGTACGGATAACGGAACAAGCGGAAGCGGTACTACAGGCGGAAGCACAGATAACGGAACAAGTGGAAGCGGTACTACAGGCGGAAGCACAGACAGCGGAACAAGCGGAAGCGGCACTACAGGCGGAAGCACAGACAGCGGAGCAAGCGGAAGCGGTACTACAGGCGGAAGCACAGACAGCGGAGCAAGTGGAAGCGGCACTACAGGCGGAAGCACAGACAGCGGAGCAAGCGGAAGCGGCACTACAGGCGGAAGCACAGACAGCGGAGCAAGCGGAAGCACTACTACAGGTGGAAGCACAGATAACGGAGCAAGTGGAAGCAGCACAGGAAGCGGCAGTTCAAGCAGTTCAGGTTCATCAGACACAGTTAAATCAGCAGCTTCTGGTGTATCAGCTAATTAAAATGATGGGCAAAAATAACAATTATGGAGGAACATTTGCATGAAGTGTGTAATTCTTGCAGGTGGAAGTGGCGATAGTTTATGGCCATTGTCCAGAAAAAATTATCCTAAACAGTTTATGAAATTTAAGGAAGGCCGTTCACTTTTACAGGAAACGGTTGTCAGAAATCTGCCTTATTGTGATGAATTTATTATAGTAACTAATGAGGCATATAAGAATATTGTAAACGGACAGATGAAGGCGTTCCAGAGCCTGAAATACAGAGTTATTCTTGAGGGCACAGCTAAGGGCACAGCAGCGGCAATTATGCTTGGAACAATGTTTGCCAATCCAACTGAATTTGTATTAGTTGTTAATTCAGACAATTTTATTGATGGTGATGGATACAAGGATGCCATCATAGGAGCTAAAGAGATAGCAAAGAAAGGCGTAATTGCGGCAGTTGGAGTTAAGCCTGAATATCAGGCGAAGAATCTTGGATATATCAAGAGAGATGGAAATGATGTAATTAAGATATTATCAAATGTTGATTTTGATGATGCAACATCTGAGATTGCAGACTGCTATTCATATGAGGAGGGGTATCTATGGAATAGTGGAATACTTGTGTTCAGGGCAGGTGATATGGTTAATATCACAAGAAAGAAATGTCCGGAATTGTATACAGCCTGCCGTACAGCTAAGAGAAAAGTTCCAGCTATAAGAAGGGCTATACGTTTCTCAGAAAATGTAATGAAGGACATAGTTACAGGAAGCATAGAAACACTTGTTCTTGAACACTGTGACAATCTCAAAGTAGTAGAGGCTGACATTTTATGGAAAGATATCGATAATGTATGTGATATTGAAATGCACCATAGTGATGATAAGCCTGACAATATAATTAAGAATGACTGTAGTAATATATCAGTAATTAACAACGCGCAAAGACAGCTTGTAGTTGCTAATGACTTAAGAGATATGGTAGTTGTCAATACAGAAGATGCTGTATACATTTCATCAAAGAAATCTGCTGATAATATCAAAGAGATTATTAAAGACAATCTTGACCAATATGAAACATACTTTGATTATAATCGTATCTCCTATAGGGAATGGGGTATACACGAGCTTCTTAATTATTCTAATGGTTATAAGGTTAAGAAGGTTACAGTATTTCCAGGAATGATGATGAATCTTCACCAGCATGAATTAAGGGCAGAATACTGGTCAGTTGTTGAAGGTACAGCTACTATTACAATAGGTACAGAAACTAAAGATTACCATAAGTATGAGAGCGTATTCGTGCCAATCGGTGTTAAGCATAAGGTTGCTAACAAGACAGACTCTAATGTTGTCATTATAGAGGTTGGAATTGGTGATTCAATCCTTGATAATGATATGGTTAAGATATATGGACAGGATTTGGCAGATAATGGCGGCAACTATGTAAGAAAAGATAATTGTCCGATTGTCAAGCTTGATCCGGCATTTAAGGATAACCTCTGGGGCGGTACTAAGATAAGAGATGTATATGGCAAGAAATGTGATTATGATGTCATAGGAGAAAGCTGGGAGCTTTCTGCACACCCAGACGGACAGAGCCGTATTGCAGAAGGATATTATAAGGGTATGCTCTTTAATGATTATCTTTCAATAATTGGCAAGGAAGCATTAGGCTGGAAATGTCAGGCACAGGACAGATTCCCAGTACTTATAAAGTTTATTGATGCCAAGCAGGCATTATCAATACAGATACATCCGGATGATGAGTATGCACTGGAGAACGAGAATGAATATGGAAAGAACGAAATGTGGTATGTGCTTGATGCAGAACCTGGTGCATATCTGTATTGCGGACTTTCAAGAGCTTCTTCTAAAGAAGAGATAGAAGAACGTATAAAGAACAACACAATAACAGAAATCCTTAACAAGATAGAAGTTAAAAAGGGTGATGTTGTTATGGTAAAGGCTGGAACTATCCACGCGATAGGTGCGGGCATATTTATATGTGAAATACAGCAGAATTCTAACTGCACATACCGTATGTATGATTATGACAGACGTGACAAGTTTGGCAATCCACGTGAGCTTCACGTTGCCAAGTCATTAGATGTCGTTAATCCGGTTAAGTATGAGAAGGATAACAAATGTAATGTTATGCTTGCACATAATGAGCATTATATGTCAAAACGACTTGTACAGTGCAAGTATTTTGAAGTTATCAAGTATGAAATAGAAGATGAAGCTAAGATACCAGTTGATGAAGCTTCATTCCTGTCAGTAATTGTAATTGACGGAGAAGGAACAATTATGACAGATGATAATGACAAGGAACTTAAGTTTAAGGCTGGAGAAAGCTTCTTTATTAATGCGGGCAAGAGAAATGTCGTTGTAAAGGGCAGATCAACCTGCATAATTACGCATGTATAATCAGACGGGAACGGAGGATTTGAATGAATAACAGTTCTGATAAAAAGGGAAGAAAGATAGCTTCATATATTATTCCCGGAATTATAACACTACTTGTTATGGTATTTGTTCTTATTGTAAAGGGAATATGGCCCTTTGGAAGTAACAGAATAGATTTATTTGATAATATGCAGCAGGTTGCTCCGCTGTATGCACATTTATGGGACGCTATGCACGGTAATGCAAGTGTGTGGTTTGACTGGTATACAGGACTTGGAACTAATGTGAGTATGAGTATATCAGCGTTCTCAATGTTCAGCCCATTTAACCTGCTTTTATATCTATGTCCAAGAGATTATATATTGGAATTCATATCAATTCTTACACTTGTTAAGATGTTTGTTATGTCAGTTGCAATGTATGCATTTCTTAATAGAAGATATAAGAAATTAACATATAAGACTAAAGTTATATTTGCACTTGCATACACATTTTGTGGCTATGTGCTTTTATACGCTTCATGTTTTACACCTTGGATGGATATAGTTGCTTTATTTCCACTTCTTATGATGTCTTTAGATGTTATGGAAAAGACAGGAAAGAAGTTTTTCTATATTCTTATGCTGGCATTGTTATTTGTTATTAACTATTATATCAGTGCAATGTCAGTTGTATACATACTCCTTGCCGGTGGAATGTATATTATATTCAGATGTGACAAAGAAGAGAGAAGAAAATGTGCGTGGAACTTAGGGATAGGTACATTTACGGGAATTGGACTTTCAGCCTTTGTGCTTCTTCCGGTATTCTCGCAGCTTTCACAGTCACAGAGAACCGGTAACTCATTAAGCCTTGTACAGCAGTATATGTCATGGATTTCTAATCCGACATTCAGAAGCTTCAGTCTTGGCGAATTTGAAAGAATAATGATGTTCTATGGTATGGGAATATTCCTTGTGCTTATATTTACAGGCATACATAGAAGCAGAAAGTTACCGCGGTATAAGATGGATATAGATTTAAGAAAGCGTAACTGGTATGCAGTATCACTCTTTGCAATAATGGTTATTCAGGCAGTTGCAGAGGGTACTAACATTATGTGGCATTTTGGTTCATATAATGGATATACATTAAGAAATGGATTTATTATAGCATTTACATTCATATGTCTTGCAGCAATGTATGCAGATACTATAGTTGCAGATAGCAAAGAAGATAAAAAGAAGAATATAATATTAAGTGCAGTGTGTGTGGTAGTATGCGTTGCATTTGCACTTGGATATAAGTATATTCCAGTTAATTCCTACGAGAGGGCATTTGCATTTTTTATAGCAGTATTCGCAATTATGCTTGTTGTGCATATAATTAATGTGATAGTTAGAAAAGACGGATATGGAATTAACAGTATTATAAGATTAATGGCTGTTGAGATAATTATAGGTGCCATCGCTATGACAGGTCCACCTAAGTTCTATACTTATACGCCATATCAGTATGGAGATTATGTACAGCTTGCAGTGGAAGCGGCTAATAATCTTGAAATAGCCTCATCTCCGGTAGACAGAATAACTAATCCGGATTTAAGCCTTAATGCCAACTACCCTCTTGTTATGAAGAGAGGTGCAATGTCAAGCTTTACGGCAGCTCTTCAGAAGGAAAGCCAGAAGCAGACAGTAAGATGGGGACATTCAAAGTATTTCCTCTGGATGCTTGATTCAGGTAATACGGTATTCAGCGATGCTCTTATACACGTTACAGAGGCTGTTAATGTCAACAGATTAGACAGTTCATTGTATACACTTAAGAAGGTTGGAACTGATGGCTGTCAGTATAAGCTTTATACAGCTAATTACCAGCTGCCATTTGCAATGGTTACAGACTCATCTGTAAAAAATGTAGATTTTAATAAAGATTTTACTAAGAATGAAGCAACAATGTCTGTGGAGTCAGAAGATTATAATGATAATAACTGCTCAAAGGACTGGATATATATGCACAATATTATGTATAGTGCATTAAGCCATGATTCAAGTAGTATTGTTACGGAATATGGTACTCTTACAGATACTAAAGAGATTACTGTAAATAATAATCATGTTGCAGAAGATAATATAGCTTCTGATAATCTGGAAGATTACAGAACAACACAGAATAAGCATATTATACAGACTTATAAGGATTCTGTAACAGGAACAAAGGCTGTATATATGAGTGTTACTGACCGTAATATAGGCGACTCGGATGCCAATGTATCTAATCTTTTCAGAAGTGTAAAGATAACTGTTAATGGTAAAGCGATTGCAATACCGACAATAGGTAATGTAAAAAATAAGTATTACACAACGGATTATAATAACGGACTTATATATCTTGGAACATTTTATGATGAAGATATTGAGGTTCAGGTAGAATATACAAGACCATATGATTCAGCAGGTAATGTAATCACGGATAAGTCGATTGTCACAATCGCAGGAATTGACCTTAATAAAATGCAGTCACTGTGCGATAAATACGCTGATAAGCAGAGTGATGTAACATATACTAATAACTCAGTTACTATAAAGGTTGACGGAAGCGGTAATGATAATTATGCAATAATTCCAATCATTAAGAGTGATAACTGGACAGTTACAGTTAATGGAGTAAAGTGTGATACAGACGAGATTGCTGGAATATTTACAGGGGTTAATATTAATGACGGAAGTAATGAGATTGTATTTACATTTAAACCATCAGGAAGAAACGCAGGAACAATTATATCTTTGATTATTCTTATTGTTATGATAGTTCTTATGGTTATTGACCATAAGAGAGGGATAAATGTTCCTCAGTGGTTAGGAATGTGTGCAAGTGGTGTATATCTTGCAATAATTGCAGTGCTTGCAGCTGTTATGTTTGCAATTCCACTTGTTGCCAGCGTGATTGCGAATATACAGTATATATTGTAATAACAGATATTGGGGTTGTGAATGTTTAAAGCAGTAGCAGGATACTATAAAGATAATGAACGGTTAAGGCTTTTGGTGAAGATAATAGCAGTATGGCTTATTTCAAGGGCAGTTATGCTTCTAATGGTTCCGGTGATGAATCTTATTGCTGATGAGCCGCACCAATGGCTGTATTATATGAATCCGTGGGATGCAGAGTGGTATAAAGGGATTGTGGAGAATGGTTACCAGCCTCCTAAGTCATCAGGTATGGCAAGCTGGGCTTTTTTCCCGCTATACCCTCTTGTGTGTATGGCAGTAAGACTTGTCACAATGGGAAGTATAGATACATATGCCGTTGGAATGACAGTTTCCAACATATGTATAATTATAGCAGTGTATTATGCGGTTAAGTATGCAGATATAGAGCTTGATATGAAGAAATATAATAAAAAGACTGTTGAGGATATTATTATATTTCTTATGCTTGCAGGACCATTTGCCGTGTACTATGGTGCTATGTATACAGAAGCACTATTCATATTGTGTGTTATACTGTGCTTCTATAACTCTGCCAGACATAATTATATGGCAGCAGGAATAGCGGCGGCGATGGCAAGTGCAACACGAATTGTTGGCTGTATGCTTGTGTTTGTGCTTATAACATATATGTTTATGGAGACCTGTGCAGAGTGCAGGGCTAAGCATAATTCAGAAATGAAAGATAATAAAGAAGCTGGTATAATAGATAAGTATATGCTTACAGATGAAGCTGGTATTATGCTGGCTGGAAATATAAGCTTAGCCAGTGTTATAAGAACTTTTATTAAAAATGTCATAAAAGAACCAAAGAAGCTTGTGGCTATTATGATAAGCCCTCTTGGCATATTCATATATATGAATTATCTGAGATACTTTTGTGGTGATTCGTGGGCATTTTACCACGTCCAGAGAGCGTGGAGGACACAGAAAATGTTTCCGGTAATCGGAGTGTTGTTTAAGTCGTGTACAGGGCAGCTCTCAGCGGCATCAGGAGTTAAGACACTCAATGGAATAATACTTGGCTGGCTCTGCGTTATAACACTTATGCTTTATGCAGCGATGATAAGAAAGAAGCATTATGCACTTGGAATATTTGGAATAATAGTACTTCTTATTCCACTTACATCAAGCGTTATGAGTACATTGAGATTTATAATGGGTTCATTTGTAATATATATAGGAGTGGCAGAGATAATCGCAGGTTGTAACAGGTATGTACGGTATGGAATAATTGCGTTGTTGTCTATAGTTGAGGTTGTTGTAATATCGGCGTGGTACTTCTGGGACGGTCTGCTTATGTGAAAAGACTTGCTATCTTTATATATTGGTATTATAATTAACACGCTTTTTAAATTACAATTATATATACTGGAGTTAATCTGGTATAAGAATATTAAAAGGAGAAAATATATGTTATCAGTAGTTGTACCTACATTTAATGAGGGAAAGAATATTAGAAATCTGGTGACACAGATAGATGATGCACTTAAGGGAATTGATTATGAAATATTATTCGTAGATGATAGTAAAGATAATACACCTGATGTAATCAGGGAAGTAGCTAAGGATTTTCCACAGATAAGACTTGAACACAGAACAGGTGAAACAGGTCTTGCAACAGCAGTTCTTAAGGGATTTGAACTTGCCAAGGGTGAGTATATGGCTTGTATGGATGCTGATTTACAGCACCCACCAATTGTACTTAAATATATGTATAAGGCTATGGAAAGCGGTGCTGATTTCTGTATACCAAGCCGTCTTATACCTGGTGGAGATGACGGTGGACTTAACTGGTACAGAAAGTTCGTATCTGGCACAGCAAGAAAGATAGGACAGTGGATGCTTCCTTGTCTTAGAAAGATATCTGACCCAACAAGTGGTCTTTTTATGTTCAGACGTGAAGTGATTGAAGGAGCAGACCTTCAGCCAATTGGATGGAAGATTATGGTCGAAGTTCTTGCAATGGGTTCATATAAGAAGGTAGTTGAAATTCCATATAAGTTCCAGCAGAGAACAGAGGGCGAATCTAAGCTTTCAGGTAAGGTTACAATGGAATATTTAAAGCAGCTTAAGGATCTTAGAAAGAGATACAACAAGGCTAATAAATATGAAGTGGAAATCTGGTCAACAGAAAAGATGATGGCAGAATAAGCTTTTGTAACTGGAAGGAGTAATAATGGGTAAGTATTTTGGTACAGATGGATTTCGTGGTGAAGCTAATGTAAACCTTACGGTTGATCACGCATTTAAAGTAGGAAGATTTCTTGGCTGGTATTATGGCAGGGATAAAGAGGATGGCAAGGCTAAGATTGTAATAGGCAAGGATACAAGAAGAAGCAGCTATATGTTTGAGTATTCATTAGTTGCAGGTCTTACAGCCTCAGGAGCTGATGTTTATCTTTTGCACGTTACAACAACACCAAGCGTATCTTATATAGCAAGAACAGAAGATTTTGACTGCGGAATTATGATATCTGCAAGCCACAATCCATTTTATGATAACGGAATAAAACTCATCAACAGCAAGGGTGAGAAGATGAGAGAAGATGTCATAAGTGAGATTGAGAAGTATCTTGATGGCGAACCGGAGAACATACCTTATGCCACTAAAGAAAATATAGGCTGTACAGTAGACCATACTGCTGGACGTAACAGGTATATGGGTTATCTTATGAGCCTTGCAATATATTCATTTAAGGGTATGAGAATAGGTCTTGATGCGGCTAACGGAAGTGCCTGGACACTTGCAAAAGCAGTATTTGACGCACTTGGGGCTAAGACTTATGTGATTAATGCCAGTCCAGATGGTACTAATATTAATACTAACTGTGGTTCTACACATATAGAAGGCTTACAAGATCTTGTTAAGAGGGAACATCTTGATGCAGGCTTTGCATTTGACGGCGATGCCGACAGATGTCTTTGTGTAGATGAGAATGGCAATGTTATAACAGGAGACCATATATTATATATTTATGGATGTTATATGAAAGAAAGAGGAAAGCTTATAGACAATACAGTTGTTACAACAGTAATGTCTAACTTCGGACTTTATAAAGCATTTGATGCGGCTGGAATAGATTATGCGAAGACTAAGGTTGGCGATAAGTATGTATATGAATGTATGGTTAATAACGGATATCGTCTTGGCGGTGAGCAGTCAGGACACATCATATTCAGCAAATATGCGACTACAGGTGATGGCATAATAACAGCACTTAAGATGATGGAGGTTATGATAGCCAAGAAGATGACACTTTCACAGCTTGCAGCTCCACTTCAGATATATCCACAGGTGCTTAAGAATATCCGTGTATATGACAAGACAGCAGCACAGGACGATACAGATGTTAAAGCGGCAGTTGACAAGGTAGCAGAAAGTCTTGGCAATGATGGACGAATTCTTGTAAGAGAAAGCGGAACAGAGCCGGTTGTAAGAGTTATGGTTGAGGCTGGCACTCACGAAGAATGTGAGAAATATGTTGATGATGTAATAGCAGTAATCAAAGAAAAAGGTTATGCGGTAGAATAAATTAACGACCCTGTTAATAAGATGATAACAAGTCTTATTAACAGGGATTTTTTATGGGAAGTTATCAGCAGTTTAAGTATAAGAAGCATTTTATTAGGAAAAATGTCTTTATGAGAAAGCATATGTTTCTTAATATCACGGTTGTAGTGGCACTTATGCTTGCAATAAGCTTTTGTATGGCGTGTTCAGGTGGTCAGGCAGATAATCACGAGAAGATTGACTATACAGTTGTTGAGAACGAAGATTTACCAATAGAATTAAAGAAGCTAATAGACAATAAGAAGCAGTCCACCTTAAGACTGACTTATACAACAAAGGACTATACCTATATTGTTGCAGGATATGGAACGAAGGAGACGTCTGGATACAGCATAAGAGTAGATGATGTATATGTGAGTGGTAATGCGGTATATGCAGATTTTAAGCTTATAGGACCAGCAGAGGGCGAGCAGGTAAATGAAGTAAGCACAACTCCATATATTGTGTTGAAATATGAAAAACGTGACGAGTCAGTAGTGTTCAAGATGTAGATTATAATATGCAGATGAAATATTATAGATTAAACGATATATAAACACTTTGCAGTCAGATTATTAATAAAAGAGAATAACAGCAGATTAAGTAATATGCTTAGGAAAGAGTGCATATATTGAATAAGAAATGTATATTGGGAGGTCTGTTGTGAATCTTAAACACGAAAATATTCACGAATATGTTATAAAATGTACTAATACAACCCAGATTACTCTTGATGATGATTTTAATGTTATGGATAGCAAACCGGATATTGATTTAATTGTCAAAGAATGGGGAATGGCAGTAGTTAACGGTGTGAGGGTTAATCAGGATAAAGCCCAGATTGACGGAACACTTGTATTTGCGATTATGTATACAGGAAGCAGTGAGAACGATAAAAGATTTATACCGGTAAGAATGGATGGTTCACTTAATTTTCTTGAAAATGTCAATCTGTCGTGTGATGCTACAGGGCTTGATGTAAATTGCAAGGCACAGCTTGAGGATCTGACAATTAAATCCATTAATTCAAGAAAGATAAGTGTAAAGGCAATTGTGGCTTTGACGGTAACATGTGAGGAGATTAAGAATATTTCAATATCAACAGGAATTGAGGACGGTGACTGTAACGCAGAACTTTTGTTAAAGGATTTTGAATATGTGCAGGCTGACGTTAATATGAAAGATAACTTAAGAATTAAGGAAACTGTGTCAGTTCCTAATGGAAAGGCAGATATAGGAAGTCTTGTATGGGACGATGTAGATGTAAGAAATGTCAACACAAGAATGACGGAGGACGGACTAAGTGTAAGCGGTGAGCTGAATGTATTTATTATGTATATTGCTGATGATGAGGCAGGACAGGTGCAATGGTATGAAACAAGCACACCATTTACTGGAATAATAGATGTGAGCGGCGCAAATCCTGATGGAATATCGTATGTTGGTTACAATGTAATAAGTAAAAATGTAGAGGTAAGACCGGATTATGACGGCAATAACAGGGATGTTGCTGTTGAGCTGGTACTTGATATGGATATTAAATCTTATGAGGAGTGCAGTCGCAATGCTATGTGGGATATGTATATTCCGGGCTTTGATATTGATATTAAGCAGGAAACACAGCAGTTAAAGAAGCTTATTATAAGAAACAATAATAAATGCAGGGTTTCAGGTAATGTCAAGGTAGAAGATTACATTAATCTTATGCAGATAGTCAATGCAACGGCTAATGTACAGATTGACAGTTACGAATGTATTCCTGAGGGAATAGAGATAATGGGTGCTGTGATAGTTAATATATTCTACATAACTTCTGATGATAATTCTCCAATGGGAAGCATTAATTCAGTAATTCCATTCACAACGGTAGTTGAATTAAAGGAATATAATAAGAATCTGATAGAATATACGATAAGACCGTCAATAGAACAGCTTCAGGCATCAATGAACAGCAGTGCACAGATTGAGGTTAAAGCAGTAATCGCATTGGATACGATTTGCTTTGAGCCATTTAATATTAATGTCATTGACGAGTGTGAGTGCAATAAGAGAGAAAATGTTGATTATTCGGCACTCCCTTCAATGGTGGGTTATATATCTGACGGTAAATGCACAGTATGGGATATAGCCAAGAAATATGATACAACAGGGGATTTGATGAGGGAGGAAAACAGTACTATACAAAGACTTGTTGATTCGGATATAATTCCAGCAGGAACAAAGCTTTTACTTGTGAGAAAAGCAATGGTATAATATGACTACTTCGTAGTCACTTAGAAGTTTCTTCGAAACTTCGGATGCGTGGAAAAGCAACGCAGGACATAAGATATAATATGACTACTTTGTAGTCACTTAGAAGTTTCTTCGAAACTTCGGATGCGTGGAAAAGCAACGCAGGACATATGGTATAATATGACTACTTCGTAGTCACTTAGAAGTTTCTTCGAAACTTCGGATGTATTCATAAGGATTGCGTGAATTAGAAATGGAGATTAATATGAAGAATAAAGTACCAATGATTAACATTATCATTATTGCATTATTTAATTATGTATTCCTTGGTACAGAATATATGTATGATAATATGATGTTATATGTTATAAATTCAAATGGAGTAGTAAATGCACAGAATTATATTCTGGGTGTAAGTGTTGCCGGATTTCTTATGTATCCGTTGTTAAAGCGTGTATACAGAAAGAATAATAATATGCTGTTACTGCACATATTTAAAGTATGTGTAGTAATAACTGGCATAATATGTATAGCAGTTATGGGTACACACAGCTCTTATGTCTCAATATTCATAAGCGGTTGTGTATTCTTTGCGATAATGGGAATTGTAGGAAGTGCTGTGCACTATTCACTTGCAGTTAATATAAGCAACTATTCTATGCCGGTATCCTATGCGATAGGAATTGCATATGCACTTGGAGTGCTTATACAGTTTATTGCTAATAATATCGTTAATAATAACTTAGCTGAAAGTATAATGCTGTGCGTGGGGCTTATAGTGCTTGTGTATTACGGCTTTGGAACTGACAGCATGGCTGCTAATAGTGCCAGAGCGGCTGATGGAAGAGCTTCGTATATTGTCTATAAGAATGAGAAAACGGCAGGGATAACGCTTATTATTATAGTTGCACTTATGACTTGTATATTTTCAACACTTGATAATGCCGTAACACTTGTACACGCGGAAGGAAGTGTTGATATTGGACAAACACCAAGAGTTATCCTTGCTGTAAGCGGTCTTGTTGCAGGATATGTGTTTGGAATTAATAAAGGAGCGTTTATTAATATTATTATGTACTGTGTCACACTTCTTTCAGTTATGTGTGTGGCAGTAATAGAACTTGGTGGTCCGTTTATGATAGGACTTGTTGCATTTTATATGTCGGCTGGATTTTTCGTTGTATACTTTACAACAATGTTTATTCAGTTCTCATACAATACAGATATTCCAGAATTATGGGCTGGAATGGGCAGGGCAGTCAATAATGCAGGAGCAGTTATAACAAGCTTTACATCAGTACTGCTTTTATCAAGTGCAAACACAATGATAATAAGCGTTGTCGCACTTGTTTTATTTGCATTAATAAGCGTTGCTATTTATGCTTATTCTACACAGCTTGTAATTAGTGTTAAAGAGCCGGTTAGTACTGAACCTGATGTAAATTATAAATTAGAAAGATTTGTTCAGGCATATTCACTTACAGAGAGGGAAAAAGAGGTTCTTCAGGTATTAACAGAGTCGGACGGAAATGTATCCGAACTTGCCAGCACGCTGTGTATGTCAAGGTCTGCATTGTACAGGCACATTTCAGCTATCAATGAAAAGACTGATACAAGTTCAAGAATAGGGCTTATACAGTTCTACTATTCGTGGAGTGAGGATTAGATTATCAATTAAAGAAAATAAAAAGGCAGGAATATGAGAAACTTTAAGTTATTGCTTAAGAGGTTCTTACTTTCCTGCCTTTGTTATTATAATATTATTCTGTGTTGGTTATGATTTATTCTGTGTCAGTGGATGTCTTCTTAGAAGCAAAATAATCATCGAACTTGTCCATAACAGCACTGTATGTATTCTTGCTTATGTCTGGAAGTTCTTTGCCCCATGATTTGGTTGCAAGCTTAAAGCCCTTTTCTACAGCGGCTTTCATCTTTTGCATCTTTTCTTCGTCATCACCAGCAAGAGCCGTTGCAAAATCAAAGATTCTTGATGATGTCTGTTTAACTCCCCAATATCCGTCTTCTGAAATATCTTCTTTAGCCTTGGCAATTGTATCAGCATCTGCTGTGAAGTTACCGCTGGCAAGTACTTTCCACATATCATCAGCAGTTCCGATTGTAATTCCCTGCTTTTCAAACATCTTGCTTACGAGTGACTGTAACTGTTGCATACGGTTGTCAGAGTCAGCTTTTAACTGTGCTACTAAAGAAGGATTGGCTGACTTTGATGTAGCAGATGAAACAGTCTGGCCTTTAGAAGATTCATAAGTGGCAGCAGTATCTGAATAATTATTAGCAGAAGCTGTTCCTGATGTCTTGTTGTCTTTATTAGTCTGGCTGGCTGTTGAAGCATAGCCTGTGTAATAAGAATTAACTCCGTTTAATTCCATATTATTCCTCCGTTTCTGTGCATACGCACAATTTGTAATAATTAATAGTTAAATGCTTATAAAAGCAATCTGATAAAACCATCCGTGGTTTTATATATATAATCGGCTGTTTGTAAGGCTTTATTTACATATGTTCTTTATTTTTTCTGTATTTATTAGGTGAAATACCCTTGGTACGCCTGAAAGCATCGCCGAAATAATTACTGTCATTAAAACCACACTCAAATGCAATATCGGTTATTGATTTGTTAGTGTTAAGAAGAAGTTCGCAGGCGTGTTGTATGCGGACATTTATTATATATTCTTTAAAACCAAAGCCGGTAACGCTCTTGAATTTCTTTGAAAGATACGAACGGCTGAGATTGAATTTTTTCGCCACATCTTCAAGTATAAGCCTTTCGCTGTAATGGTTGTAAATGTAAGTTGCAACCTCCTGCATAATTCTGTTATTAACGTCAATCTCTTTTATTACATTTTCTTCATAATTCTTACACCTGGTTATAAAAAGCATAAGCTCGGCGAGTGCAACACTTACAAAGCCGGGAGATAAAGGATCCTGTCCTTCATTTTCAAAGAGGAGCTTTTCAAGAAGGCTTTCTATATAATCTCTTCGTTTTTCTGGTATTGAGATAACACCTGCCTGCATAACATCAGACACGATATCAGTGCCGACAACATTGTTGAGCCATTCTGTAACGGTTGGCTTAAAGCTTATTACAATTCGTTCGTGCATACCCTTTCCTGTATAATCAGTCTTGTGGATTGTTCCGGCAGGGACGATTACAATATCTCCGTGGTGGAATTTGTATATATTGTGGCTGATAAATGCCGTACATTCACCGCGGGCAAGATAAAAAAGTTCGTGAAAAGGGTGTGAGTGAACCTTTTTAGCTTTAAATGCCGAGCGTTTAATTTTTTTGATTTCAAAATTCTTCTGCATATCCTGTATCATATTAAGCCTCCAGTGTAAAAAAGTATATATAAAAATACTTATGTAAGAAATTAGGATACATTTTCTGTAAAGTTAATTAAATAATAGTATTTATAAGTGGAAATCACTGTTTTTTATGCTAATATATTATATAAAAAAGAGAGAAAATGCAATAGATTATTGGGAAGGAAGGGATTAAATATGGCACGACCAATAAGTGCTGGCAAGAGAGATATGATTCTTAACGGGAATCTTATCAGGGCAATTCTTACATTGGCAATACCAGTTATGATTAACAGCTTTATACAGTCAATGTATAATCTTACAGATACGTTCTGGCTTGGAAAGATAGGAACAGCTAATCAGGCAGCTATAACGCTTGTGTCACCATTCCAGAATATTCTTATTAACTTTGGAGCAGGCATAACGACAGCGGGTGCTATCCTTATATCGCAGTACCTTGGTGCGAAAGAAGACAAACAGGCGAACTCTATGGCTAATCATATATGTATAACATCGCTTGGATTTTCGGTTGTATGTGCATTTATATGCTGGCTTGTGTCACCGGGACTTGTAAAATGGCTTGGTGCTGATGGTGATATATATAGATATGGACTTACATATATAAGAATTGTAGTGTTAGACCTTCCATTTCTTTTTATGATTAATCTGTTTACTTCGGTCAAGCAGGCACAGGGCGACACAGTAAGACCTCTGCTTCTTAATATACTTGGGGTATCTATCAATCTGATACTTGACCCATTATTCCTTGTTATATTCAACTGGGGAATAGGTGGTGCGGCACTTGCTACACTGCTTGCTAAGATACCGAGTGCGATTATTGGAGTTCTAGTACTTAGGGGAAATAACCAGCTTGTCAGAATTAACTTTAAGAACTTCAAATTTGATAAGAATAAAGTTCTTGCTATATTAAAAATTGGTCTGCCAACTGCAATAGGTGGAAGTACAATGCAGTTCGGATTTCTTCTTATGACTAAAAATGTTAATGCCTATGGTCCGACAGCTACAACCGCTTATGGTATTGGTAATAAGATTAACAGTATTATTACAATGCCGGCAAATGGAATAGGCTCTGCAATATCTACAATAGTCGGTCAGAATATGGGTGCCGGCAATATTAAAAGAACTGATAAGTCATACCATATTGCACTGAGAATAGGAGCTGTATTCTTATTCATATGTGGAATGATACTTTCAAGAAGATTCATAGCAGAACCAATGGTAAGATTTTTCACATCAGATGAACAGGTAGTGCCTCTTGCGACACAGTTCCTGTCAATTATGGCAATATGCTGCTGGACGAATGCATTTTATAATGTAACGCAGGGGTTATTTCAGGGCTGTGGACATACCATGATAACAATGGCAGTTGATGCGACAAGAATATGGATATTCAGGTTTCTGACATTGTGGGTATGTGCAAATGTGCTTGGAATGGGTGTTGAGAGTGTGTGGTATGCGGTAGTTGTAAGTAATGCCACATCAGCATTGATACTTTACATACTCTATTGGACAGGAATATGGAAGAAATCAACTATTAAAATAGAAAAGACACAGGATGAAGGCAATAATTCAGACGAAAAGGTAAAGTCTCTTAATGAGGCTGATTCAGATATAAAAGTTTCTTCAAATATACAGACAGTTAATTAATCAGATTACAAGTAAATATTGTGCTCCCTATAAATGTTCCCGAAGCCAGCCGGATTGTTCTGGTTTCGGGAATTTTTTGTTAATAAAAATGGCATCATAGTTATATATAATTCATTCTGCAGGATATATTTTCTGGTGATTAGTAATAATCATATGAAAATGCAAGTATGTACTTGATTTTGTACAATCTGTTTTATATAATAGATGTATGTATACAATATTGGAGATATGAATATGGACTCAATTAGATTAAAGGCACGTGCCAAGATTAATCTTGGACTTGATGTGTTAGGAAAGAGAGATAATGGATATCACGATGTAAGAATGGTTATGCAGACAGTAGGTATATATGACCGTCTTATAATTAATAAGATACCAGAAGACGATATAAGGATTGATATTAATCTTAAGTTTCTTCCGGTTAATGAGAATAATCTCATATATAAAGCATACAAGCTTATGAAAGATGAGTATGGCTTTTCGGGGGGAATAGAGGTAGACCTTAATAAGTTCATACCGATAGCAGCAGGTATGGCTGGAGGAAGTACAGATGCAGCTTCTGCTATGTTTGCTATCAATAAGCTGTTCAATCTTGGACTTTCTAACAGGGAGCTTATGGAGCAGGGAGTTAAGATTGGAGCTGATGTTCCATACTGTATTATGAGAGGAACTGCACTTGCAGAAGGGATAGGAGAGAAGCTTACAAGACTTGCACCTATGCCATTTTGTCATATGGTTGTAGCAAAGCCACCTATTAATGTATCGACTAAGATGGTGTATGATAGTCTGGATTCAGGTGCAATCACAAAGCATCCTGATATAGACGGAATTATAGAGGCAATTAATGAGGGCAGTGTAATAAAGATTGCCGAGCGTATGGGCAATGTGTTAGAAGATGTGACTATTCCGTTGTATCCGGTTATAGATAAGATAAAGAAGGATATGATAAGTCAGGGTGCATACAATGCTATGATGAGTGGAAGTGGTCCTACAGTATTTGGAATATTTCCTGATGAGCAGACAGCACTTAATTGTAAAGAATATTTAAAGCGTCAGGGAGATGCAAGACAGGTATATATAACAGAGACATTTAATTAAATTACCACACGGAGGATTAGACAATGAAAGGCGAATTAAAAATGGATGTGAACGAATACCTTCCATTAAGAGATGTTGTATTCAATACATTAAGACAGGCTATTCTTACAGGAGAGATGGAACCTGGCGAAAGACTTATGGAGATACAGCTTGCTAACAAGCTTGGAGTAAGCCGTACACCTATACGAGAAGCAATCAGAAAGTTAGAACTTGAAGGCCTTGTTATTATGATTCCAAGAAAAGGCGCTGAGGTTGCACATATAACTGTAAAGGATATGAGAGATGTTCTTGAGGTGCGTTCGGCATTAGAAGAACTTGCTACAACACTTGCCTGCAAGAATGTAACACCTGAACATATAGAGGAGTTAAAGACAGCTAACAGGGTATTTGAAGCCGCTATTGTATCTAAAGATGTAGTTGCTATAGTTAATGCAGATGTGGCATTCCATAATATTATATATTCAATGACAGATAACCAGAGACTTATCCAGCTTGTCAACAGTCTTAGTGAGCAGATGTACAGATATCGTCTTGAATATGTTAAAGATGCAAGAACACATTCTATACTTATAAGTGAGCATAACGATATAATCAGGCAGCTTGCCGATAAGGATGTCGAAAAAGCCAAGGTTATAGTAAGACAGCATATTACTAATCAGGAAAAGGGAATTATAAGACTTCTTAACATATAATTAAATAAAATTGTGATTTATTGAAAACTGAAAGCTGTATTCACCATACTATGAAAATGATAGGGGTGGGTATAGCTTTTTATTTTTTGGGGATAATTTCCATATAAATTATCTGGTACATCTTAAAGGTTGTGGCGGGGATGTTAAAAAGCAGCAAAAGCAACGGCGACCCGCTTTCGTTTAAGTGTCGCACGCAGCGGTACTAAAGCGCTAAAGGACAGCGCTTAAGTGCCGGCGGCTCCCCAACGTCTTCTTATGCTTTAGCGGCTTTCAAACATCCCCGCAATGCACGATTGAGTATGCCGCAGCGGTAAAAGACTTTAGGTGAGTGGATAATTTAATGGAAAGTTATTTCTGGTGGTGGCAGGTTGTCGGAAGTGTGGCTTGAAGGATAGCCGTTAGGTGGAGGTGAGAGGCGGCGGTTGAAGGACAGTTGCCACACGACTGAGGAAAGTTGGCAATTCAGTCGCTACCCAGCTGTGAGAACTTACTATATTGCAAGCTGGGTACTGTTGAAACCGTCGGCACTTAGCGGCTGTTCCTTAGCCGCTTACGTGTCCGCTACGGTTTCAAGTAGCGCAAGCGTGCCCAGCGGTAATATAGTAAGTCCTCACAACGTCCGTATGTAACAACGTCCGTCCGTCACACTAACACTATCCGTCCGTCACACTATCCGAGCATAAGCATTTCCGCTTCCCACCACCATTCAGAAACTACCAGCAAACAAGGGGGTATATATGTTAAAATTAAATGAAAAAAGTGCAAAATCAACTTATATTATACTGGCATTAAGCATTATTATGCTTGTAATTGTAGGAATACGATTGTATAGTGATACTTATGCAGCATTTATGCAAAAAGATATAGCTTCGCAGATTATAAGATTTCATATAAGGGCGAATGACGACTCTGAGGAGGCACAGAATAATAAAATGCTTGTTAAGGCAGCGGTGCTTGATTATATAAGTCCGAAGCTTTCACAATCCGTATCATTAGAGGAGTCAAGACAGATTTTAAGTGATGAGAGTGATAATATAAAGAATGTTGCTGTTGATAAGCTTAGGAGCCTTGGAAGTAAGGAAGATGTAAGCGTTTATTTTGAAAATTGCTATTTTCCGATGAAAAGCTACGGGGATATGACATTTCCGCCAGGGGAATATGAGGCATTTAGAATAGATATAGGAGAGGCTTCAGGCAGGAACTGGTGGTGCGTATTATATCCACCATTATGTTTTGTGGATGCAGTATATGGTGTTGTGCCGGATGAGTCAAAGGATGAGCTTAAAAATGTACTGACAGAAGATGAGTACAGGGTAGTGTCTGGAGAAAAGGTACAGTACAGATTCAAGTATCTTAAATTTTTAAATAAGAAATAAGCTGTAAATGTAAAATAACCTGTAAAATAATGTAAAATTAATTATAAACATAAAATAATTGTAAGTATCAGAAGATTATGGATATAAGGCGATTGTTGACATTCAGTAATTATAAGCATAAAAAGATTGTAAGTATCAGGAAATTACTGATATAGGGTGATTATATTTATCAATAATCAGAGAATAAGAAAGGGAGTACACACGAGAATATGAATGATAAGGTATATGTTAAGATAAGAGGACTGTCGGCACAAGAGGCGGGCGATGCTTATAAAGAGGCAGAAGATATTGAGATAATAAGCGTTGGAAGATACACTAGGAGGGCAGGCAAGGAATATATACGCTATGAAGAAGTGTATGATGGAGAAAGTGCAAAATCTGACACGCTTATTAAAATATCAGAGGACAGAGTTGAGATAAGTAAAAAAGGTGCAATAACAACAATTATGGAGTTCATACAGGATAAAAAGACTGTAAGCTGTTATAACACACCTTATGGAGGCCTTGCGATGTCTATATATACAAGCATGCTGGATATAGAAAGGGATGAAGATAAGATTAATATAGCACTCGAATACACCATGGATGTTAATGGGCAGCAGATGAGTGAATGTAAGGTAAGAATTGAAATATGTAATCAGGGAAAGCTTGAATTGTAGAGATACATTTATAAAATTATATTTAAAGAGCTGTATTTTATAAATTATATTTTGTAAATTGTATTTTAATTCAGGTATTGCCTTAAATAAAGTGTCGTGGTACAATGACAGACAGATTGAATAAATAAAAGCAATGACGGAAAAAGTAGTATATGCGGAGCATACAGAGAGAGCTGTAGTGGTGAAATCAGCTTATGTGACTATTATATGAAGACCATTCCTGAGCTGTGCGTAGAAGAGATTATAATATATAATCTTGAAGCGTTACCGTGTGGCATACGTTACAGGCTGTAAGAGTGAAATAATAAGGTGGAACCGTGCAAATGCACCCTTAGGTATATGGCAGAGTGTACCTTGTGGGTGCTTTTTATATGTCAGGTAAAAAGCACATTTAACAGGTAACTAAGTCCGGACTAATACGCAAAGGAGATTAATAATAATGGTTAATTTTAAAGAAGATGAACAGTTAAGCACATTAAACCATTCTTGTGCACATTTAATGGCACAGGCAATTAAGCATCTTTATCCACAGGCTAAATTCTGGGTAGGACCAGTTGTAGCAGAAGGTTTTTATTATGATGTGGATCTTGGAGATGATGTTATCAGAGATGAAGATATTCCTAAGATTGAAAAGGAAATGAAGAAGGTAGCTAAGTCAGGAAAGAAGATTATCCGCAAGGAAATCTCTAAAGAAGAAGCTATGGAAATGTTCAAGGATGATGAATATAAGTTAGACCTTATCTCTAACCTTGAAGATGGAACAATAACTTGCTACGAGCAGGGAGATTTTACAGATCTCTGTCGTGGACCACACGTTGATAATGTTAAGTTATGCCGTAATTTTAAGTTGCTCAGACATTCAGGCGCTTACTGGAAGGGCGACAGCAATAATAAGGTTCTCCAGAGAATATATGGTGTATGTTTCCCAACACCAGAAGAACTTGAAGCACACCTTCAGGAACTTGAGGAAGCTAAGGAAAGAGATCACAGAAAGATAGGTAAGGATATGGAACTCTTTATGGTTGATGACCTTATCGGACGTGGTCTTCCAATGTTCTTACCAAAGGGTTATATAATATGGCAGGAACTTGAGAACTATATTAAAGATAAAGAAAGAAAGCTTGGATATCAGCACGTTATGACACCTTGTGTTGGTACAGTTAATCTTTATAAGACATCAGGACACTGGGATCATTATAAGGAAAATATGTTCCCGGCAATGGAAGTTGATGATGAAGCATTTGTATTAAGACCAATGAACTGCCCTCATCATATGATGATATATGCTAACAGACTTCACTCATATAAGGATCTTCCTATAAGAATTGGTGAGATAGCACATGATTTCAGATATGAGTCAAGTGGAACATTAAAGGGTATTGAAAGAGGAAGACATTTCTGCCAGAATGATGCCCACCTTTTTGTAACACCAGAGCAGATTAAAGATGAAATATCTAAGGTAGTTGACCTTATATTCTCAACATACAAGGATTTTGGAATTACAGATTATCGTTGTGTTCTTTCACTTAGAGATCCAGAAAATAAGACTAAGTACCACGATGATGATGAAATGTGGAATAAGGCTGAAAATGCTTTAAGAGATGTTATGAACAGTCTTGGTATTGAATATACAGAAGAAATCGGTGAAGCTGCATTCTACGGTCCTAAGCTTGATGTTAATGTTAAGCCGGCTGTTGGTAATGAAATCACATTATCTACATGCCAGTTAGACTTCTGTCTTCCAGCTAAGTTCAACCTTTCATATGTTGACAAGGATGGCGAGAAGAAGACACCAGTTGTACTTCACAGAGCTATACTTGGTTCTCTTGACAGATTTATGGCATATATACTTGAAGAAACAAAGGGTAACCTTCCAACATGGTTAGCACCAGTTCAGGTAAGAGTAATGCCAGTTAAGACAGATAATGATGAGATTATGAATTATGCACACGAAATCGTTGATGCTCTTGAAGCTAAAAATGTAAGAGTAGAACTTGATGACAGAGCAGAAAAGCTTGGTTATCGTATGCGTGAGGGACAGATCCAGAAAGTTCCATATCTTCTTGTTATTGGATTTAACGAGCAGGAGAACAAGACAGTATCATACAGACTTCACGGACAGCAGGATACAACAACACTTGGACTTGATGAGTTCGTAGAAAAGATTGATACAGAGATAAAGAATAAGGCAAGATAATGACAGAAATGCATAATGTGCATGCTAAGAGATTTACTAATGTGTAGATATTGGCTGTAGCTATAATACTTGGATCTTAGAAACATATAATAAATAATAGGTGAAAACCAGCAGTGGCTTTCGCTGGCATTGAAGGTTGGCTTATGAAGAGCTTGTTTTAGTGCTGGGGAGGTGCTGCTGGTTTTCTTATTTAATAGATATATAATATGTTGGTTATAGACTTTTGGGATTGTGCTTTATATAATTGTATTAAAATATTGATGTAACTTATATATTTGTACATAGGATGGAGGAGAAAGAAAATGACTAAAACAGAACTTTTTCTTGAGCTTGCCGCTCCAGATAAGAATGGTGTAAGCAGATGGGTGTATGTGTCTGAATTTGTGGGTGAGTATGTAGATTTAACATTTGGAAATGGAGCTTCATGGGCAAGAAAAGAATCAACATTGGCAAAAAAATATAATGTTGAATTTTATAAGAAAGATACACCGGGGAATAGCATCGACAGAATAAGACTTAATGGATTTAATAATGGAGATTATTCACAGCACATTAATGCGTCTATAAAAAGAGAGATAAAATCAAGAAGATGTGTGGTGCTTGGAACGTCAAATCCAGAGGTTGATCATAAAAATGGAATGAAAAATGAAGCAAGGGTTATGAAAAATGAAGCTCAGAGATTATCAGATTTTCAGGCATTGAGTAAAGCAGCTAATGATGCCAAAAGACAGTTCTGTAAAGAGTGTATGAGAACGGGTATAAGATACGATGCTAAACAACTTGGTTATCCAATGTCATACTATAAGGGAGGAGCGAAGCATAATAATGAGGAGAATGCATGTATAGGCTGTTATTGGTATGATCCTATAGAATTTAGGAGACATCTTCAGGAGAAAAAATAAAATACACAGAGTTATTAATGGGGTGATATTATGAATATTCATGTATTTGTTGTTAATCAGATAACATTTAAGCAGCATTTAGAGTATATGTTTGCAGGTACAGGGGCAAAAAATAGAATGAGCCTGTTTTTAGAAAAATCAGACATTAAATTTCAGCCAACTACAGAAAGGAATTTAGTTGGAATGATAGCAGATATTTCGCGGATAAGACCAGATGATAAGATTATTTTTTATTTACAGGCAACGGTTAATAATCCGGGGATGTTCTTTGGCGTATTTAAAGCAAAATCAGCAGCTTTTTTTGATGAAAATGATAATAAGAATTATTTATCAGATGAATTGGGGAAGGGTTTATCATATCGAATTGAAATAGAGCCAGATACAGTTTATTCTTATGGTATAACCGAACATGAGTATCTTGATGATCTTACAGGAAAAGAAGCACCATATGAATTATGTTGGAGCTTGATTTATCGTAAGCTTAAAGGTAATAGGGGCTGTACTATGATTACACCATATGAATTTGAAGATTTATTAGCTAAAATTAAGCAAAAGAACCAGGACAATCAACTAAAAGGGGCTGGATTTACTTTTGATGAAGGAGAGGTAAGAATTATTACTGCCAAGGGAACAAAACAGTATAATGGTAGAAGGAAAAGCCTGGATATTAAACCGAGATTATTATATAAAGCCGGTAAGAAAAATGCTTTTGAAACACATTTACAGGCTTATGTTATGCAAAAATATGATGATGGCATACTAAAGAAGCTTCTCCTGCCATTAGGAAATGGAAGTGCTTGGGTGGGAAATGAAGTGGCTTGTGGTGTCGGGATGCAGAAGATTGATACTTTGATTATTGAGCAGAATGATGAAGAAATACATGTTAAAGTTGTAGAGCTTAAAGATGAAGAACCATATGAATATATATTGAGTCATCAGTTACGATGGTATTTGCAATGGGTATCTCAATATATAGTACCTAATTTGTTAAAATATAAAAAGCCTGTGGTTATTCACCCTTGTATATTAGCAAGAAAAACAGACAATATAGATATTATTGAAAAAATTAGAAGTGTAGATCTTATAAATTCTAGTATTCAAAATGTAAGTATTGCGGCAACTGAATACATAGCATTTGACATTGTAAATAATGATATAACATTTGAAAAAGTTGTATAGAAAAAATATATAATGAAAAGGTGAGGTGGTCAGAGTGATATGTACTTTCTTTACTGAACAAACCAGTAAGAACAGTACATATCAGTGATTATTTTACTTTTTTAAATATAAAAATATATTCGTGTTTAAATATATAGAAATCATTAGTGATAGCACGATAACGCCATATGCCCTGTTGGTTAGATTTACCTTTTGTTTCACCAAAATTCTTAACAAGAATAGCCTTTAATAAAAATCCTCTTTCAAGGAATTGGTTCATACAATAAAATCCTAGAGGAATAACCTGGCTATTGGCATATTTGTCACCAATAACACATGCACAGTATCTGTTCTTTTCAAGATATTTAGTTGTATTATCTATAACCATTCCAAATGAATCAAGAAATTCATTAAGCGTGTGAGAATTTGAAAGGTCATTGATGTTATCAGAGAATTTGATAATATCCCAATAAGGAGGGTGCATAATAACAAATTGAAATGCGGGAATGTTAAATTGTTCCATTAGGCTGTTGATATTATAGCAACGACTGTCGCCAGTTATCACTTTGGTTATGCAGTTGTCATTATGTTCAATATTAATTAGTGTTTCGCTATTTCTTGCGATATCTGGCTGAAGTTCTATCCCAATCGAATTACGTCCCATGCGTTGGGCTTCTATAAGTGAAGTGCCTCCACCCATAAATGGATCAAGTATCCAGTCCCCCTTTTTGGTATATCTTGTAAACAACTGGTGGGGGATCTGTGGAACAAAGTTGCCATGATAGTCGGGTGAATGAACACCAGAGTTGTCACGTTTGTCTATTATCCATAGAGAATCAGTATTAATATCAGTATATTCTTTCCAATATTTTGGATCTAAATCGTTATATCGAGCCATTAAAATCTCCTATTGTTTAATTAAGCAATGTAAATATTCTGTTGTGGAGGAAGCAGCAATATTTCTGTTGGTTTCCTTGTCTGCTTTAAACCTTTTATATTCCTTGGTGTAAAAGGAATATTTGCCGTATTGAGACATTATATCTTTAATAGTGTCTAAAGACATAAGACCTTCGTTATTGTAACTTAAGAAAATGTATTTAAAATCGGAATGTCTTATTAAGTCATCAAATGTGTTACATACAGTACGTTTAGAACAAAAAAGACTTTTCTGGTCACTAGAATCACGCAGTCCGGTCTTTCCGCTTAGTACAGGATTGTCATATCGTGCAATAGTTTCTAAAACGTGATAATTAGAACAATATTGTCTTGAATTGTATGGCGGGTCAAGATACAAAACATCGCCTTTAATGTCGCGTATTAATCGGTTGATGTCCTGATTGTATGCTTTACCAGCAGTTCCGTTAATAACAGGAAGTAATTCTAATTTAAAATCCTTTTGAGCTGATTTTTTAATCTTTTTAAGGAAAGCACCGTAAACAGATGCAGTGTTGGCGTATTTGTCTATTGAATTAATAAGACTGGCAAGATAATAATAATATGTATGCGAATCAATTTTATTATTATCCTTAAGGCACTCTAATTCTATTCTTATGGCATCACATTTTTTACCATTATAATTAGTGAAGTAATTGCGGCCAGAGCCAGATCCTTCACAGTAGTTATTATATATAAATCCTTCGACTGGTTCTAGATTATTAAAATATGACAAAAGCTCTGAATTCAATTCGGGAGTGTTCTCAATATAATGCTTGCTTAGAACATAGCTGTAATACTGAATATCATTGGAAATGACTGAGCACCCCTTAGCTTTATATGTCTGTCCTACGATTCCTGTTCCGGAAAATAAATCAGCAAAAATGTAATTATCGCCATTATGATATCCGGTTACATCTGCAATAGTTGTTTCTAAAAAGTCTAAAAGAGAATATTTAGAACCTATATAATTCATGACTTTGCTCCTTTGTTATTGTTGGAGTTATTATCTGGATTATCAGGTAAAAATACTAATATATCGTTAGGTGTGCAATTCAAAGCGTTACATATACTTTCGACTTTATCAAGCGCAATATATTGTCCAGTCTTAATCTTACTAATAATATTCGCAGATATATGAGCTTCACGCATTAACTGAGAGTGAGAAATCTCCCGTTCTATTAACATATGTTGTAGTTTTTTGTAACATACTGACATTAGAAATACTCCTTAAATTAATATTATACAGTATATCATAGAAGTATGAAAAACACAACTAATATATGAAAAAAAGTATGGAAATGTGAATAATGTGAAGCAATTTTAAATGGTGTTGTATGTGGAGATATGATAAAATGTTAAGAGTGATTAGTGAGGAATGATTTATGGAAAATGGTCGGCAGACTAAAAAAGCACGCAAATGCTTGAAAAATAAGGAAAAACCGAGATAAGATAGGAGTTAAAAATATATGATACGAGTACTTTTCATCTGCCACGGCATTACCTTCCGTACTCCGTAAAGCCTTATAAATACTGAGTTTTTTGTATAGTGAATTTGCATTACGACAGGTTTACGACACCAATTTCGGATGATTTTTTAAGTGAAAATGGAAGCCGGGCTATGATGAAAAAATTACATGGCAGATAAACATTTGCCAAGTCAAATAAGGAGTGGTGAAAATGGTGTATAACATATATTTTTACGACAGTAAAAGAGATGCAGTTGTCGTAACGGACATGGATGGAAAGCAGCTCGTAATAGATTGTAAAAAGGCAGAGGAACAAGTGGTACTTGATGAGCCGGAAGATGCAGGAATCCTTGCCAGGTTCGCAAGAGAGGAGCCAGCAGGATATGTAAGCATGGCGATGCGTCCGGGCGGATTGCAGGATTATGTGGATGTGTGGAATGAGTTGAATTAGAACAATAATAGAAATGTCGGTTGGAGCAATCTGACCGGCTTTTTTGTGGGAGGATTATTGGCCAGGTGGGTTTGGTATAATGAAAATGTGGAAGTGTAGCTGATGCATATTTTGCAAATTGCAAACTTCAATTTCTGATTGAGAAACACGACAAAAAGTGCTATAATATTGTGCAGTATAAAAGTCAGATTGTTCATCGAAATTGGAGGATTAAAATGGCGGTTAATTATGATAAATTATGGGGCATCTTAAATGAGCGCGGAATGATGAAAACAGAACTTATAAGAGAGGCTAAAATCAGTACAAATGCCATGGCGAAGCTTGGCAGAAATGAAGATGTACGTGTGGAGATTTTGGTTAAGATATGTAAAGCACTAGATTGTAAAATAGATGATGTTATAGAGTATTAATTTAGCAGTTACAAAAAGGAAATTCTTGTGTGTAAAACGATTATAAAAAGGGGAATAGGAAGTACGTCAATAGATATAGCAAAAGGTTATATATGGTGTTGATTGAATCTTTACAAAGGAGGTTTTGATAATGTTTAAAAAGTATGACAGAGAGACATTTGATGTGTTAAGGGAACAGCATAATATTATGGCTTTAGTTGGGAATGGGTTTGATGTTGCGATGTTGAATAAGTATAATACAGGCAGTTTGCCGGGGAAGACATCAACCTACAATGATTTTTATGAATACCTTAAATATTTTCGATTATGTGATGAGAATAATATTTTGTTTAAAAGAATGACAGAAGATTTATTAAATGGTAGAGAAAATTGGAGTGATTTTGAGGAAACAATTAGTAAGCTGTTAGAAGATAGAACTGTGGAAATAGCTGAGATAGAAAAATGTGTAGATGAATTTCAAGCGTATTTTACACGTTTTTTGAATGATTTAGTGGATTTTTCGGTATTGCTGAAAATGAATGCAGATGTAAAAGAGAAGGCATTGGCAATTCAAAGTTTATCTCACTTTATGAAAGATTTGCCAGATACTTGTGATATAAAGTTTCCAACAACAACGAACCACTATGATTTATACAACTTTCTTTTTGTAGATTTTTGTTATACATCGCTGCTGGATAATTACATGTATTTAGATAAGGGACAATTTGACCCTCATACATATAGAAATGCAGATCGACATTTTGAGTTTTATCCAGAAACGGTATTAACATCAAATCCTACGAGATATTCTTCTTATTTGGTGACAGATGTTATCCATCCACATGGAATTCAGGATGTTCCAAGATCAATTTTATTTGGAGTAGATATACCTGATTTTAATAAAGGAACATCAAAAGAGAAACGATTAATTAAATCATATTGGTCAAGATATGATGTGAGATATAAATCATACTTTGAAGATACAAAGCTATTTATAATGTATGGTATGTCTGTCTCTAAAACTGATGGATGGTGGCTGGATCAGATATTCGAATGTATTAGCAAAAATGGAGCTGAATTGATAATATATAAATATGGTTGCGAGAATGAAGAAAGTATTAAAAAACAATTTGTTCAAGCATGCATAAGGCATAAAAATATAATAGAAGCAGATGTTGAAGAAGTTAAGAGACATATTTATGTTGTTACATTTGAGAAGAATGATACATATTTTCTGGGATTGGAAGAAAAGGAATGCAAGTTGATATAGAAGAAGGAAGGTTACATATGACAAGTGAAAAGTTTACATTAATGCAATACTCAGTTAGTGCAATCCTTGGTTTGATTGATGCAGAGGATTTTGTTATTCCTGAAATTCAGAGACCATTTGTGTGGAAGAGAAGTCAGGTAAGAGATTTAATTGACTCATTGTACAATGGTTATCCAACTGGATATATTATCACTTGGAAAAATCCTGATGTTAAGACAAAGGATGGCGGTAAAGCAAACGGAAAGAAAGTGCTGATTGATGGTCAACAAAGAGTTACTGCATTAATGGCTGCCATTGCCGGAAAAGAAGTTTTAGATGATGATTTTAACAAGGACAGAATAAAGATAGCGTTTAATCCGTTGGCGGATGATGAGACAAAAAAATTTGCTGTGCAGGATGCATCTCATTTAAAGGATAAACGCTGGATACAGGATATTTCGGTTGTGTTTGATACAGAATTTGATTCTTTTGATTTTGCTATGAAATATTGCGAAGTGAATGAAGGTATTAAACCCAATGAAGTGAATAAGGCTGTAACTGCATTGAAGGGAATTGCCAATCGTCAGATAGGTGTTATTGAATTGGATGCGGCTTTGGATATTGACGAAGTTACAGAAATCTTTATCCGTATTAATTCTAAAGGTACAGCTCTTAGCCAGTCGGACTTCGTAATGTCTAAAATGGCAGCAGATACAATTCATTCAGGTAGCCTCATGAGAAAGACTGTGGATTATTTCTGCCATTTAGCTGTAAAACCTGATTTCTATTCACAGCTAACACATGATGCGGAATTCCAGGCTTCTAAATATGCGGATAAAATAAAATGGTTAGCAAAAGATTATGATGATATCTACAATCCGGATTATGGCGATATGCTTAGAGTATCATTTATGCATCAGTTCCGAAGAGGTAAATTGGCAGATTTGGTTAGCTTGCTTTCGGGACGTGATTTTGTTACGAAGGAATTCAGAGAAGATATCGTAGAAGAGTCCTATGGAAAATTGGATGCCGGTATTATGAATTTTATCAATCAGTACAATTTTTCGCAGTTTGTTATGGCGATTAAGGGTGCCGGATATGTATCGAGCAAGCTTCTTAATTCAAGGATGACTTTGGACTTTGCATATACATTGTATTTGATGTTATTGGATGACCCTGTAATTCTGAATGCACAGATAAAGAGATATGTGCAGAAATGGTTTGTTCTTTCAACCTTGACATCAAGATATATTAGTTCGCCGGAAACACAGATGGACCGTGATATGAGAACTATTGGAGAGAAAGGATTCCTAACATTTTTGGCAGATGTTGAGGCTTCGGCACTTTCAGAATCTTTCTGGACAGTTACCTTGCCTCAGAATTTGGAAACATCATCTGTTAATAGTCCGGCGTTTAATACATTTTTAGCAGCACAGATTAATATGAACTGTAATTCTATGTTGATGAACGGTACGAAAGTTGCAGATTTAATTACAATTTCCGGGGATGTGCATCATATATTCCCGCGCAGTTATCTGAAAAATAATGGCGTGGATAATAAGACGAAATATAACCAGGTTGCGAATTACATATACCTTGATACACAGGTAAATAAAGCAATTAGTGATGATGCGCCGAATGTATATTTTGGAAAGGTTTTGAATCAGTGTGACGGTGGAAATATTGTACTTGGAAATATTGCAGACAGAGATTTGCTTGCAACAAACCTTGAGGAGAACTGTATTCCACAAAATATTATGAATATGACAGTTGAGAACTATGATGAATTTTTAACTGAAAGACGTAAAATGATGGCAGCGTTGATACAGAAGTATTATGAGAGGCTGTAAATTTTTTGTATACCAACTTCCGATAATAAGAATTATGAATTCTATTTTCTCTCAATTTCCACTCAATTTACATTCAATGTAGGTTGGGTGGATTTTTTATATTCTATACCTACAAAACAAAACGCCCGATGGGCAGAAAGGCAGGTACAGAGTATGTACGAAGAAAACAATTCACAGGACAAGCCGGTTGTAATCGGCATTGATCACGGGTTTTCACTTATGAAAACCAAGCATCACATTTTTAGTAACGGCGTGGTGAGGTGTAATGGCAGACCGCCGGTAGCAGAGAACAGTTTTTATTATGATGGCAGTTACTATTGCATCGGTGGAGAGCGTAAGAAAGTTCACGAGGATAAGACGGCGGATGAGGATTTCTTCCTTTTGACGCTGTTAGCTGTTGCCAAGGAAATTAAAACCAGAGAATTGCCATGCACCTTGCGTGTGGTGCTGGGTGTGGGAGTTCCTTTTAAACGATTTGGAAAGGAGCAGGCGAAGCTGGTAGCATATCTGAAGCGTAGGGGTTCACATTTTATCGAGTTTGAAGAGGAGGATTATGTAATAACCATTGAAGATGTATATTGTTTTCCGCAGTGTTTTGCGGCGGTGGCAGACCGTATTGGCAATATGCATGGGCGATATGTTGTGGCGGATATCGGTTCCTGGACCAAGGATATCATCTGTATTGATGAGAGAAAGGTACAACCGGATAAATGTGTCACTATACCCAATTCTATAATTACACTATTTCAGGAAATCAACGCAGATGTTGCGGAGGCAACAGGCGGAAGGATTTCCGAAAGTGTGGTACAGAATTTCATACTTGGTAAGGATGTGGTAATTCCTGAGGAGGTAGAGAAGATTATTGTATCAAAAATGAAAGCAATTGCAACGGATATAGAAGATATGCTGGACGAAAGTGGATTTGACCTTGCTTATTCTAACATTCTTTATGTGGGTGGTGGAGCAACCATTATGAGAAGATTTGGAAACGCAAGAGAAAATGCAGCTTATCTTGAGGATATCAGACTGAATGCCAAGGGATATGAACTTCTGGTAGCTCATCATATGAATAAAAGGTAGGTCGGTATAATGCAGAGAACAAAGGACGGATATCGCTGGACCATAAGACTAAGCAATAAGGATTATTCGCAGAAGGAAGTAATCCGGATGTTTGATTATTTGCTGGCATCAGGTGAGTATGCAACGGAATCTGACATTTTCCGGGAAGGAATAAAAAGCCTTTATCGGGAAAAGACAGAGCCGGACAGAATTGTGGACTGGGACAATCGAATACAGGAATGTGCCTGCATTACAGCAGACAATATGATGGAGCGGATGAAAAACATGTTGGATGCAACTGTGCGTAAAGGTGGTCTGGTAGCGGTGACGAGAACTGTTGCAGGTGCTGATGAAACGGTAGAAGCAGATGTTGGCATGGCACCACCGGAAGCAGTTGAAGAACTATCAGATGAGGTGGACGATTTCCTAAACGATTTTTATGGTTATTTTTAATATTTCTTGTGTATCGTTAAGGCTGACAAAGTGACGTCAGGCAATCGCTTTGGGCGATTGCCTGTACGTCTGCTTGTCAGACGGTGTTGCATAAGTGAGTAGTAAATTTCATATGGAAGCAGGGGTTTGGGAATGTCAAATCCCCAACAAGTTCTGCCTCGTGTCTACACGGGGCAGAACTTGCTCTACTATTCGCGACTTAAATGGAGCGTATTCGCAAGCGTTAGCGCGCGTATTCGTGAACGACCTTAGGGGAGTGAGCATATAACCGGAGGGAGGAGCGTAAGCGACGGCGAAAGACAAGTGCCGTATCCGGCACAAGATAGATAAAGCAGATTTAGAGGAGGATTTATATGGCGAGAAACGGAGTTCAATTTAATATGTGGCTTTCACAAGAAGAGAAAGCTAAAATTCAAGAAAAAGCAAATAAGGCAGGCATCAGTATGTCAGAGTATATCAGAAGGTGTGCGCTTGGCAGGAAAATACCACAGTATGGAGATGTGGCAGTATTAAGGGAAATTTCGGCTGAGCTTGGTAAGGTTGGTTCCAATCTAAATCAGATAGCACATCATCTGAATGCTGGCGGTAGTGTTTATTCGGTATATTATGATTTGCAGGAAGTGATAAAGGATTGGAATGATATGCGTTTTCGGATGCTGAAACAGGTAGAAGATGTCTGCTGTGGTAAATATCATCACAGGAGGAGTGCATAATGGCGATTATCAAGCACATACCGGTAAAGAACAGATATTATTCTGCAGCGGTGGAGTATCTCACCTGCAAATTTGATGAGCATACTATGAAGCCTTTGGTGGATGCCAAGGGACGAATGATAATTCGTGATAATTTCATAATCGAGGGTATCAATTGCGAGGTTGATACCTTCGGTGCAGAATGTATTGAGGTCAATCGGTATTATGGCAAAAACAATGCTATAAAGGATGTAAAAGCTCATCATTATATCATCAGTTTTGCACCGGAAGACAATATTACTATGCAGGAGGCAAAGGATTTTGGGAAACAATATGTGGAGAAGTTTCTCCTGGGTCATCAGGCAATTCTGGCGGTGCATCCCGACGGTCATAACGGCACCGGGAATGTTCATGTTCGCATTGTAATTAATTCCGTCAGAAAGTATGAGGGCAAAAAAGAACGCTGGCAGGATAAGCCATGCGAATACAGGCAGGGATGCAAACATAAAAGCACCGGCAAGTTTATGTGCGCAGCAAAGCGTTGGGTAATGCGGGAGTGTATGCTAAAAGGTTACAATCAGGTAAATTTGCTGGCTCGATCTGATGGTAACGATTATTGGGTAGAGAAGCGTGGAAAGGAGGCAGAACCTGATTTTAAGACAGATAAAGATATGATTCGGGAAAGGTTGGATGCGTTGATACAACATGCAGAATCTTTGGACCATATGATATACTATCTGGAGCATGTGGAAGATTGGCAGATTCGTGAGACCAATAAAACCATATCCTTTCGGATGCCACATATGAAGAAGTCCATTCGTGGTAAGTCCTTGGGTGAAAATTATGATAAGTTTGCTTTGGAAAAGCGGATTGCAGAAGCTATTACTTTTCAGGAAAAAGAACTTAGGGCGGAGCAGGAAGCAATGCGTAAGGAAACGCTTGAGGTTGCAAATGAGCAATCACTTGTGGATATGCCGGAGGAAGAGTTTGCTGCAGATGTGCTTGAGGAAACTGTTACGATGGAAGAGCCTGCAGAGGAGATGGTTGAAACGATTTTGGAAGGCGAGTATTCCGTAACAGAAAAAAACAAGTCGGTCCAAAGAGATGCAACGTCAAAGGAACTTAATTATATGGAATTGTTGGCAGAATTACAATCACAATTCGTTTGCTTACAATACGAATTTCAATACAATTTGGATAATATTTCGGATCTTGATTATGAGCATAGTTACAAGAAGCCGGATTACGCTACTTATCAAGCTAATATGGCACGCATTTTGGATAAGTCGTCTTATATCAATCAATGGACGGCGGAATTATCCAAGTGCAGTTTGTTTCAAAAAGATTTGAAGAAGATATATAAGGAGCAGATTGAAACAGCTTCTGCCGAAGTGAAACGCATCGAAGAAGAGAATAAGCGGATACTTAGTAAAGCTGGATATTATTCGGAAAGTGAGCTTTACGCAAAGCAGTAGGCTTATGACAAGAACTGGAGTCTGTGTAATACCTTGGCGGAGCGTAATCGTAGCATTAAAGAAGAATGTGAAGGAATCACTCTAGAGTATGCACAGTTGTTTAGAGGTGCAGAAGGTGTCTTAAACAGTGAAGGATTCGGCAATAATAAACAGGTAGATGATATAGCAGAAAAAAAGGCGAAGGCTATTTTGAAAGATATGCATGGAAAAGATTTTTCTGAGTATGGATTTCGGGATGCTTGTATTAAGGCGGAGATGAAATTACAGAATGTGGACAAAGACAGAAGTTATGAAAGAGGTGTTCGTATTCGATAAGATTGAGTGAGGTTTGACCCATATTGTGGTTCAAACCTCGCAGATTTCTTAACAGAAATCATTATATCATTGTAGGATAAATTCGCCAATAATATGAAAAAATCATAATCTTAACTTTTAACTTTACAAATAAAGTTAAAAAAGTTAAAATAGACGTGTAAGGAGGGTTGCTTATGACTAACGAAGAATATAGCAAGATTATTGCCGAGATTGAAACATTGCCAACAGGCGGTATTACTTATAAAAAGATAAGTGGAAAAGAGTATGCTTATTACCAATGGCGCGAGGATGGAAAGCAACGTACCAGAAGGACAAAAGATGAAGAGTTAGAACAACTTTCCAGACAAATTGAGAGAAGAAAAGAACTTCAACATTTAATAAAAGACATAGATAATCAGGAAGTAAATGAAGAAAAGCCAGCTTCTTTGTTTCGATGTACGGTAAGAATTGGTGAGGACCTAGAGCGTTTTGTAAAACCAGTGACAAAGTGGGTGAAACGTGAATGTTATCAGCAACTTCATGATTATGTTTATGGAGATATACATGATAGAGTGTATATTCTGTATGGTCTTAGGAGAACAGGTAAAACAACACTGATTCGTCAGTTGATATCTGAAATGGATGCATCAATGAGAAGTAAAGCAGTGTTCATTCAAATACAGGATAGTAAGACCTTGGATGACGTGAATCAAGATTTAAAGATTCTGGAAGAAAAAGGCTATCGATATGTGTTTATCGATGAGGTTACACTGCTGAACGATTTTATCGAAGGTGCCGCATTGTTTTCTGATGTGTTTGCGGCAAGTGGCATGAAGATTGTACTTTCAGGTACAGATTCCTTAGGTTTTATGTTTACAGAGGATGAGGAGCTATATGACAGATGCATTATGTGTCATACGACATTCATTCCATATCGCGAGTTTGAAAGAGTGCTGGGGATTGTAGGTATTGATGATTTCATCCGATATGGCGGAACAATGAGCCTTGGTGGAAAGCAGTATAATGATATGATTTTTGCCACTAAGAAAAGCACGGATGAGTATGTTGACAGTGCCATCGCACGAAACATTCAGCATTCTTTGAAGAATTATAAGTACGAAGGTCATTTCCGTTCTTTACGGGATTTGTATGAGAAAAATGAATTAACAAACACAATTAACAGAATTGTAGAGGATATGAATCATCGATTCACGATGGAGGTATTGACCAGAGATTTTAAATCAAATGATTTGAGAATTTCAGCAAGTAATTTGCGAAAGGATAGGGAAGAACCGACAGATATTCTCGATCGTATTGATATTCTTAAAGTGAATGAAATGCTGAAATCTTTGCTGGAAATCAAGGATAAGGAAGAACAAAAGGTTGAAATTCAAGATGCACATCGTTATGAAATAAAAGAATACTTGGATTTGCTTGACTTAACTGTGGAAATAGAAAGCAGATGGATGTCTGATTATAATCGAAGAGAATCAAGAACGGCATTTTCACAGCCAGGTATGCGTTATTCCCAAGCAGAGGCGCTGGTTAAATCGCTTATGCAGGATGATATGTTCAGAGGCTTATCCCTGGAAGAGCGAAAGAGAGTAACTGAAAGAATAATAGATGAAATCAAAGGCAGAATGATGGAGGATATTGTTCTTTTGGAAACGAAGCTTTCTAAAAAGAATTGTGAAGTGTTCCGCTTGCAGTTTGCAATTGGCGAATTCGATATGGTGGTGTTTAATCCGGATGAGGGAACTTGTGAAATCTATGAAATTAAACATAGTAAAGAAGTTGTTCCACAGCAGTGCAAGCATTTGTTAGATAAACAAAAATGTAAGGATACTGAATTTAGATACGGTACAATTACCGGAAAATACGTGATTTATCGTGGTGCTACAACATCACTTGTTCAGGCAGGAGTGGAGACATTGGAAGATGTGGCTTATCTGAATGTGGAAGAGTATTTGAAGAAGTTGTAAGTGTGTAAAAATATGTCCAAGAAACTAATTAATGGAGGCACATATTGAAATTAATAGAACAACAGCTTGCTCTTTATGAAGAGGAATACAAAAAATTTATGGGAACTAATCAGTTCCCCCAATATGAGTTGCAGTTTAAAGAGGTATCTTTGAATGTTGCAGATAATTACGGATTTGATAGTGTTGCTTTTGCTGCTTATCAAACTCAAACAAATAAACATACGCTTGTTGTCAGTACAAATCTTAAATTATCTAAACATGTAATATTTCATGAGTTTACACATATATACGATTCGTATAGATATGTTAAAGGCGATAAAGTAAGATATGCGGGTTTGTCTGGCTTTACAGAATATCATGCATCACAAGTAGAATTGATGCAATTATTAAATGTTGAAAATATTGATGATTCTTTCACTTTTTCTATGGATTCGATAATAAATACGATTTCTGGCAAAAAGAGTGTAAAGCAATATATCGATGAAAGACAGCAACATGCTATTGATTTGTTTGAACGAAAAGACTTTCCGGCAAACTTAGAAACATTGAAATCTGCTTTAGGTATTCTATATAATTATTTTGGTTTACGTTCAATTTGCGAGATGTATGCTATAGATTATAAAGAGAAAATAAATAATGAGGCATTTCTGAAATATATATCAACTTTACAGTTTTGTCCTTTAAACAATTTAATGCATGGATGGTTAGATGAGAAGAAAATAGATCAAAGTATTGAATTATATGTAAATATTATCTTTCCGCTTATTGAGAAATTTAAGCTGGCATAGTGCATGAGTATGTGCCTAAGAGTTTTTAGTAAGTTAAATGTATAAATGGAAAGGATGATGCAATGAGTAAAATACTTTTAGCATATCAGGGGATAAAATATATATAACAAGATCTGAATGGAATTATATGGCATGTGCTACGGTAAGGGACGATTATGAAGAAGAAATACAGAATGCTACTTGGGGTTTGAATAACGAAAGATACCTTTATAATCAAAAGCTAGGGTATCTTCATGCTTATATAATGAAAAAGTGGTATGGCGAAGAAGTTTGTCAAAGCATGAAGGAACAGGATTTTGTTATTGATCATATGGATAATAATAGTACTAATTGTTGTATAGATAATCTTTGTTTTTTACCAAATGCATATAATAAGGCGAAAGGACTTACATTTGATCAGGAAAATGAGGACAAAAGATTTATTGCATTGACTATAACTAAGGATTTTTATACAAAACTTTATCAAATAACAATTAAGTTTAATTATCCGGCAACATTAGTCTTAGATGGATTTGAGAAACTTGCAGTTGTCGAATTGGCGTACTTGTTGTATGAAGGGGATTATCGTAGAGTGATAATTGAGACACAAAATATCTTACTTGAGTATAAAGAAGCATATACATTTTCGCCAGAAAAATTACGAGCTATTGATTATCATATAGAAGGTTGCATAGGAAAAGTTTTGCCACCGGAAGTTCATGAAAAGTATTTGAGTGGTAGACATGGACATGGTGTTTGTATTATGCACAGAATTGCACCATTAAAAAATTGGACGAAGGATGTTGGAGAAAAATATTTTATTATAACAGACATTGCTGGTGGTGCAAGGTATCAGATAGAGTTATAGAAAGAACTATATAGCATCTGGATGGATTGAAAAAAGAGGTTTACATCAGTTTATAAGATGCAAGCCTCTTTTAGGTATTATAAGGTTTCAATTTCAAGCAAATCCACTTTCTGCCCATCCATCCCTATCACATTCTCGCGTTGATTCTTGCATATGAGCAAATCGGGATGTTCTTTATCCAGAAATTTATGGAATATGTTTTCAGCCTGTGCGTAGTACATAAGGGCTACTTTGGCATTGCGCATTGAGGCATGGACGGCGGCAAGGTTTTGAAGCAGATATCCTTTGGTAAGGGCGTCGGATTCATATACTTTATCCGTGATGCCAATACAGTTTGTGAAGATTCTTGCAGCTTCCGGAAACTTGCCTTGCTGATATAAAAGCTTGGCATACGTGGTCATGGTATAGAGGCCGTTTGGAGAAAACTGCATTTGTGTCTGTATAAGTACATTAGCAGATTTTTGGATGTAATTCAAAGCCTGCTCTGATTTGTGCAGTTTTATACAATAACTTCCGGCATCCAGATATATGGATGATAAATTAAAGATGCGAGTGGTGCCTTTTTCACAGGTTTCTGCAATTGCTTTTTCTTCCAGTTCCAAAGCCTTCACTTGGTTTTGATGAATCATAGAGGCTTCCGTTGCCTTGTAGTGAAGAAGTGTGGCACTGTCCTCGTTGGTAATGTTCTGATAAAGGTAGCAGATGCCTTCGTATTCTCCAAGAAGCTTTTGGAATAGACGGTAGTGATGCAACTGAGAGCTGATTTCTAATCCATGAGAAACTAATTTCTTCCAAGTGATCCGTTCATTCTTGTTTACAAATAGCAGAGTAGTATTCAAGATATCTAATGCAAATTGAATGTGCTCATGATTGTTATCTGAAACCATCTGTAACAGAGTAGCAAAAAAATCGGGAGCCTGACTTAAGGAAAGCATTTTCCTTGCATTAATAATTTTGCGCAAGTATGGATTCAGCAACAGTCGTTGATGGTCCTTAACGAGTAGACCACGTTCTTCTAAAATCTGAAGCTCATTGATATATGCACTATGCCAGTCATAAAAGAGCTTTATCGGGAATCCGCTATCCGGAGCAAGTGCAATTACAGATAAGACGATAAGTGTATCAGGCTCTAACTGTTGTAAGTCAAGCAGGGATTCTATATGTTTGTGGTAAGCAAGTTTATGGTTTTGATTGTCTTTGTTTAAAGTAATATTGCTGATGTCCTCCTTGAACAAAACATTTTCTTTTAATTTGGTTAAAAGATTTTGAGTGGTTATGGTTCCATAGGAAAGCAAACGTGCCAGTAATTCAACGGTCATTGTATGATAGTGAACACTTTATAAGAGAAGATGTATCTCATCATCGGTGTATAAGCACTGGTCTGTACAATGCATTTTGAATAGTTCTTTTGCTACAGAAAATTCTGCTGTTACCTCATAAAGAGGATAGCTGGTAAAATTATTATATGTGGTAAATACAGTTTTGCATTTTAGGGAGCAGACCTGAGATAGTAAATTCTCCTGTGCTGTAGCCGGATTAAAGTTATCAATTACAATGAGACTATCATTCTTTAAAGTTTTTAAGAAACGAAAATGTCTGCGAAAGCGTTCTTTTTCGGTTAATGTATCCGAATCATCCACAAATTCCATATCTGCAATCATTTCATACAGGCTACCAGTATATTCCAAGAACAGAATATTGGTGTAGTCTTTTTTGTGTGCTTTGCAGTAAACCTTAATAAGTTCACTTTTACCAATATCTGGGATGCCATAAAGAAAGAGAGTGTTATGTTCTTCCAAAAGAGCATCTATAGCGGCAATGGATTCCGGTCTGTCAATATATGTCTTTACCGGTTTTGGGACAGTGGCAGTAATGATAATATCCTCTACAGCCGGAGAGATATCATTGGCTTTCAGATTTGCTTTCACAAAAGGTCTTGAAATGGCAAATAGTAAAATCTCTGATGCGAAAATGGCTGCCTTAAAAGTATCATTATCATTAAAATGGGAAAGTAACTGTCTGCGTTTTAATTCAGACACGGACACATCACTTATTAACAAATCATGTAAATCGGTTATTAACGCACCTACGTCGCTAATCATAAGGAAAACTTCTTCTTCCATATCTGCGTACATTTCTTCCTGATGCTTAGGAATCTGGTAGTAGCTTACAATTTTCGGGCTGATTTTAGCCTGTCCCTTCATCCATTTACAACACAAGCCTTCGTCAAAAGAAAATCGGAATCATTCACGAAGCAGGAAAATAATGTGCTGATAAAAACAATCTGTGTCATATCCGCGGTTTCTATTAAATGTTTCTGTAGCAGTGTAGCTACAGAATGAAAATCCAGTCTGTTCAATTCTTGTCTACAATCATATTAAAAATCTTCTTTAACAACATCTATCTCAATATAGGACTTAACAAAAGTCACAAGGGAAGTATAACATAAAAATGTATATCGAACGAGTGTTTGTTTTTTCAAAAACACTCAAAATCTGGTCAAGTCTTATTCAATTTCAAACGGTTTCGTCCTTGTTACAATAGCCTTAGTTTTCGAAGACTAAGCAATTTATAGAGAAGGCGAGGTGATGCAAAAATTATGAATCAAGTAACAGAGAATGAAACAGGAGTTAAAGCAGGTATTCCAATTTGGCGAAAGTATACGCTTTCTGTACAGGAAGCGTCGGAGTATTTTCATATTGGATACAAAAAACTTAGGAAGTTGATAGATGAGCATCCGGATGCGGATTTTATTCTGTGGAATGGTAGCAGACCACAGATAAAACGCAGGAAGTTCGAAGCGTATATAGATGAAAATCTTAGCGCCATTTAGGATGGCAGACAAGCGATTTTCGGTAGAAATAGAGTCAGGGTTATGGTATATTAAATGTATCATAGCTCGGCTCTCCAAGTTGGAAAGGAGCAAATGATATGTCATATGATGTAAGACGCGATAATAAAGGTCGCAAGCTATTAAACGGTGAGAACCAGAGAAAAGATGGAATGTATGAATATAAGTACCTGGACAATGCAGGTAAGAGAAAGTCGGTATACAGTTGGAAACTGACTGCATCAGACCCATTACCTCCGGGAAGAAAGGCATGTGTTCCGTTAAGAGAAAAAGAAAAGCAGATTCAAAAGGATTTGTACGAAGGACTTCGCTATGAAGGTGGAGACATAACCGTCCTTGAACTGGTTAAGAAATATGTTGACCAGAAAAGAGGCGTGCATCATAACACTAAAGCCAATTATAATTTTGTGATTAACATTATCGCAAAAGAAGAGTTCGGACAGAAGCGGATTGAGAAGGTGAAGCTATCCGATGCCAAGGCGTGGCTTATTAAGTTACAGGATGATGGAAGAGGATATTCTACCATTCATACAGTGCGTGGTGTAGTCAGACCGGCATTTCAGATGGCAGTAGATGATGATCTGATTCGGAAGAATCCATTTGAGTTTCAATTAAATACTGTGGTGGTAAATGACAGTGTTACCAGAGAGGCTATTAGCAGGGCAGAAGAAAGGGCATTTCTTAAGTTTGTAAAGGAAGATAAGCACTTTGCCAAGTATTATGATGGGATGTTTATTCTGTTTAAGACCGGACTTCGAATCTCTGAATTTTGCGGGCTAACTATCAGCGATATTGATTTTAAGAATAATCGTATCAATGTGGACCATCAGTTACAGAGAACCAGAGATATGCACTATATCATAGAGGATACCAAGACAGCCTGTGGTGTGCGCATGATTCCCATGACACCAGAGGTGAAGGAGTGCTTTGAACGGATTATTGGCAGTCGTCCGAAACCTAAGGTGGAGCCTATGATTGATGGCAGGTGTGGATTTTTATTTCTGGATAAAAATGAGATGCCGATGGTGGCTTTGCATTGGGAGAAATATTTTCAGCATGTTGTGGAAAAATACAATCGTATCTACAGGGTGCAGCTTCCGAAAATAACTCCCCATGTATGCAGACACACCTATTGCAGTAATATGGCAAAGGCCGGAATGAATCCAAAGACCTTGCAGTACCTTATGGGGCACAGTGATATCGGAGTGACACTGAACACTTACACACACTTTAAGTTTGAAGATGCACAGGCAGAAGTTTTACTTATGGATGAGAGTTGTCGTAAGAAATCCTCTTAAGTGTCGTAAAGTTTTTCGTTTTGGTATGAGTGAGTAAATTGCCATGGATGTAGCTATGTCTGCCTCCCGGCAGAAAAAACAACTTCTTAAAAAATGTGCTGTAGTAGAGAAAACTCCGTTACGACAGTATTTACGACAAACAAGTGAAAAAATATGCCCAATTAAGCAAAATTATACCGAAATAAGGTTGAAGGCAAAAGTGCCAAAAACCCAGTAAAATCAAGGACAAACAAGGAGTTTTAAGGAATGATAAAAATACTTTTTATCTGCCACGGCAGGAGACTAACTTCTTGTTAAAAGTGCTTTATTTACTAGGGTTTAAGCAATACAGCATTGGATTTTAGCCCATTTTTAGGACAAATGAACAGAGAGCATCGGTATGAAAAATAGAATATTAGGACATCTAAATAAGTCCATATACTTGTATTTATTATGAGTATGTGGGCTTATTTTAGTGCCTTAAATTTATGGTAAGGAAATATACATAAAAGTCATTTGAAGCTGAATATGAGCCATATAAGCACATTTAAGCCACTATATAACGTGGTATAAGAAATAGTGATTTCATTTGAAGAATTGGAGGAAAAAACAGATTGAAAGAAGAAATTATTAAGCCTGGTATTGTAAGACGAATTATTGAAAGAGTTGAAAATGAGAATGGATTGGTTATATTGCCAGAGACAACAGATATTATTCTGACAGCATTTTTGGATACTGTAGCAGATATTTTATCTGAAGGTGATAGTATCAAATTAAAAGGTTATATGACCATATATCCACAGCTATATAAATCAAAGCAGATTAAGAATGTAGCGGATCAATCAATAGTCAATATTCCAGCACGATACAAGGCGAAAATCAAAACAGGTACAAAACTGAATAATGCGTGTAAAAATCTATCAAAGGAAGGAGAATAGAATAATGGTAAATCAGAGAGATATTGTAAACAGAATTGCTGATAAGACAGGTCTTTATAAGAAGGATATAAAAGAAATGTTGCTTGCTTTTAAGGAAGTTATGGTTGATGTAATTGAAGAGGATGAATCAATGTTTTTGAAAGAAATATTCACACTTAAAACCATAACAAAGAAGCCACGAAAAAGATATATAGCACCTTATGGGAAAACCATTATGGAAAAAGAACATAAGATAGTGAAGATATTACCAGGTTCAAGACTTACAGAGATTGTGAGGGATAACCAGAATGATACAGAAGATTGATTTAAAAGATAGAATTGCAATTCTGACAGAAGAAAATATTTGTGATTTATTGAATCTATATGGAGAATTAAATATAGATAGGTTATCTCAGATAGTAAATAACCATATCAGAGTTGCAATAGATGAAATAAAGGAGGATTCAAAATGATTAAGGATTTAGAAGAGAAGCAATTACAGGTTGCATATTTTTTATCAAGAGGTAATAGAAGTGTCGAAGAAAAATTTACAGAATTTAATATCTGTAAAGTGTGGCTTGGATGGTGGAAAATGGACAATGTTCAATCTGTTGCTAAAGAAACAAGAGAGAAAATTTTAAGTATGTATAAGGTATCAAATGAAACAACTAAGAATCTGACAAAGAAATCTGGAAAGAAAAATTCGGATGATTTCAAGAATAGATTGTTGCATTTAAGACGTTCTAATTGTGGAAAATTAAGACGATTATTAAAAGAAAAAGGATTAGACAAAAAATATTATATTGTTGATAAAACTGCTTATGGTGGAAGTGTAACGAGGCTTGGAAGATATGCTATTTATAATAATGGTCAATCACCAAAAGAGAAATCGCAGTATTTTGGTAGCTTTGATGAAATGAAAGCAATAATTGATACTTTAGTGTAATCGGCAGACATACACCGATTGAAAATAAATGTATGGATATTTCCCAACAGGCAGGAAGTAAAAGAAAGTCTGTATCAGAGATTAAGAATATCTAACGTGCGATTCTGCACAGTTTCCAATATGAGAAATTGAATAACACGACTGCTGCATTTAGTAGTTTATTAAGGGGAACGAATTTTAGTTTACCTTTATTTCTTGACCTCTGATTTATCAAAAAGGAGGAAAATGATTAGTGACAATAAGATTAAATGTATGTATTTCAATAAACGATTCAATGAGAAACCACAAGGAAAACAATGTGGGTGGGTGCAGAAAAGTTTAATTGAGACAGAAATTGCAATAGAAGATTTGGCAGATGCTTTATGTCATGGAGCATCATTTAAGCCAGGAGTTTTAATTGGCGGTATGAAAGCTGATAACTGGACACAGCAACAGTTATTTGGCTTGGATTTTGATAATGGAATGTGCATAGAAGAAGCATATAACAAGGTCATTTCTCTTGGAATTGTACCATGTTTTATGTACACCACATTTTCACACAAGGAAGAACATCATAAATTCCGCATGATATTCTGCAATGATACAGTAATTACAGATGGCAGCATCAGAGATAAATTACAAGCTACACTTATGGGTGCGGTAGGTGGAATTGATGAGGTATGTTTCAATAGAGATAGATTGTTTTTCGGTGGTAAGGGGAATGAGGTATTATATCCATCTTATGACAGTAGAATCAATGCAGAAGCAGTTATTGATAAATACTGGAAAGATGAATATGAGCAATATATATCAAATGCACAGCCAAAATCAAAGAAGAAGTCTGCTGAAAAAAAGGAAAAAGCTGATACAGAGGTAAAACCTGTATATGAAAACTTAAATGTCAAAGCAATTAAGGAGCATGATGTTGAATATCTGCGTACAGCATTAGCACATGAACCGATTGAATTTGATACAAAAAATGAATTTTGGGATTATATCTATTCAGAACTGGATATTGCAGAGCTGATAGATATTGATAATCCGAGGTCTTTTTGCTGTATTCTGCATGAAGATCATAACCCTTCTGCAAACATCTTTACTACGAAAAATGGAGTTCAAAAGTATAGATGTTGTTCTGAAAATCTTACTCTTAACATAAAACAGTTGATTGAAATGTTAGGAGATTTCAAGTCTGAATTTAAAGCAATTCAATTCATAATGGATATTTATAATCTGTCTATTAAGGAATCTCAATGGAGCATTGAACAGCGAGAAAATATAGACATGATGATAAATAACATCACTCTGAATAAATTTCAAGAACTATGTCCACAGGCTGATAAAAATATCAAGTATGCAAAAGATACATTCCTTATGATGTTATCTATTGCACGAAACAATATTTATAGCGAGAAATTTTCTAATGACGATGGAGAAATAATCTTCTTTGTTACAACGAAAAAATTAGCAGAATGTCTTGGTAAAGGTTACAGTCAGAATAAGATTGATAAAATTGGCAAGTATATCAAAATGCTTGTATATCACGATTTAATTCGTATTCTTGATGATGACCAGATACCAAAGGAATTATTGTATAAAGCCATTAAATGTGCTGGAACTGATACAAGGGCAGGAAAACACGTTAATTTTTATGCTATTCCATCATGGGTAGTACAGCAGTTGAAAATAATAGAAGATAATGGAATCCGTTGGAAAGATAAAGGCTATAGAATTGGCGGTGTATCGTTTGATATGTTCTATCGTTCTGAAGGTTTTGAGGTAGCCGCCTCACTATATCCACAATATAAGAAAAAGAAAAATGAATATGGTGAGATTGTCAACAGGACTACTACAAAGGCTAGTGACGAGCGTACATTGAAGATTTCAGAAGTGATTTTGCATTGTATTCAAAGAAAAGGATATTGTACTGAAAAAGAGGTTGTTTATATTCTTGGTAATGAGTATAGATACGAAGTCACAGAGACACAGATTAAGCGTTGTTTAAATGAGATTATGGATTGCTATGGATTAAAGAAAGTCAAAGCTAATAAGGCATTAAAAGAGCAATTTGACATTCAATCAGATGGTTATCCCTACATAATAATTGAAGATGAAATATAAGGGTAGGTAAAAGGTGGGGGGTATATACCATATATATCTTAGTTATATTACCCCCCCTATTACCCCTTGACTGATATTGATTGACTGAAAAGACAGTATGAATTGATTCTGCTGTCTTATTTTTATGCAAAGAATAAGGAGTAAAAGGACAATGGATGAAACAAAAATATGTAAGAAATGTGGAAGAATATTACCAATACAGAACTTTAGATTAGCAACAGGACAATTTGGCAATCCATATTATAGAGGAAGTTGTAAAGAATGTGAAGCTAAGTATGACAAGGAATACAAGAAGAAAAAGAATGAGAAGGAATTTACATTCTCTGATAACTTGGAAATATTAGTTGATCGCCAGTACAAAGAGATAAATCCTAAGAGAATACTTGATGTATCTGCATTAGACATTGATATTACTCTTATGGGGACAGATGAAATATTCGTAAAATTGATGGATTATAAAGATACATGGATGTCAAACTATGGTCAGTGTATTACTATGGCTTGGGGAAAATATAATCTGCTACAAGGATCATATATCAATGGTGAATTGAGATATAGCCTTAAAAAGAATGTATTTATTGATGGTAAGTGGACATATAAACAGGATTATGTATATGCACCTAAAATGGTTGTTGAAACATTTATTGTCAATGAAGATAAGGCGAATAATGTATATGTTTGGCATAGTGGACATGATAAGGAAGATTGCTATTACAGAAATTTATATCCATTAAATCAAGAACAATTTCGTATTGTAAATAATCACTTTCAGAAAACAGGTGATGATTCGGAACAGTTTATATTAAATGTTATGAATGATATCCGATATAAGCCTGATAATTGGAGCAAACAAACCGCAAAGTGTGTTATGTATGGTGTAGGGTATCATGGAATATTATACACCAATAGCAATGAAGAATCCTATAAGAGATGGCATTGGATAATGAATCGTTGCTACAGTAATGCAATACATGAATTGCAGCCAGAATATAAGGATTGTACAGTATGTGAGGAATGGCTGAATTATAGTAATTTTAAGCTATGGTATGAACAGCATATTGTTGAGATACGAATATATGATGAAGCATTTGAATTAGACAAGGATATTTTGATTAAAGGAAATACAGTTTACAGCCCTGAGACAGTCTGCTTTGTTCCTAAGATGATAAATTCATTATTCACTAATGGCAAAAAGAACCGAGGCGATTATCCGCTTGGTGTATATTTTGATAAGGATAAGAAGAAATATGTTGCGAATATGTCATTTGCAGGAAAGAATATAAAGCTGGGAGCGTATGAGACAGTAGAAGCAGCTTTTACAAGATACAAGGAATATAAGGAAGATTTTATTAAGGATATAGCAGAACAGCATAAGGACAAGATACCAGACAAAATTTATCAAGCTATGATGAAGTGGCAAATTGAAATTACAGATTGATGCAGAGGGCATATTGGATATTAGTTTATCTGATATGCCCTATTTTTTACCTTTTATGGGTCTAATATGGTAAAATAGAGAAAGATATAACAAGTATGTATTGGAGGTTACGGTAATGAGTGAAGTTGATATGTTTAATGAAGATATTGATAAGTTTTTTGATATGAATGATGATTTTGATTTAACCCCAAAAGATTATTACGATGAGTTTTCAAAAATGTGCGTAAAATATTCAGATAGTTCTATAGTTCCATACTCTTTAGTACACGAATTGATTACAGAAGAATTTCCTTGTGAAGAATATTATATGCAAATGCTTATGGATGTATATTCATTTTATAGTATTGGAGATGATTTCTTAGAGATACTGAAACAGCTTATTAATGATGGATGTTGTAAAGAGTATCAGAAAAAAGCATATGAGATAATAAAAGAATATGTTAAAGATAATTATATAGTTGCATATCGTGGGGAATTTGAGGTAGATGATAAAGGAAATCTGGATTATACACAGTCTGTTAGTTATACATTAGATTATGAACAGGCAAAATTTTTTGCAACAAGATTTAAGATGTTACCATTGACAAAAAGTATTGTGTATACTGTAAAAGTACCTGTAGAAGATGTGCTTGCTTATATTGACAGAGAAGATGAAGTTGTTTGTTTGCCTATTTGTATGGGCGGCAACATGGAAGTGATAAAAGAGGAATCATTTTTATAGGTAATCAAGGAAGGAGACAAAAATGAGTGTTGTATTTGGGTATGTCGGAAAAGATGGTGTGTATTTAGCTTCAGATAACAGAATAACAGATACTGAAGGTAATTTTGTTTCAGATGATGATATTAAAATTGAAGTAGTCAACAGCAAGACTGCGGTAGCATTTGCTGGTAATTATGCAGCACAGAATTTTTTCTTAAAATGCTATAAAGAAAGACCTGGATATCAAAATTGGTTTGTGAATGATCTTGCGAGCAATATATGGGCAATGTGTGATGCTATTACTAAAATGAATATGGATTGGGCGAAAGCTATAGCAAATAGTATTGCTTGTTTTTTAGTTGCGGGAAAAACAAAGGATAATGAGATAAAATTATTTGCGGTTACTTAAAAAAAAGGACATATTGATTTAAAAGAAGTTCCAATGATGTTATATCAACCGGCAGATTGCGATTTTAATAAGTGTGCAAATATATTATGTAAAAATATAAAACAACATTTCAAAGATTTTCCAAAGCGTACAATACAAGAAATCTCTAAGCTGAGTGATTTAGTAAGTGATTCTGGAAATATGTGGATGTTTGATATAAAAAAGAATGAGAGTAAATTTGTTACTTTATAATGGTTGGTCTGAATCAGATGGAACATATTTTACAAGGTCGCAAATATCACATTGAAGAATCCTACATAAATCATTAAGTGTTTTTGTTGATACATCTTTATTATGCTTTAATCTATGGAGTGTGCTGTGTGACATATGGTATTTATTTGTAAGCGTGTACCAGTTTTCACTTGATTTTTCAAGTGTATTCCAAAATGGGGAATAATCAATCATCATAGCACCTCCGTTTCGTTAGTATATGAAACAAGTGTACTTTGTATTCTTTGAATTGAATATCTTCGTTAAAAGGGATATAATAGAGTTATTAGATTAAATTTGGAGGAGAATTCATTTATGGGAGATACAAACAGCATTATCAATGTAACCTTTTTAGGTGAAAGCTATTCATTCCCTGGGGAATTGGCACAGTATGTTACTTACTGCAATGAGTTTGAGAAAGTCAGCGATAGATTGATGAACAAACTCTTAGTCACAATGAAGAAAAAACCAATGGCAGAGGGTGATAACTCTTATACTGATATGCATGAAAAATTTGAAGTAGATTTGCAAAATGAAGGTAAGAAGTTCATTACTACGCTGTCTAAAATCGGTGTATATGATGTTACGGAATCAGATGTCATATATGAGAACAAAGGTTATAAGCAATACATTCAAGTAAGAGATAAAATGCAGGAAGGTACACGAAAAATAATGTTATTCTCTTTAAATAGCTGGATGGAACAACAGGATAGCATTTATTCATCTGCTGCATCTAATATTAGAGGTTCTGGATATGGATTGATTTCTAATAGTTTTTTAGCTCATGCAACATTCTCTGCAATGGAATATAGTACATTAAAGAGACAAGCAAAAGAAGCCGATAGACAATATCAGCAAGCAATAGGAGAGTTAAACAGAAGTACACTTTCAAGAGAAGAACAACAGTATATCCAGTTTTATGCTACTGAAATTTATCCAGAAATAGCAGAAGCCTTTAACACATTTGTAACAGAACTTATGGCTATCTATCTTTTGAAATTGCAGGAAAAAGGGATATTTGATAGTGATAAATTATCTGATTACAGTTTAAATAAATCAGCGGAGATATTGAAAAATATTAAGCTGGTGGATGATAAAAAGGCAGTATTAGTAGAGGCATACAAGATTTGTCCGTTTAATCCAGATATTTATGCTGATGTAATGACATATGGACTGTTTGATGTTGATACTATGAAAGGTGCTAAAGAGTTTCATCAAGAAACAATGCTTGTAGGAATAATTGAGAAAAATATTAAAAGTAATCTAAATAACCTTGAAAAAGCAAAAGATTACATAGAGGTATTGGCTTATTATCAGGGTAAGAGTGAGACAGATATATTAAAAAAATTCTATGAAAGCACTATTAGTAAAATCAAGAATGATTATCACGAAATATTTTTAGTGTGCGTTGATTCAAGAAAATTGAGTACATGGATTCGTAATAATATAAGTGTAGATTTAGATGAGATTGCTTCAATGTCGGAAGATAAAATTAGCAATATAGTTAATTCATGGATTAGAAATACTGTTGATGATAAGCAATATGATAATCTTTCAACTATGGGATTGATTAGCATTGACGATATAAAATATAAGGACAGTACAAAAACCACATTAGCAGAAGTACAGACAGAGTATGCAGATAAGATGATTGCATTGATACTGGATTATATAAAAGAGCTGGGAAAGAAAAAGATTGCTTATGAAAAAGCATATGATAAGTATAATGCAGGTCTGAAAAAACATATGGATGCTATAGCTGCTAAAAATAATGAACTGAAACAGCAAGGATTATTTGCATTTTCAAAGAAGAAGGAATTAAAAGCGGAACTTGATAGACTTAACAATGAGTATGAAGAGTATCGCACAACGGAGCCAGTAGATTTACAAGATGCGTATTTTAATATGTAATCAGAAATAGGAGGTATTTATTATGAGTTCAGAAGAGGCACGTAAAAAGGTGGCATATGATTTAACAATGGAGTATGTGAGACAGAATAATGTAATGAAAAATCCGTCAAATGACAGTCCAATATCATATAAGATTGAAATTATTGAAAAAATGTATAATGAGATTTTCGAGGAATTAAAGGGTAAGAATATTCTATAAACTTGTAAAGGTATTGTTGAATGCTATGTACTTATTTCTGCCATAGTTTTACAGTACCCTAGTATATGATAGGTGCTTAAATTACTGTGGTTTAAGTGTCCCCCTCCCATGTGTTATATGCTATTATCCTTAGTGAAAATAAGTGGTTTTGATGGCAAATTGGCTTTGTAATTGCGTAGCTGATTAAGTTTACCTATGGTGTATTATGAAGCGGATTTGGTGTGATTTCTATTTATTTTTTACTAAGGATATGAGGGTAAAAAATATCGGAGAGGTAAAATTTTTAAGTCACTGTATAGAACAACCAACTATAGGGTTGCGGAGAAAACAGATCCCCTTTTTTAGTTTAAGCTACCCCCGACACACTATATCATACTAAACAAGTAGGGATTATATACAATAAATATATCAATAAAACAGTATAAAAAATAAGGGTGTAACTTCATCGGCTACACCCCTTTATTATGTCTTTCTGTATTCTGTTTGTTATGCTTCATTCAAAATATATTCAACTGCTTTTTCTGCCTTGCTTGAAGCTGATACAATAAACTTGTTGTCATTTCTTAAAACTCTTAACCAACTTTGTATGTATGCGGTTGAATTTCTGAAACTTTTCTTTGTTTCAATTCCTATTATGTTCATAAGGTTAGCACTTCCAATCTCTGCTACAAGTTCCTCTTTGCTGTATTCCTCAGAGCCAAAAGCCACAAGTTTATTTTTTCTTTCTTCTGCTCTGTTGCACCTGGTTTCTTTCATTGTGCTATGTACTGATTCATGAAAAGCTGTACTATAATATTCTTCTGACTGTTTGAACTGTTCAAATAATGGTAACTGTATCATGTCACGCATAGGACTATAAAAAGCCTTATTCCCTTTTATATGTTCAACTGTTATATGTTCTCTATTCCAGTAGTCTGTTAAAATCTTTTCAGCCTTTTCTATTGGCTCTATGTCGTGAAGTTCTTCTTTCTTTAATGGTTCTACTCCGTCAACTTGTGAGATATGAAACACATTTATATATTTTAATAGTGGTATATTCTTAATTGTCTTTGTTCCATCCTCTTGTACTTCCTCAATAGGGTATATCTTCCAAAATACAATTATTTCTGATTTTTCACCCTTGCGGATGTGACCGCCTAACTCTTGCCACTGCTTAAAGGTTGCATACTCACCTTTATGTTTTAGTAACATCTGATTAAGTATTGAATAACTCTTTTTACTTACTCTGTTGTATGCTCCATCTCTTACACCAGTCCAAGGCTTTTCCCATGGGATAACTCCACTTTCTAACTGTTCTATTATTCGATTTGTAACCATTTCATATACATTTTTACTCATATGAAAACCTCCTTTAAAAAATTGATAATGTTTTGTTGTTGATATAAACATACACCCTTATTCGTGCATTTGTCAACACGAATATTCGTGTACTTTTGCACAAAATTTGTTAGATATTTTATGCACTTTTTTTAGTGTATTCACGAAAAATGGTGTTGACAGTACACGAATATGGGTGTATAGTGTAGTCAAGGTCAAGGACAACAGACCTACAACAACAAAATAATTTCATCATTAAGGAGGTAGTCATTATGTGTATGACAGTTAAAGAAATGAATGAAGCAATGGAGCAGATTCAAGAGTGGAAAAGAATCAAGGAAGAAGCAGAGGACAACATCACAACTTTAAATTCAAAGGTTATGGAGTTTCTTAATGAAACAGAAGAATGTGAAGCAGTTGATAATAAGGGCAAGCCAATCCGTAGATTTATCGGTAACATTTTCAAAGCTACACTTTCAAGTGTTGAGCGTGAAACAGTCAACAAAGATGAAGTAAAGAAATTACTTAGTAAAGATGATTATGCAAAGGTTAGTAAAGTTAGCAGGTATCAGTCTTTAAGAATCAACTAATAACAAGCAATCAGCAGGGTGAAGGGTGGAGCAATCCACCCGATACCCTAAAGAATAGGAGTGATTGACAATGAAAAAATACATGACTTATGAAGAACCATTACAAGGAAGAATTTTTACAGAAAAGCAGATGTACGAAGTATATAGAGATATGGCAGACAAAAAAGAATATCCAGATTTTGAATGTTGGTTTACAGACATGTTAAAAAGCGGAGTATTTGAGGAGGTGCAGGCATGAAAACACAGACAATTCAATTTGCAACAGTTACCAAAAACGGAGTAGTTCAGAAAGTTGGTAAAAGTACCATACTACAGCCTAAAACAAACTTTAAAGGCGGTTCTGTTAAGTGGTATGAGGATAAGAAAAAAGCAGATAAGTAACCACAATGAGGCAAGCGGTCAAGCCGTGGTATTCAATTACAACTTGCCAATCGGCAGTAATGCCACATTATAACAAGAAAGAAGGTGAGACAATGACAAGTGCAGATTTAACAGTATTAGAGCCATATTGTAAAGATAATATGCGACTACTGAAAAAGTTATCAAAGTCAATCTTTTTGAGGCTTAACGAGCCATTGACAGAAGCAGACTATGACGATTTTTATAGTATTGCAAATATGACATTGTGGCAGTGTTGCGACTCTTATAGCTCTGATAAAGGGGCAAGTTTTAATACTTTTCTCTGTGATTGCTTAAAGAAAAGATTTAAGACAGAGATAAGAAACAGACACAGAGAAAAACGAGTTATCAATCAATTTACAACTTCATTAGATGCAACTAATGACAGCGAAGAAGAATGTAGTCTGATGGATTTTATAGCATCCGATTTTGACACATTCGAGGAAGTAATCAAAAACAACAACGAACAATTTCAAGACAAGGTACAACAGTACATTTCAAAACTTTCTAATCAGCAGGTAAATATATTAAACCTTTTGATTGATGGGTACACACCTAAAGACATACGGCAGATTTTAGAAATTTCATCAACTGAATATGCTGAAAATATGAAGATTATGAGAAGTTTTGAAAATGTAAAGATTTTATTTTAGGAGGTAATCACTATGAAGAATATTAGAAAGCAGACATACACATTAGAGCAGTATTTAAAGGATATGAAGGCAGAGAAAATCAGAACAGATCAGGAATGTCAGAGATTATCAGGACAATGGAATCCAAACATGGTAAATGAACTGATTGCATCGGTTCTGACAGATGATTATATTTCACCTATTATTTTAGGTGAGGAAACAACATCAAACGGAATTACAAGACAGTGGATAATTGACGGATTGCAGAGAAGTAGCACATTATCATTATTCAGATATGGAAACGCAAAAATCACAAAGAATCTTGATGAATATATTGTTACTTATCAGATAAAGGCAACCGATGAAGATGGAAATGTAAAGCGAGACGAGCAGGGCGAAATCGTATGGGAGAATGTAGATTTTGACATTCGTAATAAGACATACGAGCAGTTACCAGAAGAATTGAAAGAGGTATTCAATGGCTATCAGTTAGAGGTTGTAATTCATCAGAATTGCGACACAACGCAAATTTCAAAACTGGTACGCAAACTGAATAACTGCAAGCCGATGAATCAAGCCCAACGTGCTTTTACATATATAGATGCGTTTGCAAGAGAGATAAGAGAGATTACGGAAAACAGATTTTTCAAGGATATGTACTCTTGCAACAACAAAGACAGAATAAACGGAACTTTTGAAAGAGCCATTGGAGATATGGCTATCTTATCTGAATACCCTAACCAGTACAGAAAAGATACAAAGGTGGGCTTCAAGTGGTTAAACGAAAATGCAACCATTCTTGATTTTGAAAATCTTAATGATTTACTCACAAGGTTAGTAGAATCAACGGAAATTACAAGTGAGATAAGGGAACTGTTTAACAGAAAGAGTGCATATATCTTTGTGGCAGCATTCAAGGCATTTACAAAGTTAGGAAGGGAAGATAAAGAGTTTGGAGAGTTCCTGCATTGGTTAATTGCAGAAGGCAAAAATACAGAAATCAACGGAAAGACATGGGTTGAATTAGATGTAGACCGTTCTACAAGGGATAGTGGAACAGTACACGGAAAACTTGATTATCTTACAGCACTTATCAATCAGTATTTTACAGAGATTAAGAAAGTAGCATAAGGCAAAAGGGGAGGGTGAAACTCCCCGATATAAGAGAAGTTGAGGTAAAGCATATGAATACAATATCAGATATTTTGATGGATATAGACAGAGGTTGCCTTGCTAATAATATGATTGAGGATTGCTTCACATACAGGATTGTATATTTTGTCAATGAGGGAAATAACGGAAAGAAATATTATCTTGACAGCTCATACAGAGATTTACGGAAATCATTAGAAAGTATTATCAGAGGGAATTTAACCTTGACAAATAATGTTGTTATAGCAGAGACAACAGTATTAAAAAGAGGGAAATGTACTTGTTTACAGAGTAGATCATACTCATTCAGTTTGGAAGAGTATTTCAAGCGGATCAAGGAAGAATGTAACAGTAGCAGAAATAATCAGTATTGCAGATATGCAGGATAAATGGAAAGGCAGGATATACATATATGTTTAATTTTAGAATAATCAATACAGCAGACGGAAACCAGATTATAGATAGAAACTTAAAAACTCCATATGATGCACTTACACCAACACAAATGATGGAATACATGGAAATGGATAACAGTCTTGCTTTCATGGATAGAATGGAACGCAAGGCAAGAGAGAAGGCGGAGTATATGCGGAAACTTGCAAAGAATCCATTGTATAAAATGGCTTGTATGGTTGGCTTGATATAAGGATATGGGTGATAAGAAATGTATAAAAATTATGTTTATTTTAATAAAGAAAAGTCCATTGAAAAATATAAACAGAAAATGTTTGACAATAGTATTTTTTCAAACATGAGAAAAGTCAATCAAGGAAAAAAGGAAGAGGTATATAAAAACCACGAGGCTTTAATTTGTATAGGCAAGAGAATTGTTAGCTTTTTAATCTATGATGAACACAATGCGAAAATGATAGAGGCAGTAAAGGCATTGAACGAATAAGGAAGTATAAGGAAAGGACGGAAAGCAAAAATGATTACATCAAAATTTTTCAATATAGGACAGGTAGTAACAACAAGATCAATCAATAATCTTATGGCAGCGGAACAGAAATTTGCGGTTGAGGTAACAGTTGCATTACAGAGATTTGCAGTTAAAGACTGGGGAGATATGGACGCAAAAGATAAACAGACAAATGAGGATGCTTTGAATTATCCAGATGATTTGTATCTTATGGGTGCTTACAATACCTCAAAAGGCAAAATTTGGATTATTACAAATCGAATCTCCGAAAAGGCAGGGGAGAACGCCACGACAGTTTGTTTCCCGGATGAACGGTAAACGGAAACAATGCAGATTAAAAGGACAGTCTGAAATATAGCTGTCCTTAACAGAAAAGAGGTTGATTATATGGCTTATGTACTTACCAACGGAACGCACTATGTAAGAATGACGGAAACTGGAAGAGTAGCAAAGACACAAGATGTAAATGAAGCACGAATATATTTGACTACGGAAAAAGCAAAAGAGAGATTATTAAAAGCACCCAGTAAAACACATGGATATTACATACAAGATGTAGAAACTAATGCAAAATATAAATTCAGCAGAAGTAAGGGAAGAATCAATTTTCCTAAAGAAGTAAGAGAATTGATATATAATACTGCAAAAGGCAGATGTGCTTTATGTGGTAGGAAGATAACATACGACAACATGACATTGGATCATATTGTACCGCTTGCTATGAATGGAGTTGATGATGTAAGCAACCTTCAATGTACTTGCGAGGCTTGCAATCTTTTCAAAGATTCGGTTCTTCCAGATGATTTTATGGAGCGGATAACGGAAATATTCTTATATCAAATGGATCAGAAAGCAGGCAAACGGTTATTATGGAAGATTGTGCATAAAATATTAAATAAGATGATATAAGCGAAAAATCGGCATTGGTTGAGGTGTAGCAACTTCTTCTAATGCTGATTGAAAATTAGGGAAAGGAGTGTTATAATATACACGAAAGATAATGTATATTATTTGAACGGAGAATGTTAATGATAAATTATAATAAATTGATGAAGAAGTTGGATGATAAAGGCATAACAACTTATGTTATAAGGCAGAAAGGCTTGATACCACAAAGCACATTGACAAAATTAAAAACGTGTAGTGGTGATTCAATGGAGCAGATAGAAAAGAAATTGCAAGAGTATAAAGACAGTCACAATGGAAAAGATTTTATGTGTGATGTATCAACAAAAACCATTGAGGATATATGCCAACTCTTACAATGTCAGCCACAAGATTTAATTGAGTGGAAAGTAGACTTAAAACCAGAGCTATCTTATGAAAATCGCTACAAAAATGCAAAATAATAGCATATAAAGAAACGACGATTTCATCCGAAAATTTAAAGGAGGTATGACCTATGACAGCATTAAGACAGAGTGCAATAATGGAACTGGAAAAAATACCAGAAGATAAGTTATCCTTTGTAATTCAGATTATGCAGGGTGTAAATGGATTATATAATGATTCTAATAAGGAAAGGAAAGATGCTTTTGCAAGATTAGAGCAGTTACGCAAAAAGGGGACTGTTACCGATGATGATGCAGAATTAGCATCTTACAGGGAAGATAAATATGGTAGGTAAAATTCTGATTGATACCAATGTATTACTTGATTATCTTCTTGAAAGAGAACCATTCTTTGAGGATGCAAAGAAAGTAATCTCGTCATGTACCGAGGGAAATATAAAAGGTTGCATTGCAGCTCATTCTATTTCTAATATGTTCTTTATATTAAGGAAAGATTATACTGCAAAGGAAAGAAGAGAAATATTATCAAACCTATGCACGATTTTTGATGTAGAGGGTATAGACAAAGCAAAATTATTATCTGGTCTTGCAAATGAGGAGTTCTCTGATTTTGAGGATTGTTTACAAATGGAATGTGCAAAAAGTTATGGAGCAGAGTATATTGTGACAAGAAATGTATCGGATTATTCGGTATCAGACATAAAGGCAATTCTTCCAAGTGAATACTTAGGACTATAATAAACAAAGCACCAACGGAAAGAGATTTATCTTTCTGAAGGTGCTTATTTTAATCCTGCTGCTTGTTATAAATTTTATCAACAGCTTTTTCTAATTCTATTGTTTGCCAGCGTTTGCGGATGATCTGACTTTGTAATTCTGATAATCTTTTATTTGTGTAGTGTTCCATCCAATTCATAAGAAAAGATGGTATATGCTTTTTTGGTATCTTTTGAATGATAGCGAATATCAAATCTTCTAAGCGGTTATAAATCTTATGTAAAAAATCTTTGAAGCGGTTCGGCTTCTGAATCTCAATGTAAATGTAAATCAACTCCTTCCAACTATATTATATAGGAAGAAAAACAATGCTACAAGCGAAAATGGAAACTGTCTATAAAGGTGTCATTTTACGGAGAATACTTATTATGTAAGGAAATGTATTTGTAAAGGTGTCAATTCTATTTACAGATATATCCGAAAAGTGACAAGTGTTTTACGAACAGAAAGGACAGTAATATGAAAAATGAAGTATGGGGATATGCAAGAGTTTCTACAAAAGAACAGAATCTTGCACGACAAATTGAACAGTTAAAAGAGTTTGGAATATCTGAGAGAAATATTAAGTGTGACAAAATAAGCGGAAAGACATTTAATCGAATGGAATATAACGCATTAGTTGGAACAGAAACAACAGCACCAACTTTAAGAGAGGGAGATTTGCTTGTTATTGTCAGTCTTGATAGGTTGGGTAGAAACTATACGGAAATCAAGGAACAGTGGAACTATATTATCAATGTTATTGGAGCAGATATTGTTGTGTTGGATATGCCATTACTCGACACAAGGCAATCTGGTGATAATCTTGATAAAAGATTTATTGCTGACCTGGTATTACAGATTTTGTCTTATGTGGCACAAAAGGAACTTGAAAATACAAGACGTAGACAAAAACAGGGAATGGATGTTATGCCAGTAATCAATGGAAAGAAAACTTCTTTAAAGACAGGCAGACCAACAGGCAGACCAAACGCACAGTTTCCCGATAATTGGAAAGATTACTATGAAAAATGGAGACTAGGAGAAATGACAGCAACAAAGTGTATGGAAATACTGAATTTGAAAAGGTCAACATTTTATAAGCTGGTTAAGATTTATGAAAAAGAAATTCATAATAATAGAGAGAATGAATATATACAAAGGAAAACAAACGGAGGTGGAAATCATGGATAAGTCACATGAAGTAAATGCTTTTTGTAATGGTATGGTTGTAGGAATCAATCTTTATCAGCAAAAAGTTGTAACAGCACAGAAAAATAATGAAGCAATCAAAATTGGTGGAGAATTATATTATATCCAGAGTGCAAAAGAAAGATTACAAGATATGGTGGATAAAATTTGTAAATAAGGAGATTGACAATGGCAAGAGATAGAATTGAACCATGCGAATCATATATCTGTAAAGGTCAATGTAAAAAAGGAAGAGAAGCAGATCACAACGGATATTGTCAGAAGTGTGGAAAGTATAAACCACGCATTAGAAAGAAGCATATAAATAAGAAGAAACAGGCACTTGAAAAAATCAGAAAGAACGAGAGGTATTAGAATGATTGATGGGGCGACTATAGAAGATATAGTAAGATGGAATCGTTATCAGTGCGAAAAAGAAAAACGTAAGAAGTATAGGAGAAAACTGAAAAATTTTACATATGGATTTTATATAGGAATGATCCTATGGATGTGCGGTTTGGTCGCATCTATGATTGTGGATAATGCCATAATGAAAATTCTTTTAATATTCATACCACTAGCAATATATCAGTTTTTCACAATAGGCAAGGGAATCATTGAGGATAAGATTGAGAGAGGAAGGTATTAAGATTATGGAACAGCCAAAATACAGATTTGAAGATTTACATTTACAGAGTGATAAAAACTACACAGATATAAATGATACGATAGTAGGATTTTTATTTGACAGAGATATTATAGTACCTTTTGATATTCAGAGAACCTTAGAGGATATAATCAACAATATGTTAGCTGAACATTTTGCGGAAACACAACATGTATTATATCCTTCTGATTTTGAAGTGTCAATCAGCATGGAAATGGACACACGAACAAATAAAGTGATTATTAGTACATATATTGTCAATGCTGATGATTTAAACTTACATACAGAGATTGATACAGACACATTACATGATTATGGAAGGACAAAGAAATATTTCTTTACTGAATTAGGTTGCATTGTATTAAACAGAATCGGACAGTTACAAAAGGCAGCCAATGTTAAAGGCTGGTTAGCGTCATAGTATTATAATAAGGAAGAAAGAGGTTATATTATGATAGATACAAATATTGAATCATTAGTAATCAAAGCGGAAATTAAGCAAAGACTTAGAAAAGAGTTGGAGAATAGTATATCAGAGGATGATATGAAATTCGTTCTAAAAACATTTGATGATGTATCAAGCCAATTCAGATTTTCAAGAAAAAGCAGATAGAAAAAATCGGCTAGGTATGTTATACTCATTAGGTATTAAGGGCGTGATGAACCCTTGATATACATTTTTTAATCATAGGATTACCTATAGATTGAAATTGTTTTGTTGTTGAAAAGTCATGGCTGTAATAGGTCATGACTTTTCTGTTTTTATGGAAAGAATTGTATTTGTGATTATGTGTTTCTTCTTATATAATAGAAGTAGAAATTTGAAGTAAAGGCGGTTTTTATATATGAAAGAAAAAAGCAATGTTACTAAATTGACACAGAAGGATTACCAGAAGAAGTATGATGAAAAGACACAATCAGTTACAATAAAGTACACACCTGCTGATATGTCAGATTATGATAGAATGATGAAATATCTTGAAAAAACTGGAAAATCAAGAAGCTCATTCATAAAGGAATTGATAAATGATTTTTTTGAAAATGAGAAATATGCAATAACTGAAAGTCGAATAGCTGATTATTATAAGATATACAATGTAGATGGTGAGTTACTTGATAAATTAAAGGCTGTTGTGGGGGAAGAAAAGTACAATATTATATTGGGGATTTTTAAAACATTTGTAGAAGATGAATTGTATGATGCTTATATATATAAAGGAGATGATGTTGACGTTTGGATTGAGGATTTTATAGATGAAATCAAAAATGGTGATGTTGATATAAATGTTTCTGATAAAGAATTTGAAAAAATTATTGATAAAAGTTTAAGTCATAATTTAAAATCTGTTTTCTATGGCTGAAACTCTATATCACATTTTCTCAATTTTGTCAAGCCAACCAAAACTGAATATAGGTGTTACATAGTTTCAAAACGAACCACTATATATAGATTACTAAGTCTATATGTAGTGGTTTTTCTTTTTGCGGAAATCAAAACAACAAAAAAATTCAAAAACAAGTGGAGAATATTATATATGAAAGGGTTGATTGCAAAACACTTCATAAAAATTTTTCTCATTCTATGGAAATCTGATAAGAGAATGTTTTAATGAAAAATTTTTGATGGTGTGGAAATTTTGCAAAAAACAATTTTCAAAAGGCGAATAAGTATATAGAGGGCAGAAATGCCAATATATTTTTTAGCATTTAATGACGAGAGACAAGGAGGTGTGGAAAGTAATGACAAAGTTTGATTATGAAATCTTGATGTTACTGAATGAGAAAAATGTGGACAATCCGCTAAAAGCAATCAATATTTCACAGATATTGGAAGATATTTCAGTAGCAAAAAGGAAATCGTACAGCACAGCTTATAGACATTTGCAGGAAATGAATAAGCAAGGATATGTGAAATGTGGTCTTGTAGATGGACTGGCAAGCACATATTACATTGATGAGTTAGGAAAAGCATATTGTAAAGCACAAAATTAAGGAGGTCACTATGACAGATACAAAGCAGTTTACATTATCAAAGATTGATGCAGAGAGAGCAGTTGTTACATATTTGAATCTTGCTGCAAAATTTGAAAACAGAGAGGAAATTACACTCAAGAGATTTTCTTCATGTTGGAACAAGTTATTCTCAAAAGGGGATTGTAGGTTTTCCGATGATATGAAGTTAAAGGCTTATAATGAAGCAAAAAATATATTGGGTGAATTATCTATTGCGGAGATTCAGGAATATAGAAATGGCGTATGTATTTTTGAGGGTACACAAGTACCAAAGGATATATTGGGATTGGCAAAGACTAGGACAAAGGATTTAAAAGTGCGTCTTGCACAGAACAGGGATAAAAATTTAAGCGGTTTTGATTTGCTTATATTTTATAACTGTAGAGATACGATGAGATTAAATAATGTTCCATTTGGATTAAGCGAAAAAACAGTAAGAAATTATATTGAATCAATGCCAATAAAAAGTGTGCTTGTGGAAAAAGAAGATAAACTAATAAGAACTTTACAGAATCATGGTGTGCCAATGAAAACAAAAAGAAGAGTTGTTCAGAAATATAAAGCACCATTTGCAACACATAAATTCAGAGTATTTATGAACAGGTTTACGATTCATGAGTGCAAAGATAAGCAGCTTACAAATGATTGTGTGGCTCTTTGCAGTAGATGTCATATTATGAACCTTAGTAATATGAAACCGATTGAATATAAATTTTGTGAAGGTAGTGGAAAACGAAAAGCCACTATGAAAAAAGTTAAGAGAAATATTAAAAGAGGTAAGAAAAATAAGAAACCTAAAAAATAGGCTTCAATCGAATAGGAGACATTTATTTATGGCATACGGAAAGATTTATATTGCGGATTTGAGCAAGAAGGTAACGGATTTATTTAATGAGCTGATAAATGCAAAGAAACTGAATGAGAAAGAGTTTATCAGCTCTTTCAAAGAAAAATATCCTAAAGATTATGATTTGCTGGTCTATGAATGGGAATTTAAGATACACGCATTTAAGAAGAATAAAAAAGGACAGCCTGTACCTCATCCAATTAGACCAGACAGGATATTGAGTAATATGTATCATAACTATTATTACAAGCTGATAAAGAAACCTAAGATACAGAAAGCCAAGGAGAATTATATTAAGACGCTGAAATGTGAAATGGGTAAGATTGGTTACAAAATCAAAGAGAATCCATTAAATAAATGGAGATTTTCAGTAATTGATAAGAGCAATAACAAGGATATTGCAACAGATCTTCAGTATCAAGAACTGAAAAAGGTTTGCAATCAGCTTATGAACAACAAAAAGAATGGAGGTGCGAAGTAGTGAGTTTATCTATTAACAGGCTTGATGTAAATATAATGAAGATTCTTGCACAGGAAAAATGTTTTGATGAATTGTGTGGTATGACAATCAACGAAATCAACACATTTTATGGTGAGGATGATTTACTTACTACAAGGCACAATCTGGTAATGCGTGTAAGAACATTAGTAAAAGATGGATATATGGAGAAAGGTATTAAAGACCATTTAGAATTTACATATTTTATCACACAAAAAGGATTAACAACAATCAAATGGAACGGAGGAAAAGACAATGAGTAATAGAAGTTTAGTAAATGATGTAGCAATAGTTGGTGTAGGTGGTGCAGGAACAAATATATCCTTCTGCCTTGAAAAGTTAGGATATACAACAATTCATATCAATTCAAGTACACAGGATGAATCAGCTATTAAAGGTGCAAAGAATATCAGACATTTAAAAGGGTTCAATGGGTGTGCTGGTAATCGTGCATTGGCTGAGAAGGCACTTGCTGAAAATATGGATATTGTAGATGAAATCTCTGCTCTTGAAGAATCTATTGTATATGTGATTTTTTCAAGTGCAGGTGGTACAGGTAGCGGAGTTTCTACAGCATTGATTGATATGTTGGTTGAGGAAACGGACAAGACTATTTGTGCAATCGTGGTACTTCCAGATAAAGACGAAGATTTTGATTTTCATGTAAACAGTTATAAGTGCTGCCAGGAATTACTTGAAATTGAAAATATGGGTTCAGTTATGTTTCTTGATAACAATAGTGGCAACAAGCAGACAATCAATAGTATATGTACCACAATGCTTAACACATTTCTTTCAAACAATTCTGTATCAGAGTTAGGAAATGTAGACGAACAGGAAAAGAGGACTATTTTAAGCACACATGGAAGTATGGTGTTATCTGTTTTAGGAAATGAAAAAGCAAGTGCAGAAAAGGTTATTGAAATGCTTACAACGAACAATATCTTTGCACCAATTCAGAAAGATGGAAAGTGTGAGTATATCGGTATCATCAATTCTGCTAAGAAGATTAACAAGGACGATATTATTAAAATTGTTGGTATTCCAAGACGAACATTTGAAGGATATGGAAGTGACAAGACCATTACTGCTATATCTGGTTTATCATTCCCATTTGACCATCTTAACAGTATTAAGGAGATTGCAAAGCAGAAACATGATGAAAGAATCAACGCTGCGAAAGCAATTAAATCTAATGAGTTAGAAGATTTGGATTTTTCAGATGATGTAGTCGTTGAAAAAGAGGAAAAACAGAAGCCTAAGAAGTTATCAAGACGAGATAAGTTGAAAATGCTTAGTAATTAAAAATGCAGATAGATAACAGAGAATGTATATATAGGCAATAGATAGACACTATTTGCATAACAGAAAAATACAGAAGTAAGGAGAATATACATTATGAGGAAAACAACAGCAAACAGATTATTAACAGCAATCACAGACAATCTTGTATCAGTTACAAGTGCAGTAGTAAACCATGATGAAACTGGAAAAGAGTCAATATCAGTTGAAAAGTTTAAGGAAGATTTAGAGTTCTACACCAATTCGGGCATATTTGCTGACACGATTGATTTTTCGTATGAGAAAATCGCAGAAGATAAGTTACACATTGCAATCGGAAAAGCAAGTTGTTACTGCTATGACGATATAGACGTGACTTTACAGCTTAGTGATGGTGTGACAATGGAGACTGCCACAAAACAGTTGTATGAAGATCTCAATGAAAGATTCTTAGCATAACGAATATGACAATGGAGAATGTATAAGTAACAGAGATTGTTGTTGCTATGAGACGATGCAACCAACTATTGAAGCGAATAGTTACAATTCAGAATGGATTTACAGTTCCCCTTTTATTAAAACATATATCAGTGAAGATACTGATTACATAATTTGAACGGAATTACAATACCATTGAAGATAATGGTTATACATATTGGACGGATAGACAGGCACATTACCTATTATTGGTGGTGTGCCTACATTAAATTAGAATTGGAGGTAATGAACTATTTACAAAGGAACTAATAAGATGAATATGTACATAGTCAGATCATTAGCAATGACAAATTGGCTATGCAATAACGGATTTAAAATTTTAAAAGTTGAGGATTCAGAGAAGGATGATAAGTTAAAGGTTTTCTTCTTTGAGGATTCGCCAGCTTTACACGACACTATGATGAAGTATAGAAAGAGAGTGTGAGTGTATGGCAAATGGCAAGCAAAAAATATGGGTATCTGACCTTATAGGGGAAGATTATAAAAGATGGCACAATGAATTTGTGATTTTAGATTGTGGTACAGCTTGCGGAAAGACATATTTTTGTATCAGAAGATTAGGAAAATATGCAGCTACAAAGAAGAGGAGAATTTTATATCTTTGCAATAGAAGTAAGTTGAGAAATCAGACATATAGACAAGTAAAGGGTGAAAAGTTGCAAGCAACAATATATGTGACTACATACCAGGCTTTTCAGAAGAAAATACAGCAAGGGGATAAAATACCTCACTATGACTATATTATTGCTGATGAATGCCACTATTTTACAACAGATGCAGGATTTAATGATTATACGGATGTTGCCTATAATTATGTAATGAAGCAGAAGGAATCGGTTGTAGTATTTGTTAGTGCAACGGCAAAATCATTTTTTAAGTATCTGAGAGATACAAGCAAAGTAAAAAAGAAGAACAGTTATAGGTTGGATAAGGATTATTCCTATGTGTCGAAGTTGTTTTATTACCAGAGTGAAGAACTTCCAGGAATTATAGATGATATTTTGAATAATGAAACTGACAGCAAGATAATTGTGTTTTGTAATTCTGGTGACAGAATACTTGAAATGAGCAAAATTTACGGAGATAAAGCTGATTATTATTGTTCCAGAAATACAAAGAAGAAACGATTAAGAGATTTGTGTGGTTGGAAAGAAGATTCAAATGGAAAGATTATTGAGGAGCCAGCTTGCATAAAAACATATGCTGACGATCTAATAACATTTGATAAGAGGATTTTGTTCACAACTTCTGTATTGGATAACGGTGTTGATCTGAAGGATAGGAAAATCAAGCACATATTCACGGAGATTGTAGATGTGGACACAATGATACAGTCATTAGGAAGAAAAAGAAGTCTTGTAAAAGATGATACTTGTTACTTCTATATTAGATTGTATCAGAAAAAAGGATTACAAGGATTCATTAACAGGATCAACTATCACTTAGAACCGGTTAAACTGTATAAATCCAATTATGAGGATTTTTACAAGAAATACGGTGATGGTAAGCAGAGAGAAAAACTGAATAAAAACAAGATATTCTATAATGTGTTCAAGAAGAAAAATATATATGGTCAGATTAAAGTCAATGAATGTAAATTCAGAAAATACAGCCAAGACTACGATATGTTTACCAGTATGAAAGAGTTAGGACACAAAGGGTATTTAGAAGATATTCTGGAAGAATCTCTGACCAGTAATGCAGAAGAAATGGTATGTAATGTTGAGGAAATGGATAAATTTATTCTGTTTCTAAAATCCACAGAAGGAAAACGATTGTATGTGGAAGATCAGCAGTATATCAAGGAGGAATTTGAAACAATCGGATTAAAGTTGAGATATAAGGGAATCAATACATTTAATGGTGCATTGGAAGATAATTACAAAAATTTGTATAAGAGCAGATTCTATAGTGCAGACATGAATGATAAATCCTATGTTGATAAGAGAAGAGTCCTTGATAATGGTTTACCTAATCCCAACAGAGATAAAAGATACTGGATTTTAGAGGATAGATCTGCTGTCGGAGATTCGAGCTGACAAGACCAAGAAGAAAACTGTGGGGGCAAATCCACATTTATGTGTATAATGTCATTTTTGTGAATCTGACCCCAAGGATAAAATGGTGTTTTACTTTCTTTGCTACCATCCTTTTCTACTAAGCTACACAACGCAATCAAAGATTGCTGTTCCGCTAAGTGAAAAGCCTACGCTAAAGAAAGTAACAAAGAAAGCGTGTAAATCAGAGAATATATCTTATATAAACTTAATTTGAGCGTACCTTGTGTGGTTCAAAACATGAATTAAACTGATTATTCTTTTCGATAAAGAGAGGGTATGTCGGCTGCCTAGCGGCATCCGAAATAAGCACCCACTTTTATCTGAATAATAAGTTTACAATTTTTCACTTGATGGAAGGAGATTATTAAATTATGAGAATTTATAGTGAAATGGAATGTGATATTAGTTGTGAAGATGGTTACTTTTGTGAATATTACAATGAAGAGACTAAGAAATGCAATTATCCAAATGTTTGTAATGTCTATAGAGAAAAGAGACTATAAATATATGAAATCTGAAATTGCACAGAAAAAACAACAAGCGTATGCATGAGTATTGATAGAATAAGGAGAATTTAATAATGGCAAATAAAAATAATGAATACTGCTATATGTGCGGAAGTAAAAAAGATGAAGTAGATAAGCTGATTAGAGGTAAATATGGATATATCTGTGATAGCTGTATCAGTATAGCAAGTGACCTACTCAATGATGAAGAAGAGGAAAATATCACAAATAATGTGCAGTTGGCTACACCTTCTCAGATTAAAGCACATTTGGATCAGTATGTTATCGGACAGGATGAAGCAAAGAGAACGCTTGCAGTTGCGGTATATAACCACTATAAGAGATTGAAACAGAGTAAGAAGTCTGATGTAGAAATTCAGAAGTCCAACATACTTATGATTGGTTCAACCGGTAGTGGTAAAACATATCTTGCACAGTCACTTGCTAAATTCTTAGGTGTGCCATTCGCTATTGCTGACGCTACCTGTTTAACTGAGACTGGTTATGTTGGCGAAGATGTTGAAACCATGTTGCGTACACTTTTACAGAATGCTAACTATGACATTGAATCAGCACAGAGAGGAATTATCTATATTGACGAGATAGATAAGATTAGTCGTAAAGGCGAAAATATGTCAATCACAAGGGATGTATCTGGTGAGGGAGTACAGCAAGCATTACTTAAAATCATTGAAGGTACTATTTCAGAAGTGCCAGTGACAGGAAGTAGGAAACATCCGCAAGCTGAAACAATAAAGATTGATACATCTAACATACTTTTCATCTGTGGTGGAGCTTTTGATGGAATTGATAAAATCATCGGCAAGGAAGAGACACATAACAGCATCGGATTTGGTGCTAATGTTGCCGATAAAAAGAAATCAGTTGCCGATTTGTCAAAGGTTGAGCAGCACGATCTTGTGAAATATGGACTTATGCCAGAATTGATAGGTAGACTTCCTATTATTACAACACTTAATCCGCTGTCAGAGGATGATTTGGTACATATTCTCACAGAGCCTAAGAACGCTATCACAAAGCAGTATCAGGAGTTATTATCTATGGATGGTGTTAAGCTGGAATTTGAGGATGAAGCATTAAAGAAGATTGCTGAAATGGCTATTAAGAAGAAAACAGGAGCGAGAGGTCTTAGAAGTATCATTGAATCGGCTATGCAGAAAGTCATGTTTGATGTTCCTGATATGGCAAGTGTAAAGAAAGTTGTTGTAACTGCTGATTGTGTAGAAGGAAAAGCGGATGCATTGGTGTACGGTGCAAGGAATAAGAAGATTGCATAAGTGGAAACTGTTTCACTTAGAGCCATTTGATGCTAAGTCATTGTGAAGGATACGAAAAAAATTCGCATCCTAACTACCGAAACTTTCGGAAGTTATTTGCAAGGTTCATCCAGATCTAACCCTTTGGTAAATTTACCAAACCCTATTTAGAAAATGGACTTACACCAAATTTGGGGGAAATCCAAAACCAACATGAGCCAAAGGAAAAAGTTTTTACTTTGGCAAATGAACCCTTCCAATCGGGCGAAAAAGTTCGCTTGTTACAGTACAGAATTGCACCGTGAGATTATCCCATGTTTGGCAAGTGGAAATCACTGACCACGAAATCGTGGTCAGTAAATTTCAGAAGGAGAATATACAATATATGGATAATAATTTAGGTAACGGTTACCAAAATAATGATAATGAAGAAAAAAGGAAAATAGGAAGACCACAAAAAATAGATCCAAGAATGATGTTGAAATTAAAACAAGTATATTCTGGAACAAAAGCAAATAAAAGACATTTGCAAAATCATTATTATCAGATGTGTTCGGTAATGCCAATAATAAGATATAATACCGAACATCCCATAGATAATTTCTCGTTTTTATATAAAAACGATGTCTATATGAAAGAAACTGTTTTTACAGAATTAGGAAGAACTGAAAAAATGTTAGAAGAGTTTTTTACAAATGAAGAAGCAGAGCAATACATTATAAATATGGCTATTGAGATATGTGAGTTAGCTAAAACTCAAAAACTCACATCAAGAATAGTAGAAAGAATTGTGAGACAAGATCGACAAGAATTGAAGGAAAAGTTGAAACGTGGTGAGTGATTAAATTATGTATATCGTTGCAAGATACAGAGATAAAAAATATGAAATCTCAATGAGACAGTCATATAGAGAAAATGGAGTTGTAAAAAAGAAAGAAGTTTATTTAATGCCATATAAACTGTATTGGTTAAATAAGAAAAGTGACTATCCTCAGATTGAGAGGGAGTATCCATTACAGTTTGATAATATAGCTGTAAATGCACATACATATTTTGAAGAAGATGATAATTTGATGAATAAAGTTGTATGTAAAGTCATTCAAAAGGAGATTAAACGAAAACAGTCTATTGATACTAGAAAATATAATATGGATGAGGAAAATAAAAAATTCAGAGAAAGAAAGCAGACATTACTTAATTGTGGGTGGGACGAATAATTTCCACCACCCACATGTGATTCAGAAGGAGAATATATTATATATGAATAAATTTACAGTAACAACAGGAAACAAAGACACAGCCGAATTGAACAGACTTACAAGAACAATCAAGTTACATGATATATGGAACAGACAGTATCACAATATAGTTAGCAGTATGTTTGAAAAGTACAAGAGTTTAAATGAATGGTCGCAGGATGAATTGATGAAAGTTTCTTTATGCGGTGTGAAGTATATCAATTATGCGATTGATATTGATGCTATAAATCATAGATTAGACAGCACATATCAGACACCATTTGAGGTCAAGCAAAATTCTTTTAATCTGATAGATGCTTTATTCGGTATTATTGGTCGTATCAAGCTGAAAAATCTGATTAAGATATTCCCGGTTGATAAAACCTATGATGAGGATAAATGGGGCTGCAAGGATTATTTCTTTACAATGGATGTTCTGAAGGAAAAAGGTCTTGACAATGCAGTTGGTCGTGATGGTGTATTTGATTTGATGTGGGATTACATGAACAAAGATTTGAGAGAATTTACAGTATTTTATATGGGCTGTATGAGTGCCATGTACAAACAGCAGAGTGGTGTTGGATTTGCTGAAAAATTTTGTGAAGATAGTGGAATTGGCACTTACACGATGGACAGAGAGAATGGGTTGTTGATTGATAATCAGAGTGGCGAAATCGCAAAAATGAGCAATAAGCCTTCATTTATGCAGATTGTGAAGTGAAATTCTATTTTTCAATTCTTAACGTCCGAAAAATCGGGCGTATCGAGTGCAAAATTGCCAATGAAAGAACCATTTCTTCCTATGGTGTATAAATTATTTTTTCTTAGGACGTTTCTTGACTTTTAGACTATTGTTACATTTAAGTGAAAATTTGAATTTCCAGAATTCAATATATAAGTTAAATTGATATTTATTATGTAATAAAAGAATAAGATATATAAATAAAAAAATGATTATTGTAAATACAAAAAAATATAGCATACGGTCTGTACTCCTTTATAAATTGGCGATGTATGATATCTTTTGTAATTTAATAATCTGTTTCATTAGTAATCATATATTACTATCATAATATAACGATATAATTTTAATGTCAATATAAAATTACTATAAAAGGGCTAAATAACATAAAATGGTATCAAATACGGGTGATATTGTTTTAGATAGTAAATTGTGTATCTGGCAGATAAAAGTGTCTATTTGGTCTGTCAGAAGCGATTTATCCATTGTATAGGATGGTAATTATAATGTGTGTACATTGAAAATTGAATATTGGTGGTTAGAATGTTATAATTTTAATAGGTTGATTTTTTAAAATAATGTTAAACTTTTATTGATAAATAACGATATATAATAGAATAATATATGAAAGGAAGAAACATGACGAAGAATGATATAAAAAAACAAATTATAAATTTCTCAATGAAAAAGATTGTTATAATTGCTTTTATGCTATTTTTTATTTGCGGCATGATTATTTGCGGAATTTGTAGTTTGTTTAGTGAAAATTATCTTTTAGTATATTTTGCCGTAGGATTTTACATTGGTATAATTATTATGGCTATATTCGCAAGTAGATTAAATTTAAAAAGAACATTAGCAGATGTACTTACACATAATGACTATAAATTTATATTAGAATATATATTGGATTCAACATCTTATGGTGAAGGGGTTGTTAAAGATCTTGAGTATACTGATGGATTATACATATTGAAAGGTACATTTAATAAAATGTATACTTATCATATGGATACAGTAAATAAAGAATATTTCAAGAAACATATTTCATATATGTATTTTTTATTTAATACATCAAATGATTCAGTGGGTATTCCTGATAAACTTTTAAATAAGGAATATTTGAGAAATATTTGTGAAACATTGCTTAAACAATTTGAAAATGAAGATTTTTGTGAAGCTGAATTAGAACAAGTTAAGTATACACCAAAAACAAATAAAAAGATAAATGCATTAATAAATAAACTGTTTGTAAATGGATTAAATATAGCATTGATTATATTTGTTATTATTAAATTTATTATTACATCCAGAGATCAATGGTATGAAAATGTTAACAATTATAAGTGGCTGAAATACATATATAATTTGAGTACTGATTTAATAGCGGCTTCTTTAGCATTTATTTCATTAAAGAAAAAAGACTGATTACTCACCAACCATCAATATTCGATGGTTGGTATTTTTTTACCCTAAATCACAACAAGAACAGAGAATATTATATATAGAAAGACATTTTTACGAAAGGTGGTAGAGTATTATAGGACACGTTAAAGCAGGAAGAGTAAGGATATATAAATTAAATACATTCAAAACATTAACAGATAATGAGAATAAGATTTACAATGACAAGAAAAAAACCAATGCAGATTTATTAGAAGCCATTCATAATAATAAATCTGTCAGAGAAGTATCAGAGAAGTATTTGAATGAAAGAAATGAGATTGCAATATTTGAAAATGATATTGTCAGACTTGCATTAGCGGATAGAGAGTGTGAAAAGTGCGATTATCAGTTATTAGATGAAATAATTTATATGGTAATCAACCATAATGAAATCTTGTGGCAGATTTTAAGAGACGGAATCAAAATAGGCGATAAAGAATATATGTTATTTACTGCCACAACAGGACAGGTCAGAAATGTTACTGTTACTCTTATGAGGAAAGATTTTTTTGAAAAGCACAAAGGATTTTTAATGGTTGGATTGACTACTGAAAGTATCAATGCTAATGGTGGTATGAATGTAGGAAAGTATTTGTCATATAATGCGTTATCTTTATCATCAAGTGTGAAACCTCAAACAGTAATAGACATTGACCGTTGTATTGTTGTAGAAGGTCTTGAAACTGTTGTTACAGACAAGGTTAAGTGTATTGATATTAGGACAGATGATAACGGACAATGCTATGTAAATGATACACCAAAAGAGTATCAGACAAAGAGTATTTCTATTGAACATACGGATGGTGCTGGTATGTTTATTCCAGGTGAATTACCATCAAGCTGTCAGATAAGAGGCGGTTATATAAAAGGTGCTATGTTCCCATTTGATTTTAGATTGTTTACACATGAAGTATCTCATAATAGTATTTTGGTTGATCCGTGGGGAACTCCGCACGATGTAGAAGAGGAAGATATAAGATACATCATTACAACAAGCCAGTTGAAGATGTGGAAACAGTATGAATCATGGGAACATTATAAGGCTAAGTTCAAGGAAAACAATCTGGAATTATCTATAAATTCTTATGCTAATCCTCCGAAAGAAGAGGTCACATTCTCTTATCAGTTCTTACAGACACTTCCATATAATACCGATATTACAGAATTATGTAAGCCAGCCATTGAAGATTTAACTAAGCTGAAAACAGATTTTGATTATATGAAGTCACAACTAGGATTAACACTTGATGAAGTGACAGATGATGATACAGACGAAGAGATTAAGGAGCAGAAATCACAGACAGTAGATACCAATGTTGAGAGAGCCAATTATTATATTGCAAAGGCATTAGATATTTACCCTCCCCTTATTCACGACAAGCATATTATGAATAAGGTACAAAGTCTATTCAAAGCAAAGAAAAGAGCATATATGGGCGGTAAACTTCCAATGAGAGGTTATTATAGTTATGTTGCACCAGATATGTATGCTTTTTGTGAATATCTGTTTATGGGTAACACTAATCCGCAAGGTTTAGTTCCAGAGAATTATGTGTATAACAAATATTATGCTGAATGTGAAGATGTGGAAGAGGTGTTATGTCTTAGAAGTCCTCATTTATCAAGATATGAATATCCAAGAAGAAAATTAGTATCTTCTGATGAATGTAATAAATGGTTTGGATATATGGAGAGTGACACAGTTGTAAGCTGCCATGATTTAATTTCCAAGTCATTACAATGTGACTGGGATGGTGATGAGATTTTAGTATGCCCCGACAAAGCATTGTTGAAAGCAGCAGAATCATTACCACAAGAGCCATTATATTATGATATGCAGAAAGCAGAGCCACAGCAGATAACGAATGAGGCAATTTACAACACTTTGGTTAAAGGTTTTAGCAATAATATCATAGGTGAATCAAGTAATGCCATTACAAAGTTATGGAATGTTCCTGAGTTAGCAGATGATCCGCTTATGTATGATGATATGATAAATGTTATATGTGCTTTATCAAATTATGCAATAGATTTTCCTAAGACTGGTAAGAATCTTGACATAGGCGAATATCAGAAGTTGTATAAAGATTTAGTTCCACCAGAGGACATAAGAGAAAAATTCAAACCACAGAAGATTAAATATCCGCAGTTTTTCAAGTATGCCAAAGGTAAGAAATCTAATCTTGCTGAATACACAGATAGTCCAATGGATAGAATTGCACAATACATTGATAAAACAGTCGGTAGCAAGCATTATAGATATGAAATTGGAACTGATGAAGAATTTGATTACAGACAGTTGATGAATAATTCTGTCGGGAAGAATAGCAAGCCATTATTTGAAGTCGATAGAACAGATGAAAGATACTTGAAAGCATATAATGTCTTGAACAGCAGGAAGAAAGCAAAACAGAAGTTATGTCAAGATATTAAAAAGGAAATAGACAGGAAAAACACAGACACCAAAGAGATGATAGCTAAGTATGATGTATTTCACTATTACTGTATCAAAGAGATTAAGGATATTTTCACGGATAAAAAGGGTATATTCAATGTTAATCTTGCAGTCAATTACATAATTGATATGGAATATAATAAAGGTGATTTTTATACTACAAGTAAGGATATTTTGTGGAAGTGTTTTGGTAATGTGATTGTGGACAATCTCAATCGTAATCAGAAAACAGGTATAACATTAAAGGAAAGACCAAGAATGTGTTATAAAAAAGCGGTTAGAGGTAATGATGAATTAGACCAGATGATTACTAATCGGATGGAGAGAAAGAGTGTTGATATAACACAAGCTGATATGAATTATATGGGAGCAGTCCTTCAGACAAAGAAAAATGGTTCATATTATCAGAATGATGTTGGATTACTATTTGCTTTATTATGTCATTATAAGTATGCTAAACGGTCGGGACGATTAAAAGAAGATGGTTTATTCTATATCACAAGAAAAAAGCATAAGACCATTATTACGAATGGTAAAAGGAAAAGAGTAGACATATTCTATAATATGAATAAGATTATGGAAATAGTTGATGCTAAATCTTATGCAGGAAGTTTTACAAGATTTATGGATAGCGGTATTCAGATTGAAACTGATGAAAATAAAATCAGCATAAAACTTGATATTGAGGAAGAAGATAATACGGAAGTGTTATTTACAGTCCAAGATATTTACAATCCGATGATATATTTGCAAGCATATAATGAAGATAAGGAATTATCAGAATGTGTTGTGTGTGGTAAACATTTTATAAAGGATAGAAACAAAAAGACCTGTAGTGGTGAATGTCATAGTAAACTTCATGATCTACAGGTTGGTAAAAATAACAGAAAAAGTAAGTCTGCTACCATAGCAGATAAAAAAGCAATTTAATATTTTTGAATAAGAAACAGAGTATCAAAAAAGCCTAGAAAATAAAGGGATTTTGGTACTCTGATTTTATTTTTACAAAAATTATATAGGGAGAAGAAGTAAAGACTTTTGAAATTTATTTTATAATAGCCGAATTATCGGTGCTTTAGTTTCTGATCTCATGGAATTATCATTAAAGAAAGGAGACTTTTGATATGGATTTACAATTAAAAGCCAAAGAGTATCTGAAACGCTATGGCATAAAGAAAAAGTATCTGGCTTCTTTAGTTGGGATTTATCCAAGTCAATTGTCGCAATGGCTGTCTGGGGATTATGACTTAAACACGAACCAGATAAAAATAATTGAAGATTTTTGCAATGGTAAGTCTCAATATACAGAACTTAATTGGTAAAATGATATAATAAACCTTTATAACTATATCACAAAATTAATTAAGAAAGCAATGTACATTATTGCTAAAATATCAATACCTGTATTTGTTAAAATTTCACAGAAAGGAGTGAGCAGAGAATGAGTAATAATTTGGATATTGATATTATGAAGCTGACATTGCCGAATGGAAGAACTTTAGAGAAGCAGATGAAGTATGAAGCAAAGCGATTCTTGAAGATTTTACAAGAGGAAATCGACAGATGGTATAGTTTATACTCACCTATAATATATCAAAGAACTTATGACATGCGAAATTCTATATATGCGGAGGATTTGGTACGAGTAAGCACTTCTGGTAATAAACTTCAAATAAAAATCAATTATGATGATACTGCATTTCATAAATCCTTATGGGATGATAGTAAAATCAACTCAATCCTACTGATGAACGAAGGGTATCATGTGTCTAAAGGTTGGCACAAAGATATTGAAAATTTTGGCTATAGGGAAGGAGGTCACTTCCTGGAAAATGCCGTGTATCGTTTTAACAAAGAAAACGACTTTGGTATTGATATAATCATCAATTACTAAAGGAGGCTTATAAAATGGCTAACAATCTATTTACATTAGGATTGGACATTACAGCTACACAAAACAGAATGAGTAAGCAGTTGAAACAGATAGCAAAGAACTTATCTGATAGCGATACTATTCGTGTGACTGGTGGCTTAGATATAACAAAATCACAAAACAAACTTCAACAGCAGTTGAATGACATTTCTAAGAATCTTAAAATCAATGTGGGAACGGTCAATATTGACACTTCCGCAATCAAGCAACAGCAAAATGCTATAAATCAGCAGATGAAATCTGGAATCAGTGCAACAGGTGTTAAAATACCTTTTCAGTTTGATTTATCAGATGCAAATGCGGTTAAAGCAGAAATCAATAAAATCGTTGCAGACATCACCAATAATAAAGGTCAGTTAGTAAAATATAAAATCAATGTAGATGATAATGGACAGGCTACAAAAGCATTACTCACTTATAGGAATGAACTTAATGAAGTAACAAATGCTACATTAAAATTGCAGTCCGTTGGTAAGTGGTATGATGCTAATGGTGTAGAACATAGTATTGTAAAATGGTCTGAAGGTCAGAAATCGTTATCACAGAACATTGAAGCTACAGTAAAAGCTAATCAAAGACAGATGGAATCTGACAATCAAGTTATCCGTAAGAAACAGGAATTGATTGCACAGATGAAACTTCTTAATACACAGGCTGAAAAGGCTGGTATTTCTTTAAATTCTGATAATCAGAAATCGTTCAATGATTTATCTATCAATGCATCCACTTTAGATGATATTAAACAGTTAGAAAGTTATTTGCGTTTGGCAAGAACCGAATATCAGACTTTCAATGCGGAGATTGCAAAAGGTACTCATGCAAGTTCGTTAGAGGCTATGAAGAATACTTTAGCGACTATGCCACAGGAAATCGCTTTAATTGAAGCAAAATTCAATTCTATTAAAATGCCTGATAATGTAAAAACTCAGATTGAAGAGTTAAAGGCTTCAATGGAATCTATCAATAGTATTAGTGATCCGCAGGAAAAGATTGCAAAATACAATGAGATGGTATCTTCTTTGAAGAGTTTACAGAAACAGTATCAAGTTACTTCACAGGAACAGAAGAATCTAAATGCTGATATGGCAACTATGCAGGGTGCATCTACTCTTACTAATAGAATTATTTCATGGATGGGACAGAATAGAGAAGCCGCCACACAGTATGATTCAGAGTTGAAACAGATTGTTGCTGATTTACAGAACTGTAGTAATAAAACCGATCTAACAAGGTTACAACAACAGTTTAGAGGAATACAAGCACAAGTTAAGGCTACAGATAGTGTATCTACTGGATTCTTTGGTAATCTGAAAAATGGCTTAAAAGATGCTCTTACTAATATGTTTAAGTATCAGTTAGCATATAAGATTATTCAAGAGACAATACAGGCTATTAAGGCTATGACAAATGCTGTATGTGAACTTGATAAGAATTTGACGGAGTTCAATAAGGTTGCTGATTTATCATATGACAATTTATTAAAGTTTTCTGATAAAGCATATGAAGCAGCAGACAAAATAGGTAGAACTGGTTCAGATATGATTGAAGCGGCTACTGAATTTAAGAGGGCTGGTTATGACCTTGATAGCAGTTTGGAAATGGGTGATGCAGCACTTGTAATGACAAATGTTGCTGATGGAATTACACAGACTTCTGATGCTGCAAGCACACTTATTTCAGTATTAAATGGCTTTAATGTTGATGAATCAAGTGTAATGTCTATTGTTGACAAAATGAATAGTGTATCAAACCAAAGTCCTGTTGGATTCGATAATCTTGCAGATGGTTTGGAACGTGTTTCTGGTACTATGAATCAAGCTGGTAACAGTATTGATCAGACTATTGGTTTGTTGACAGGTGGTTTTACACAGCTTAGAAATATGGAAAAAGTTTCGACTGGTCTTATTACTATCTCACAAAGGTTGAGAGCAATAGACGAGGACGGAGAAGAGATTGACGGCTTATCGGCAGAATTAGAAAAAGCCTTTGGTTCGATTGGAGTAAATATTGAGGATGCGAATGGAGATTTGCGTTCTACATATGATATTCTTTCTGACTATGCAAAGGTTTACCCTGAATTAACAAGCGAACAAAGACAGTATTTTGGTGAGCTTGCGGCTGGTAAACGACAGATAACAGTATTTAATGCTATTGTTGATGAAATGTCAGCGGTAGATAAAGCAATAGAGCAATCTAAGGACAGCTTAGGTAGTGCAACAAATGAAAATGAGATTTATCGCCAGAGCATTGAGGGAATGAAAAATGAGTTCAATAATCAGTTCCAGATGTTAAGCAAACAGGTGATAAGCTCGGATTGGATTAAAGATTTAATATCTGCTGGTACAGACTTCTTAGGTGTATTAACAGATATAGTGAAACAAGATGATTTAGTGTCTGGTACTATCGGTGTATTTACCGAAGCACTCAAAACTTTAGCATCTGTTTTGAAAAGTGTAACTGGCAATGATGGAATGGCATCTTTAATTAAAATGTTTATGACATATAAGACAGTTACAAAAGGAATAGATATTTTCAACTTCTTTAGCGGAAAGAAGAACGCATTTACACAGACGCAATCAGCTATGAACGCATTTTTCCAGAGTGCTTTGAATGGAACTATGCAGGTCAAAGACGGCTTTTTGCAAGTTGGAGAAGCGGAAAAGCAGATATTCAATAACAGTAAGAATAAATCGGGTTTTGGTAGATGTTATGTCTCATAATAATAAAAACTCTCTCCAACAGTTTTTAGATGACCCACCCTTCAAAGATTATCTAATAATGCCAGATAATTAACTGACGGGAGCGACATTATATTTGTTTTGATATAATGCGGAAACCCTTAATTGAAATAAATTATAAACACCGAATATGCTGGGAAAACACGATAAACAATACACCAAAGCGGAATGAGAAATCATAGACGTAATGTGTGAAGAAAGTTCGGAAAAAACGTATTGTTTGGTATATGGCGAGAGCCTAAGTACACAGTCCACAAAAGGTTAAAACAAAAATTCGCTTATTGTTGCCTTAGTGGTTTGATAAGTGTTGGTCTATAGGTAGGCTATTGATAAATAGCTGAAAGCAGGGGAGTTCCTAAGTCGTTTATACGATAAAAATATGTCTATTTGATATGCAAAATTATATAGATGGAAATACCCTCAGAGCACTGACAAGGTGGAGCAGAATATAGGCGTAATTATATTTTTGCTTTGAGATACAGTCCTTTACTAAAGGCTTAGTTTAAAGACTGGGCTTGCATATAAAAGATTTTAATAATCAATAATGAAAAATACTACTTATATATGTTTGAAATATAAGTCGAAATATAAGATGTATTCGCTGAAATGTCTGGTAAACATGTAAGCGATTGTTTGAAGCATATCTTAATATATAAAAAATAATTGTGGAAAAAATAAAAAATGTGGTGATAACAGATAGACACTATTCAGTTACCAGATAGATAACTGATAGTGTCTGTTTGTGTTTATTGATGAAATGTGTGTTCAAATCATTTGAGCATAGATTTTTTTGAATAAACTTTTTATGTTTTTTCAAATTAAATTTTCTTAATAAAGCCGAGAAAATGTGCGGTTATGCACACGATAATTTTAAGGAGGAATAGCAAAATGGCAAATGCAGAAAGAATTGAATTTGAATCAGCTACATTATTTAAGGAATTGGTGGATAAAGGACAGTTGAAAAGTCTGGTAAGCGTGAAGAGTTCACCATATCCGAAGTATTGTTTCAAGAATACTGATAAGGTAGCAGATATTGTAGGTAAGTTTGTGGCACAACATAATCTAAAGAGTGACAGAAGTATTGATGATTGTTGGGAAACATTTGACAAAGATATTCTCAATTTAGAGGAAAAGCCACAGAGTATTGTTACAAGAAATCCTAAAGTTGTGAAACGTATTGTGAGTGAAGGATACGGACATATGCTTAAAAGAACTTGTGTGGATCAGTATAAGAAGAAATGCTTTATATTTTATGCAAATGATAGAATTGCTGAAATCAAAAATGAAGAGGATGCAGTCAGTAGAGCAAAATATGAAGAAAAACATACATCATCAAGAAAAGAGATGGCAGACACAAGAATGTCTGAATTGATTAAGAAAGCTATGGAGGTAAGATAATGGCAAGCAAGAAGTATTATTATAATGATTTTGATGGTAAAAAGGTTGAATATGTATTGGAAAAGGGATTATCCCTCAGTCAGAAGATGAGTTTTGTTGTGGAAGTAGCAGGTACAGTAGTATCAAAAGAGGTTGGATATGCACAGGTGTTAAGACAGCCAATGTTTGAATACTGTCTTATTACATATTACACCAATATTGTTCTGTTTGAAAATGGGGAAGAGTTTAGTCTGGATAGGGTGGATAAATTCATTAAGGATAACAAGGAAAATGTTATTGATGTTATTCGTGAGAATACATCTGATGATGATAGAGCAGAACTTGATAATGCTTGTAATGAAGCTATCGAATATAGAAAGTTGCATTACAATGATTTAAAGGATGAGATTGAGGATTTATTACAGGTAGTTAGAGAGTTTGTTGTTAAGCCAGACTACATGAATGAACTTTTACAGGCTCTTACAAATGCTGTAAATACCATTGCTGATAGGGGAGATATTGATTATGAGGCAGTAAATAAGCTGGTTGATATTATTCCTATTATGCAGAAGTTGGACAGTAAGGATGTGGCAAAAGCTATTGTAAAAGAGTTCCATAATGACGATAAAGGTTTATCGTATGATGTATCGAAGCAACCTAAAAAGAGTAATAAGGGAAGAAAACCAAAGACTGAATTTACAGTAGAAAAGGGCGAAAAGACCGAATAAATAAGGCTTTTGCGTATATATGAGGACTAGGAGAAAAAACCTAGTCCTTATTTGTATGCAGAAAATATAGGATTAAAATGTAGCAAAGAGGTAGTAGATACTCTATCGGTACATAAAAGTCGGGACTATTGACACGGAAAAACTCAAAAAAGAAATCCTTATTTTTTATTTGTTTTCCATAGGGGTAGTAGGTACTTTTATGTGAATAAATTTTTTGAAAAAATCGTTATCGTGAGTAATGAGATAGTACAGATAGATAACAGATAATATACAGATAAACAATAGTTGATTAAGAGTAAAAATTGGTAGCAGAGGTTGAAATGACTTCTGCCTTTTGTGTCGAGGAGCGTGATTATATGCAAGAAATGAAAGGTATTTATAGGTTTAATCCTGCTTTGGTTGGAGGAATTATTTCAATATGTTTAGAAGTGATAGTAATAATGATTTTATCTCATTAGAATACATGCCTAAAATAAAACTTATCATTCCGACCATGAGTGATATGAAAAATGTATTTCTCCAATAGTGTTTATTATTGTCTATAAGAGTTTGATTAACTGTTTTTAAATTAGTATTGGCAGTTTTCAATTCATCAAGTTTTTCGGTATCAGAATCAATAGTTTTATTTAAGGTTACAATTTGTGCATTTAATTTAATGTTTTCATATTGGATTGAATTTAAGCTGTTTTGCAATTCATTTATTTGTACATTTTGTTCCTTTAGTAGTTTATTCGTTTCGTGAGCTGGGTTTGGTGGTATTTTTACCATAACGGGTTCTTGAATGTTTGGACGATGAAAATTTTGTGAAGAAACCATTTGATTAAGTTTATTTATGTCAATATTTTTCAGTTGGCTATCTAATTCTACTGGTATCAGATTATCTTTATTCATATCAGAATACCCCCTAAAATTTTTTAATTTATTATAACACATATTAGCGTAAAGGAGTGTGATTTTTATAGAAATGACAGAGCAAGAAGAAAGAACAAGTTGTGTAATACCAATTTGGAAGAAGTATACATTATCTGTTCAAGAAGCAGCAGAATATTTTGGATTTAGTGATAAGAAGATTAGAAAGATTGTTGATGAACACGAAAACGACAACTTTATTTTGTGGAATGGTACAAGACCACGCATAAAACGACAGTTATTTGAAAAGTTTGTAGATGAGAAATTGACAGCCATTTAGTGCTGATTATATAGGTTTTTAATAGATTTTGAGCCTTTGTTATGGTATATTAAAAAGTATCATACCGAGGCTCTTCTGTATGAAAGGAGAGATACGGATTGTCAGAAATTAGAAGAGACAACAAAGGTCGTAAGTTAGCGACTAGGGAGAGCCAGGATAAAGATGGAAGATACCGTTATAAATATAATGATTCATTTGGAAAGAGGAAGTCGGTATATAGTTGGAGATTGACTGAATCTGATCCATACCCAAAGGGGAAACGAAAAGATATTTCTCTTAGAGAAAAAGAGAAGGTTATTGAGAAAGCATTATGTGATGCAGTTTCTACTAATGGTGGAGATATGACGGTATTAGAATTGGTACAGAGATATATTAGTCAAAAACGAGGTGCAAAACATAATACACAGGCGAATTATAACTTTGTTATCAATGTAATTAAGAAAGAAGAATTTGGGACAAAACGAATTGATACAATTAAATTGTCAGATGCCAAAGCATGGTTGATAAAATTACAGGATGATGGTAGAGGATATAGCAGTATTCATTCTATCAGAGGTGTTGTAAGACCAGCTTTTCAAATGGCAGTTGATGATGATTTGATAAGAAAGAATCCGTTTGAGTTCCAGCTTGCAACAGTAGTTGTGAATGATAGTGTGACGAGAGAAGCTATCACAAGAAAACAGCAGAGAGAATTTTTGAGGTTTATTAAAGAGGATAAGCATTTCTGTAAATACTATGATGGAATTTACATCTTATTCAATACTGGATTGCGTGTCTCTGAATTTGTTGGATTGACAGTAAATGATATTGAATTTGACAAGCAGAGAATCAAGATTGACCATCAATTACAACGAACACGCAACATGGAATATGAGATATTAACACCTAAGACTGAAAAAGGTGAGAGATATGTTCCTATGAAAGAAGATGTTGCAGATTGCTTTCGTAGGATTATTCAGAACAGAAAGCATCCAAAGATTGAGCCTATGATAGATGGTTATAGCGGTTTTTTATTCTTAGACAAGAATGATATGCCTATGGTTGCTTTACATTGGGAAAAGTATTTCCAACATATCCGTGAGAAGTATAACAGTATTTACAAAGTACAAATGCCTTGTATTACACCTCATGTTTGCAGACACACCTTCTGCTCTAATATGGCAAAGTCTGGTATGAATCCAAAGACATTACAATACATTATGGGACATTCAGATATAGGAGTTACCCTTAATACATATACTCATTTACAGTTTGAGGATGCCTTAGAAGAGATGAAAAAGGTTGTGGGCTAAAAGATTTGAAAATAGCCCAGTATTTAGCCCAAACGAAGGAAAAGTTATGCAAAGTTATTCCAAAATATGCTGAAAATGTGCATAAAAACACTATCATAGAAATATTGCAGAATTGTTGTAAGTGCTGAAAATACAGTAAAATCAAGCATTCAGAGAGGTTTTAGATATATGATAAGAATATTATTCATCTGCCACGGCAACATCTGCCGCAGCACTATGGCAGAAAGCATTATGACATATTTAGTTAAACAGGCAGGAGTTGAAGATCAATTTTACATCAACTCGGCGGCAACAAGCTGTGAAGAAATAGGCAATCCGCCACATAGCGGAACCGTGGCGAAGCTTAAAGCGGAGGGAATACCTGTAATTCCTCATAGAGCAGTGCAGATGACACTTAATGATTATGAGGAGTATGATTACCTGATTGGCATGGATACAGAGAATATCCGCAATATGCAGAGACTATCTGGTGGAGATCCTGACGAAAAGGTATACAAGCTTATGACATTTGCAGGTTCAGGTTCGGATGTAGCAGACCCTTGGTATACAGGAGATTTTGAGGCGACATATAAAGATGTAAGAAAAGGATGTGAAGGATTGCTAAAAGTTCTTATGGAATTATAGAGGAACATTAACGAGGAGATATTAATATCCCATTATGTCGGTTATGTATATATCAGAAAAAGGAAAGAACATTTCTAACTTAAAAATACAATTGATGATGTTCGAACGTTTTAAAAATAAAAACAAATAATAAACTATCTTGGACAAGACATTACAGACGTTCATTTTTCGTTTTACTTAATGTATAATTCGATATATTAAAAATGTCGGAGGTAATGAGTATGATAACAGGAGAAAAAATAAAAAAAGCACGCTGTAAGATAGGTAAGACGCAAGAACAGTTAGCAGATGAAATAGATTATTCACCAAGACAGTTAAGTAGGTTTGAAAATAATGAGAATTTGGAACGATATGATAAGTTTTTGCGGCTCATTGTGGCATTAAATTTATATGAACCTGTTGAAGAAAATGAATAAGGACGGATTTGTAAAATGGTATCAAAATTATCGAGCGTAAAAGACATTGTTTTAGAAATGTTATCAGATGGAAATGAATATACTTCAGATGAAATAAGAGATTATATAGATAAAAAGGGAATAAAAATAGATAAAGAGAGCAGTACTTTAAGAACGGCAATTTATCAGTTGCGTAATAATGGAGTTGAGATATATTCGAGAGAAAGAGGGATTTATCAGATAAAACAAAATAAAGATGAATATTACTCTGTATTGAAAGATTTTACAACATTAATGCCAGAAGAGAAGAGCAACCCTAAGTATTTATATATTCATACAGATGGCAATATTGTTTTAAATGGAAAATTGAACAAGGAAATAGTAAGCAGGCAGATAGAAATCAGAATAAATGATAATGGCAGAAAACTTGCACTTATTCCAAATGGAGAAAATTATCACAAATTTACGAAAAGCGGTGTTGCTAAGAATACTGCAATAATAAAAAAGTTAAGAAATAAACGTATAAGTATACCGGCGGCATATGAAATGAGCCTGGATAAAAGTTTGGGAATATGGATTGGAGAAATATGCAAAAGCACAAAGAATAAAATTAAAGAATGAAAGATTATGTGTTAATTTACAGTTAAAGAATCTTTAATTAAATAGTATATTTTCCCCACCCCTGCATAAACTGTACAAACAGATATGCAGGGGTTTTTATTTGAAAACTTATATTGAAGAAAGGGTTATAGATATAGCTGATTATATAATCGACAATAATGCAACAGTACGCAAGGCGGCTAAGCAGTTTGGGGTGAGCAAAAGCACAGCACATAAAGATGTTACGACAAGACTTTTGGAGATAGACCCACAGCTTGCAGCGAAGGTCAGGAAAATACTGGATATTAATAAGCAGGAACGCCACATAAGGGGTGGACTTGCAACCAAAGAAAAATATTCACATATGACAAGATAAAATAATTTTTATATTTTACATTTTATATTTTGGACTTTATATTTTGTACTTTATATTTTGCACTTTGTACGTTATACATAAAAAGAAAATTGAATAAATCAGACATAACTACCAATAATATAACTGGAATTATAAATGTGACAGACACACATTTTATTAGTGAATTTTAGTTGTTGTATTAATGGAGGTTGTAGAATGAATTATGATTCGTCTGACTTTGCAGGTGGTGTACCGATGAATGAGCCGGATGCAGTAAGGTGCTGTGCACCAGCGGCAAGTGCTTATAGTGATGGAATTTCGGCAGGATATCTTGATAATCCGTGTATCCCAGCAGGAAGCCATAACAGGTCACATAAGGTTATGGAACATAGAAAGCTTGAGATAAGAAAGGTTATAGGCAGGGAAATTCTTGACTCAAGGGGCAATCCGACAGTTGAGGCACAGGTTATGCTAAAAGACGGAACGGTTGGAGTGGGGAAGTCACCAAGCGGTGCGTCAACAGGTGCGTTTGAGGCGGTAGAACTCAGGGATATGAATCTTAAACGATATGGTGGCAAAGGTACGCTTAAAGCAGTTAATCACATAAATGTTGAGCTTAATAACAGCGTTCTTGCGATGGATTCGTCTGAAACATATTCAGTTGATAAAGCGATGATTGACGAAGACAAAACACACGATAAAACACGGCTTGGAGCTAATTCGATACTGGCAGTTTCAATTGCAGCAGCAAGAGCTGCAGCACAGTCGCTGCATCTGCCGCTGTATCGTTTCCTTGGAGGAGTGGCTGGTACTACATTGCCGGTTCCGCTTATGAATATAATTAATGGTGGAAGACATGCCGTTGGAAGTGATTTTCAGGAGTATATGATAGTTCCAGCGGGAGCACCTTGTTTCAGGGAAGCTTTAAGAATGGGAACAGAAGTGTTTCATTCATTAAGGGACATACTTTCACAGAGGGGATATGCTACAACTGTTGGTGACGAGGGCGGATTTGCACCTGCCATAACAAAGGCAGATGAAGTGTTTGCTGTGTTGCAGGAAGCAGTTATGGCGGCAGGGTATGAACCGGGTAAGAATGTGTATTTTGCTATGGATGCGGCGGCATCAGAACTTTATAATACAGAGAGCGGATTATATGAATTTGCAAGAGAATACGCGGCGCTTGGAAACTCAGCCGAGGGCGGAATAAAAAGAAGTACAGAAGAATTAATTAATTATTATGAAATGCTGGTTAATAAATTTCCAATTATTTCAATCGAAGATCCTCTTAATGAGGAAGATTGGAGTGGCTGGAAAAGCATTACAGAAAGACTTGGGGGAAAAGTACAGCTTGTGGGAGATGATTTATTCGTAACTAATACAGTAAGATTAAAGAAAGGAATTGAGATGGGTTGTGCGAATTCAATTCTTATAAAGCCTAACCAGATTGGAACATTATCAGAGACATTAGAAGCAGTAAAAATGGCACATAGATACGGTTACACAGCAATTGCCAGCCATCGCTCAGGTGAAACAGATGATACAACAATAGCAGATCTGGCAGTTGCTCTTAATATGGGTCAGATAAAGACAGGTGCACCATCAAGAGCCGAGCGTATCGCCAAATACAACCGCCTCCTACAAATAGAAGACGAACTAGGCGAGTCCGCCACATACGCTGGCATAGAAGCTTTTGGAAAATAGTCAAACAAGACATAAAGAAATTAAATAAAAAACTGTATACAATATTAGAATATTGTATACAGAAAATCCTAAGTATGGTTATGATGCATACTGTAAGAAACGTCTGATATATTCAATTAACAGAAAGTAAATAAAGAATAAAAACAGCAGCAAGAGCTACCATATTACAAGCTGGGTGCTTTTGCAGCCGTGGGCACTTAGCGGCTGGATTTCAACCGCTTATGTGTCCGTTATGGCTGCAAGCAATGCAAACGTGCCAAGCGGTAATATAGCAGTCCTTGCTGCGTATGTTGTCAATCCGTAAATTAGCAAAAAACTGTAATTGAGTTATTTATCAATCTTTTAATCAGTTAAATCTGTAATTTGGCAATATCTTCATACTTAGATGAGATATTTTCCGAACGCTTTTATAACAGTGCCGTAATACTCAAATCCTTCTTTTTAGAAAGATCAATATATTCCCCATCAACCTGCACAACTGGCTTGTGAAGTGCACTGTCATTAATAAGTATGACCTTTCCTACACGTCCGTCAGACAGACGTACATCAGTGTGAATGTAAGATGAAGCTACATTTTTAAGGAAAGGTATTGCAAATACAGGGTCAAACTTGGTAAATGCGTCTTCATACATAAGGCGTACTACCTCAAATGGACATATAGGAGCTCTGTATATACGGCTTGAAGTCATTGCATCATATACATCAGCTATTGCAATAATCTTGGCTGTTTCAGGTATTTTATCGCTCTTGAGTCCGAAAGGATAACCAGTTCCGTCACATTTTTCGTGATGGAGAAGAATAGCTTCCTTAACAGACATAGGCATAAACTTGTTCTTAACCTGCTCGTAACCTAAGTTGACGTGCTTTTTCATGATTTCGTATTCGTTATCAGTAAGATTTCCGGGCTTGTTAAGAATCTTCTCAGGTATAAGGAGCTTGCCAATATCGTGCATAAGTCCGGCGAGTGTAAGTACTTTAATCTTCTCCTGATTGTAGCCCATCCATTTGCCAATGACAGAAGCAATTAAAGCGACATTCATAGAGTGGACATATGTAAGGTCATCAACGTCACGCATAGCGTGAAGCATATCAAATAACTGTAATGAGTTGTTAGACTCAGCAACGATGTCAATAGTATTTTTGACTAAAGATTTTGTGTCAACTTCATCATCAGATGAGATTAACTTCTTTAAGTCATCTTTGAAATTGTCAATATGTTCATTGTAATGTTCTTCAAATGTCTTGAATTCTTCTGAGTTACGGACAGTTTCGTAGTATTTGGTATTCTCATCATCAGCGGCTTTGGCAGCTTCTTTAGCTTCGTCTACAGCAGAAATTCTGCTTATAGTACGGTTGTCTGTGGCAGAATCAGTCTTAGTCTTATCATATACAGATACTTCAAGAATGTGATGTCCTGAAATTCTTGAAATGAGGTCAAGATTAAGGATAGTTCCTTTTGTCAAAAGGACAGAACCGTCATTAAGTATTACGTCACGGGAAAGTTCCATTCCTTCTTCCGCATCAAATATAAATATTGTAAGTTCATTCATTAGTTAAATCCTCTTATACGGCTTGAATATTAGTAATCATATTACGATTAAATGATAAAAATATTATAAATTTAATATATAAAAAAGTCAATTAGACTTGACGTATTAGCATCAATTGTGTAGTATCTATATGCGGTTAATTAAATAATGATTATATCCCTTATTTAGAGTGGTGGAGATACATAGGATCTATGAAGCCCGGCAACCCCTTTTTAGGAAGGTGCCAACCTGAGCGAGAGAATTCGAACAATGAGAGGATTTCGAGATAAACAATCGGGGTCCCTTAGGGGGCTCCGGTTTTTGCTATTACATTTAAAAAGTCGGAAACACCAAGGATGATAAGTGATATTAATCACAGTGACTAAAGGATTAGATATTAAGAAGGAGAAAGACAAAGAATGGAAAAAAGATTATTTACATCAGAATCAGTAACTGAAGGACATCCTGACAAAATCTGCGACCAGATTTCAGATGCAGTGCTTGATGCACTTTATGCACAGGATCCATATTCAAGAGTAGCCTGCGAGACACTTACTAACACAGGTTTTGTTATGGTTATGGGTGAGATTACAACTAAGGCAAATGTTGATATTCCTCAGATTGTACGTGATACAGTTGTAGAGATTGGTTACGATAGTTCAGAAAAAGGCTTTGATGGTAATACTTGTGCTGTTATGGTTGCACTTGATAAGCAGTCAGCAGATATAGCTATGGGTGTTGATAAGGCACTTGAAGCTAAGGAAGGTGTAGATAAGGAAGATGATGACCTTGGTGCTGGAGATCAGGGTATGATGTTTGGTTATGCTACTAACGAGACAGAAGAATATATGCCATACTCAGCAGCACTTGCACAGAAGCTTTCCAAGCAGCTTACAAAGGTTCGCAAGGACGGTACATTAAGCTACTTAAGACCAGATGGAAAGACACAGGTAACTGTTGAATATGATGAGAACAACAAGCCAATCCGTCTTGATGCAATTGTTGTTTCGTCACAGCATGCACCGGATGTAACACAGGAACAGATTCACGAAGATATCAAGAAGTATGTTATCGATGCAATCGTTGACCAGGCTATGGTAGATGCAGATACTAAGATATTCATCAATCCAACAGGACGTTTCGTTATAGGTGGTCCAAATGGGGATTCAGGCCTTACAGGTAGAAAGATTATCGTAGATACTTACGGTGGAGCTGCAAGACATGGTGGTGGAGCTTTCTCTGGTAAGGACTGCACTAAGGTTGACCGTTCGGCAGCATACGCAGCCCGTTATGTAGCTAAGAACTTAGTTGCAGCAGGTATCGCCGACAGATGTGAAATCCAGCTTTCATATGCTATAGGTGTTGCACATCCAACATCTATATGTGTTGATACATTTGGCACAGGTAAGTTAAGTGATGAGAAGATTGTAGAAATCATAAGAGAGAACTTCGATTTAAGACCAAACGGAATTATCAAGATGCTTGACTTAAGAAGACCTATCTACAAGCAGACAGCAAGCTATGGCCACTTTGGACGTACAGATCTTAACCTTCCTTGGGAGCAGTTAGATAAGGTTGATGCACTTAAGAAGTATCTTTAATAAAGATATAATTGGATGGATTTAATTGGTTAAATTATAGGAATTAATATAATTATAATGGATATATGGCGGATACATTTTAGAATTAGTAAAATGTATCCGCCATATTTTGATTTTTTGTAAGAATGCAAATGTAAATTTTCTGCTATGTAGGTTTTGGCATAATGTGAGTTCTTGATTATTTCGGTGTTATATCAAGAATATGAAACACAAATCTAATGCTATTTTATGCTTTTAAAAAATTTTTTCTTTTTTTAGCGTTTAGGACTTTTAAAATTCTGTATTTATGTATATAATGTTGATTAGCTATGAAAAATGTTTTTGATAGCAGGTATATTAACAAGATATAATTGTTGGAAAAGTTAAAGTGTGATGCTGGTATATAGTATTTTATACTTAATATAGTATAGCATTTTACAATGTATAGTACTTATAGTATTTAATGTATAGTGCTTTAACAGAATTATGTAATAGATTGGATAATTATAGAAGATTAGGGAGGAGAACAGTATGTTATCTACTGATATTGGTATTGATTTAGGTACTGCAAGCATTCTTGTATATATAAAAGGAAAGGGTGTTGTGTTAAAAGAGCCATCAGTTGTTGCCTTTGACAGAGATACTAATAAGATTAAAGCTATCGGAGAGGAAGCAAGACTTATGCTTGGTAGAACACCTGGTAATATTGTCGCTGTACGACCTCTTCGTCAGGGCGTTATTTCTGATTACACAGTAACAGAAAAGATGCTTAAATATTTCATTCAGAAAGCAATTGGTAGAAGAATGTTAAAGAAGCCTAGAATAAGCGTATGTGTTCCATCAGGAGTTACAGAAGTTGAGAAGAAGGCGGTTGAGGATGCAACTCTTCAGGCAGGAGCAAGAGAAGTTGCAATTATCGAAGAGCCAATTGCGGCAGCTATTGGAGCAGGTATTGATATTTCAAGACCTTGCGGTAATATGATAGTTGATATCGGTGGTGGTACTACAGATATCGCTGTTATTTCACTTGGAGGTACTGTTGTTAGTACATCTATAAAGATTGCAGGTGATGATTTCGATGAAGCACTTGTTAGATATATGAGAAAGAAGCACAATCTTCTTATCGGTGAAAGAACAGCCGAAGATATTAAGATAAAGATAGGATCAGCGTATCCAAGACCAGAAGTAGTTACAATGAATGTAAGAGGACGTAATCTTGTTACAGGTCTTCCAAAGACAGTTGAAGTTACATCTGAAGAGACAGAAGAAGCATTAAGAGAAGCTACTTCACAGATTGTTGAAGCTGTACACAGCGTATTAGAAAAGACACCTCCAGAACTTGCATCTGATATTGCAGACAGAGGTATTGTTCTTACAGGAGGCGGAAGTCTTCTTTCAGGTCTTGAAGATCTTATAGAGTCTAAGACAGGAATTAACACAATGACAGCAGAAGACCCTATGACAGCAGTTGCTATAGGAACTGGTAAGTTTATTGAATTCCTTTCAGGATACAGAGAAGAATAGATTTAAGAAAAGGGGTCAGGTATGGTAAGAGGTTTATATACTGCTTATACTGGATTGGTGAATCAGCAGAAGAGACTGGACATTGTATCTAATAATCTGGCAAATTCTACAACAACAGGTTATAAGAAAGAGGGCATGACTACCCAGAGCTTTGATTCAGTATATGGGATTAAGGTTAAAGATGAGACAGTTGGTTATATGAATCAGAATATAGGCAAGATGAGTCTTGGAGTAAAGATAGGAGAAACTTACAGAAGCTGGGATCAGGGTTCTTTAAAGAATACTGAGAGTTCTTATGATTTTGCACTTGCAGGCGATGGCTTTTTCTCTATATCATTCACTAACAAAGCAGGTGAGACATCAACACTTTATACCAGGGATGGATCGTTCCAGATGAACAGCGAAGGCTATCTGGTTACCAAGGATGGTGATTATGTGCTTGGAGAGAGTGGAGATCCAATCGTTCTTCCAACAGACATATCCAAGCTTACAGTTGATTCTACAGGAAGAATATATGCAGACGGACAGTATGTAGATACATTTGGAATTGTAGATTTTGAAGATTATAATTACATAGAAGCATATGGAGAAAATCTTTACAGAGCTGTAGACGGTGCAACATTTAAAGATTCAACAGCAAGTGTTAATCAGGGGTATCTTGAAACATCTAATATTAATGTTGTATCAGAAATGGTCGATATGATTAACATAGCAAGAGAATTTGAAAGTAATCAGAAGATTGTTAATTCGATTGATGAAATGCTTGGCAAGATGGTAAGTATTTCTGAATTGTAATCACATAGGAGGATAAGATTATGATGAGATCATTATGGACTGCTGCATCAGGAATGATGGCACAGCAGACAAGTGTAGATACAATATCTAATAATCTGGCTAATGTTAATACGGTCGGTTATAAGTCAGAATCAACAGAATTTAAATCATTATTATATCAGAATCTCCAGTCGAGAACAACATCTGCGAATGGAGAATATAAGCCGGTAGCTGCACAGGTAGGACTTGGTGCAAGAGTTGCGTCAGTTACATCACATTTTACACAGGGTGCTATGAATGCAAGTGACAGCTCAACTGATTTTGCGATTAGTGGTGACGGATTATTTGCTGTACAGAATGAAGAAGGTGAGACAGTATATACACGTAATGGTAATTTCTACTTCTCAACAGCAACAGAAGGAATGATGTTATGTACAGCAGATGGTTATCCTGTACTTAGCACAGATGGACAGCCAATCGTATTATCATCAGATTACAATGCGGCTAATATTAAGGTATCATCAGAGGGTGACCTTATGTATCCAGGTGAAGATGGTAATCTTGCTAATATAGGTGTTAAGATAGGACTTTTCCAGTTCGCTAATCCATCAGGTCTTGATAAGCTTGGTGGTAACTATCTTGCAGAGACAGAAGCATCAGGGGTTCCGATGAATGAGGAGACTGACGGAGTTGCTAAGAAGAGCCAGTTAAAGCAGAATTATCTTGAAGCATCAAATGTACAGGTGGCAACAGAGATGGTTAACCTTATTACAGCACAGAGAGCATATGAGTTATGTTCTAAGGCAATTACAACATCAGATACAATGATGGAACAGGCTAATGCATTAAAGAGATAAATAAAAGAGATATGATTTGCAGTAATGACAAGGGAGAATAGGTATGGATTATTCAACATCGATAAGTACAAGTTATGCAGATACATATGATAAAACTTCGTCACAGCTTAGTGATAAGCTCGCAAGTACAGATTTCTCGCAGGCATCAGACGATGAACTTATGAGCGTGTGCAAAGACTTTGAAAGCTACTTTGTTGAGCAGATGTTAAAGTCAATGCAGAAAATGGCTAAGATAGATGCAGATGATGACGACGACTCATCTTTATTCAGCAGTATGGCATCTATTTCAGGCAGTTCGGATTCGGCTATGAGTACAATGGGAAGTTACTTTGGCGATGAGATGATAAAGAACTACGCAGAAGTATTTACAGAGTCTAATAATGGGAAAGGACTTGGAATAGCCCAGACATTATATGAACAGATGAAGCGTAATTATTCTTCAGATTTATAGATTGCAGTGTGTTTTAAGTGGACGGTTTTATTAAACACAATGTGGTTTTAATATTAATATATTATTAAAGAGAGGGAAGCAGATTGGATTACGAGTCTGTTAAATACGTTGAAGGATTTATAGATAATATAATTTATCGTAATGAAGACAATGGATATACAGTATTTGAGATAATATATCAGGGTGAAGATGTCACCTGTGTTGGTACGTTAAGTTATATCAACACAGGTGAATTTATTACTGCGAATGGCGAATTTGTCAAACACGCAGTATATTATATGCAGTTTAAGATTTCTTCTTATGAATTCAAGGCGCCGGCGGACAAGGAGTCAGTGAGGCGTTATCTAAGTTCTGGTGCAGTTAAAGGAATAGGCAGCAAGATGGCTGAACGTATAGTAGATACATTTGGCGATGATACATTCCGCATTATGGAAGATGAACCAGAACGTCTTGCAGAGATTAAAGGAATAAGCATAGCTAAAGCAATGGACATTGCTAACCAGCTTGCGGATAAGCACGATATGCGTCGTGCGATGATGTTTCTGCAGAATTATGGAATCCAGATGAATTTAGCCAATAAAATATTTAAAAGATATGGCAATGATATTTACACAATCATAGAACAAAATCCGTACAGGCTGGCTGATGATATTGAGGGCGTAGGCTTTAAGACGGCTGATGAGATTGCTTCCAGAGTTGGAATTAAGGTTGATTCGGAGTTCAGAATAAGAAGTGGAATGTTCTACTGTCTTAATCAGGCGGCATTGCAGGGACACGTGTATCTTCCTTATGAAGAATTAAAGAGGCAGGTGTCATCACTTCTGCTTATTGACATTGGTGATTATGATAAGTTTCTTATGGATCTTGCTATAGATAAGAAGATTGTTGTAAGAACAGAGGGGGAATCTAAAAATGTGTATTCTGCGATGTATTTCTATATGGAACAGAATGTTGCAAGGGCATTGGCAGGACTTGATATAAAATGCGATGAAAATATCAACGAGGTCAATAACAGAATAGCAGGGATTGAACGCTCAGAGGGCATTGTGCTTGATGACATACAAAAAGAAGCTGTTGTAAAAGCTGCACTTAACGGACTTGTTATAATAACAGGTGGACCGGGAACCGGTAAGACAACAACAATTAATACGATAATTAAATATTTTGAGATGGAAGGTCTTGAGATAAGGCTTGCGGCACCGACGGGAAGAGCTGCCAAGAGAATGACAGAAACGTGTGGTTTTGAGGCACAGACAATTCACAGACTTCTTGAAATAGTTGGAAGCACTATGGCTGATAAAGAAGACAAGAAAAATCAGACATCAAGCCTTGGAATGAGCTTTGACAGAAATGAAGACAACCCGTTGGAAGCAGATGTAATAATTGTAGATGAGATGTCAATGGTTGATATTAATATTATGAATTCGCTTCTTAAAGCAGTAGCAGTTGGAACAAGACTTATACTTGTAGGTGATGTTGACCAGCTTCCAAGTGTTGGACCGGGAAATGTTCTTAAAGACATAATAGCATCTGCCTGTTTTCCTGTTGTTAAGCTTGAAAAGATATTCAGGCAGGCGGCTGAGAGCGAGATTATAACCAATGCCCATAAGATTAATAAAGGCGATAAGGTGACACTTAATAAATACAGTAAGGATTTCCTGTTTATACATAGAAATGGACCAGATGCAATAATTGCGGCTATGAAGACTGTTATAAGTGAGAAGCTTCCAAAGTATGTTAATGCAGATGTGAGTGAACTTCAGATTTTGACACCATCAAGAAAATCATCTGTCGGAGTTGACAGGCTTAACACTGTAATGCAGGAATATCTTAATCCGCCGGACAGTGGCAAAATGGAGAAGAAAGTTGGCGATACAATATTCCGTGAGGGCGATAAGGTTATGCAGATTAAGAATGACTATCAGCTCGAATGGGAGAAAAAGAACCGCTATGGCATTGCGGTAGAGCAAGGCAGTGGAGTGTTTAATGGTGATACTGGAATTATTGATGATATCAACAATTATAATCAGAGTGTTACTGTCAAATTTGAAGATGGAAGATATGTTGATTATGAGTTTACACAGCTTGACGAGCTTGAACTTGCATATGCGATAACTGTACATAAGGCACAGGGAAGTGAATATCCTGCGGTTATAATACCGATGTATCAGGGGCCAAGGATGCTTATGAACAGAAACATACTTTATACGGCTGTTACAAGGGCAAGAAAGTGTGTATGTATGATAGGCGATGAACGAATTTTTAACCAGATGGCAGAAAATGTATCTGAAACAAGAAGATATTCGTCTTTAGATGAGAGGATAAAGGAAATAAAAAATATTGAATAAATACGACATAATATATAAAAGGATAGCAGCGGGTGTGAAAGATATATTGTTTCCGCCTGCGTGTCCGATATGTTCAAATCCCAGGCCTGTTATTGATAACAGGAAGATGAATATATGTCCGTGGTGTCTTAAATATATAACATATATTAAAGAACCGGCATGCCTTAAATGCGGCAAAGCATTAGAGGATGATAACAGGGAATATTGTAAGGACTGCACGGATAAACAGCATTTGTTTAATCAGGCAGTGAGTGTGTATGAGTATTCAGAGGGGATAAAACAATCTATCTATAATTTTAAATATCATAATAAGCGTGAATATGCAGAGGTATACGCAGATGAAATATCAGGCAGGTACGGTGATGTAATAAATATGTGGCAGCCTGATGTGATTATGCCGGTTCCAATTCATGTATCCAAATTAAAGTCACGAGGCTATAATCAGGCAGGACTTATAGCGGAAAGCCTTAGTAAGAAGCTTAATATAGAATACAATGAACATAGTCTGATTAGAACAAGGGCCACAAGCCCGATGAAAGATCTTAATGATATCCAGAGAACTAAAAATCTTGAAAAGGCTTTTAAAATAGCTGGTAATGTTATAATATATAATAAAGTATTAATAGTAGATGACATATATACAACGGGAACAACTATTGATGCGTGTGCAGAATGTCTTAAGAGGGCAGGAGTAAAAGAAGTATATGCTGTTACACTCTGCGTTGGCAGAGGATTTTGACTACAGGTAACAAGAACGGAGGAATATTATGGAAGTAAGAAATTGCAGAGGCTGTGGCAAATTATATAATTATATAGGAGGTCCATATCGTAATCTTTGCCCTAATTGCATAGAGAAGATTGAAGAAAAGTATCTTGAAGTTAAGGAATACATACAGGATCACCATAATGCAACAATGACAGAGGTTGCAGAGGAATGTGACGTAAGCACAAGACAGATTGAACAGTGGATAAGAGACGAGAGGCTTGTAATAGCTGATGATTCTCCGATTGGAATTACATGTGAGAGATGTGGAGCATCGATAAAAAGTGGACGTTTCTGTGAAAGATGTAAGAATAAAATGGCTAATAACCTTGGCTCAATGTATGGTGAGTCTAATGCCGCTGTTGAACATATGGAAAAGAGATTATCGTCAGCCGATGCCAAGATGAGATTTCTTGATAAGAACTAATTGTATTTGTATCTAAATTAATTATAAAATGGGGTTAAGAGATAACAGATTATTACCGATAACTTAATCATAAAGCAGAGAACTGAGCTGTAATAAGGCAGTTAAGGACTGGAATATTTGTTGCAGACACCTTTGATAACGGTTCTTACAAGACTTTGAAGATAGAAAGTGAGGCGGTAAGTATGCGTATAGATGCTTATAATGCTGTAAGTCAGATATATAAGACAAGTTCTTATTCTAAGAATAATAAGGTTGTTACTAATAAGAAAGAGAATGACAAGTATGAGATTTCAGATACAGCTAAGCTGTATCAGGTAGCGAAGTCAGCAGTGGCTTCTACATCAGATGTCAGAATGGATATGGTTAATGATGTTAAGGCACGTATTCAGGCCGGAACATATAATATAAGTTCTGAAGATGTTGCGGATAAGATACTTGACAGAATTTCAACATTAACATTTTAGTGAGGTTAAAGTATGGCAAGTTTAATAGATTTATTAATCGATGATTTGAATAATGAGGATACAGGATATAATAAGCTTCTGGACTTGTCCAATGATAAGACTTCCGCAATTGTTAAGGGAGATGTTGATGAATTACAAAAGATATTCCTACAGGAACAGAAGTTAATAGAAGAACTTGAAACCGTTGAACAGAAAAGACAGGAAGATGTGAAAGAGATATGCTCGATACTAAGGCTTCCATATGAGCAGATAAGAGTGGAACATATAGTACAGATACTTGAGAAGAAGCCTAAAGAGCACGATGCACTAGAAGAAGTATATCTCAGACTTAAAAGAACTTTGAACCAGCTTACAACAGTTAATGATAATAATAAGCTGCTTCTCAAGGAATCAATGGATATGATACAGTTTGAGCTTGATCTTGCCAAGAATTCAGTTATGGATCCACAGACTTCCAATTATGGAAGAACAGCTTATGAGGAACAGGGGATTACTGGAGCGACAGGATTTGATGCAAAACAATAAATATAATCTGGACTAATAATCAGAAGAAATGGATTGACTCTGATTATTACACAATATAGATTAAGTAATATTATTCGGAATTAAGGGTCACATTTTCAAAGGAATGAATTGGGATTTTTCTTTGAGAATGTGATTTTTTTCTGGGTTTAGGATATGGAGGAATTATGGCTAACGGAATGGCATCGCTTATGGTAGGAGCGTCAGGACTTAAAACATCACAGACAGCACTTAATACAACGGCACACAATCTGTCAAATGTTAATACAACAGGATACACAAGACAGCAGATTACATTTGCAGACAGTACGTATGTTAATGTGTTCGGAACAGGAAACAGCACAGGCAAGTGTGGACTTGGTGTTGATGTTGATGCTATAAGCAGAATAAGAAATGATTTTATAGATAAGTCATACAGAACAGAGAATGCAAGACTTGGATATTATGAAAGCCAGTATAAGGCAGTAGAAGAAGTAGAAGATTTATTTGGAGAAATGCAGGGCGTTACATACCAGACACAGATAACGAATCTGTATAACGCAATTAATGAACTTACTAAGAATCCAACAAGTACAATTGCAAGATCTTCACTTATCCAGAATGCAACAGCATTTATAGACAGGTCTGAAGCAATATATGCTGGGCTTAAGGATTATCAGGTAACTCTTAACACAGATATTAATAATATGGTAAATAAGATTAACAATCTTGGACAAAAGATATATGACCTTAATAAAGAGATAGCCAAGGTTGAATCTGGAAGTGGTGAACGTGCTAATGATTTAAGAGATACAAGAGATAATGCGTTAGATGAATTAAGTGGTTATATTGATTTTGATTATTATGAGAATGAACATGGTGAGGTGATTGTAACTGCTGAGAATGTACCATTTGTTACATCGGCACAGGTTACTGAGATGGGAACAAGACAGGTTGATAATAGTGCACTGTTAATCCCAATCTGGCCAGGTTATGACAGGGATGTATTTAATCTTTCTAATATTAATAATATGAAGGATACAGACAAGGGAGAACTCAAAGGTCTTTTAGTAGCAAGAGGTTCTATAGAAGTTAATTATACAGATGTACCTGTTATGCCGGAGAAGGAAGATTACGATCTTACAACAGCAGACGGACTTCAGGCTTATAATGATGCAATGGATGCATATAACGAGAAGCAGGAATATTACAACAAATATATTGAACCATCAGCAATACTTAGTGCGATAGCTGGATTTGATAAGCTTGTTAATGGAATAGTTACTTCCCTTAATGATATTCTTTGTCCAGAAAAGACAATAGAAACAACAAAAGAGCTTACAGATAATGACGGTAATGTATTACAGGCTGATGAGTACATATATAATGCTTCGGTTAATGCAACACTTTATGACAGATATGGTAAGGAAGTTAAAGGTGTTGCCAATGGTGATGGAACTTACAGTTATTCATCAGGTGAGAAGCTTTATGTTGACCAGGCAGGAACAACAGCTGAGAATATTGATAATATGAAGTATTCTGTACTTGATACAGACAAGGCTGGTTTCGGTATGGATAAGGATATGACTATGGGTGTTGAATTGTTCAAGAGAGAGGGAACAGAAAGATACATCCAGATAACAGCGGCAGACGGAACTAAGACTTATGTCCGTAATAATCTTAACACAGCAGATTATGAAACAGATTATACACTTGGTAAGCTTTTAGTTAATCCAGAAGCTTCACAGCATGTTGACAGAATTCCATTATCAACAATACAGGGCAAGGAAGATTTTTCTAAAGCTAATGAACTTATTGATGCATTCAGCAAAAAGTTCGCATCGCTTAATCCTGATTCATATGCCAAGGCAGACTTTAATTCATTCTATAATGATTATATAGGTGAGTTTGCTACAGTTGGTAAGGTACTTTCAAGATTTGTTAATAACCAGACATCAATGGTTGATGGTTATGATAACCAGAGATTACAGACATCAGGTGTATCTTCAGATGAAGAACTTGAGAAGATGATAAAATATCAGCACGCATATAATGCGGCATCAAGATATATTAATGTTGTAAGTGAGATGATAGAACATCTTGTTACATCACTTGGTTCTTGATTATATTAATTACAGATTATATTGAATTATAATTGATGTTTAATACAACAATGTAAATAATGCACTGGTATAAAGGTGCAGAATGGAGAGTTAATATGGCATCTACATTTTTTGGATTATCAATCTCATACAAAGGACTTCAGGCGGCACAGACATCTATTACAACAACAGCACACAACCTTTCTAATATTAATACTGATGGATATACTAAGCAGAGCGTGCTTTTACAGGCATCAGATGCTTTAAGAACATATTCAACATACGGAACAATTGGTTCAGGTGTTAATGTTGTAGAGATTAAACAGACAAGAGATTCTTATTATGATGAGAAATATCGTAACAACTGTGCTAACTATGGACAGTACGAAGCTAAGAATAATTATATGACACAGGTTGAGGATTATCTTAATGAATTTCTTCTTTCAGGTTTCTCAAAGGAATACGGCAATTTCTTTGATGCAGTTAACCAGCTTACAATTACACCAGCTGACACTTCTGCAAAGAACCAGCTTATTAATAATGCCAAGAGTATGACAGATTACTTTAATACATTAGCTAATAACTTAAGAAATGTACAGGCAGATGCCAATAACGAAGTAAAGGATACTGTTGAGCATATTAATACACTTGCACAGAACATAACAGCACTTAATAAGCAGATTAACCAGATTGAGGCGTGCTATGGTGATGCTAATGATCTTCGTGACCAGAGAAATGCATTAGTTGATGAGCTTTCAAAGGCAGTTAATATAACAGTAAGCGAGACAGAAATCCAGAATGGTCTTACATCATTCCAGATAACAATTAATGGACAGTCACTTGTTAATGATTACAGTTACAGGACATTAGAGGTTGTGGCAAGAGGTGAAGTAAGAAATACAAGCGATGCAGATGGACTTTATGATATAAAGTGGAATGACGGATCTGATTTTAATATATACAGTGACTCACTTGGAGGACAGTTAAAAGCACTTATAGATATAAGAGATGGCTGTAATGGAGAGATTGAGTCTTATGCTAAGAATGATGATGGAACATACAAGACAGATATTGATGGTAATATCGTAACAGAGACTAATGCACAGGCAGGCGAGAATATTAATTATAAGGGTGTTCCATATTATCAGGTACAGCTTAATACGTTTATACAGACATTTGCACAGGCAGTTAACAGCATATTTGAAAGTGGCTATGTATCAGATGCGGATACAACTGATGCTAAGAATAAAGGTATACCACTTTTTGTTGTTCAGGATGGTTCTGGAGTTCTTACAGCAACAACAGTATCTGTTAATTCGGCTCTTTTAGAGGATGCTGATAAGCTTGCGACAAAGTCAAATGTAGGGGACGGCGAATCACAGTGCGATCTGATTGAACAGATTAATGCACTTCAGAAGAAAAAGATATTTGATGGTGGTACAGGTGCTTACTTCCTTGAAAGTATTGTCAGTGATGTATCAATTGATTCAAGTAAGGCTAAGACATTTCTTTCTAACTATAATAATATGAAGACAACAATTCAGAACCAGAGATTATCGGTTATGGGTGTTGATACTGATGAAGAAGCTATGGATCTTATGAAGTTCCAGCAGGCTTACAATCTTAACTCTAAGATGATGTCGGTTATGAACGAGATATACGACAAGCTTATTAACCAGACGGGCTTATAATTAGTTCACATAGCATATCTGTAAATGAATGGAGGAATAGTATGAGAATAACTAATCAGATGATGATAAACAGCTCTATAGCTAATATACAGACTAATAAAAGTCAGATTAATACAATGGATACACAGTTATCTACACAGAAGAAGATTAACAAGCCTTCTGATGACCCAATTATTGCAATCAGAGCATTAAGACTTCGTTCAAGTCTTGATCAGGTTACACAGTATATTAATAAGAATATACCAGATGCTTCATCATGGCTTTCGGTAACACACGATGCTCTTGACCAGAGTTACAATATAGTATCACAGCTTTACAGCTATTGTAATCAGGGTGCAACAGATTCTTATTCTCCTTCGGAACGTAATACAATTGTTGAGACACTTAATAAGCTAAAGGATTCATTCTATACACAGGGAGATGTAGATTATGCTGGAAGATATGTATTCACAGGTTATGCAACAGACAAGCCTCTGACATATCAGTCAGATGCAGATGCTAAGGATGTGGACTATACAATAACACAGAACTTTACAAGAGATGCACTTAGCAGTAAGACTGTATATACTAATGCCTATTCTAATGATGATATTATGAATCTGTCAGTTAAAAAAGATGCTAATGGCAAGATTATTACACCAAATGTGCAGACAGTACACAGATTACAGCTTGCTTATTCAGAGGTTGATGCTAATGGAACATTTAAGATTACAGACAGTCAGGGCAATACGGCTTCAATAACTAAGAACACAGACGGAACAATATCAGTAACAGATGCAGATGGTAATGCAGTTACAGGTGTTACAACTAATACAGATGCCAATGGTAATATAACAGGCGTTACAGGTAACTTCTTTAGTGATGGAAGTGGCAATGCAGTTACAGTATCATTTACATCAGATACTAATTATATACCAGGTGATGATGAGATAGTTATTAATTCACAGGTTGGTGAAGTTCTTCTTGGAGAAAATGTATATAAGGACGTATATACAAGCAATTCATTCTCAGTGCAGTATGATAAATCTAATTTTAAAAAGGGTGATGTTAATCCAACAATGTATTTTGACTGTGTTGATAATGTTACAGGCGTTACTTATGTTAAGAAGGATGAAGATATAGAGTATAATATTAATTTTACACAGAAGTTAAAGGTTAATACTCAGGCAGATGAAGCGTTTAATATATATTTTGGAAGAAATATAGATGACCTCACATCAGCAGTACAGAATGTTCTTGATATAGAGAGCCAGATGTCAAAGGTTGAAAGTATGATGAAAGAGGAAAGATATTCATCAGATGCAGACCAGAAGAGTTTAAGTGATATTCTTGAAGGACTTACTAAGCAGCAGGAATTAGCAAAAAGCCAGATGACTAAAGCTTTTGAGAGTGGTATCGGGCAGATGCAGGGATATCAGGAACAGATTTCTAATGCCAAGGCTGATGTGGGTAACAGAATTACAAGACTTGACCTTACTAAGTCAAGACTCACAGAACAGAAGACTAATTTTACAAGTCTTAAGTCTGAGAATGAAGATATTGACCTTGAGGAGGTTGTTATATCTTATACTTCTGCCCAGCTTGTATATAATGCGGCACTGTCAGCAGCAAGCAAGGTAGTACAGCAGACATTACTTGATTTTATTGGATAGAAAATGATAATCAAAGCGTTTTAATGGAGGGTATTAAGGTGAAGGTAGATACTAGATGGTTTGGAACGATTGATATTGATGATGAGAAGATTATAACATTTGACCTTGGGGTTATTGGCTTTGAGGACTGTAAAAAGTTTACACTTATATACGATGTGGATAAGGGAGACGAGGCATCAATAATGTGGTTACAGTCATTAGATGAGCCAGAACTTGCTCTTCCAATGTTAAAGCCGGAGCTTATTAAAGAAGACTATGATCCGATAGTTGAAGATGAGATGTTAAAGGCTCTTGGAAGTGATATTAAAGAAGCTGATCTTATAGTGTTTTGTGTACTTACTGTTCCGGCAGATATTACTAAGATGACAATTAATTTCAAAGCTCCAATCATTGTCAATGCTGATACATTAAAGGGTGTACAGCTTATAGCCGACAACAATGATTATGAAGTCAGATATCCTATTTATTCAATTCTTGAAGAAAGGAAAGGTGAGTAGAATGCTGGCATTATCAAGGAAAAAAGATGAAGCTATAATAATTAACGATGACGTAGAAGTCACAGTTATCGAGATTAAAGGAGATCAGGTTAAGCTTGGAATAACAGCACCTAAGTCTGTTCCAATCTACAGAAAAGAAGTATATGTACAGATAAAGGATGCTAATAAGGAAGCTACACAACAGGCAATTGATGTTAAGGCACTTAACCAACTCTTTAAGAAATGATAGTTACATTTGTTATAACAATTGTAATGATTTATAATGAATATAATTAATATATAATATTATATTATGGCATTAGAATGCCGATATAGGGTTTAGAAACTGAGTAAAGTGCAATAAATACGGGAAAAGGATTTCTTTACTGCACTAGGATATATATTGCAGAATTGTAATATTGGTTAATATCGGTTTGAGAACATTTTTTATAACCACACGGAGGTGAAGGATAATGGGAATTGATAAAATGAGCATAGCTGCCAATTACCATAATCAGGCAGTTCAGGCAACACAGATTAATAAGGTTAATGTTCAGACTTCTTCTGATACAGCAGCAAAGGAGATGACAGCAGATAGTAAAGTCAGTACAGCATCGACAGTGCAGATAACCAATACACAGAAGAGTGGTACTGACAATGGCGAATCTAATCTTGCACAGCAGAATGAGAAGAAAGAAGCAAGTATCAAGGAACTCAAAGATATACAGAAAGTAATTAATAGAAATACAATAGCAGAATTTGGTTATAATGAGCCAACTAACCGTATTACTATTAAGATTAAAGATAAGGACACTGATGAAGTCATCAAGGAGATACCATCAGAGAAGGCTCTTGAAATGCTTGCAAAAGCCTGGGAGCTTGCTGGTATCCTTGTTGATGAGAAGAGATAGGAGGTAATATTATGCCAATAAGATTATCAGGTATGGTTTCAGGTATGGATACAGAGTCGCTTGTAACAGCACTTGTATCAGGATATCAGTTAAAGAAAGACAATCTTGTAAAGGCTCAGACTAAGCTTTCCTGGAAACAGGAAAAGTGGAAGACTATGAATACAAGCATATATAGCTTTTATAGTGGAAAGCTTTCAGCAGCGAGATTTAGTAAGGCATACAGCCTTAAGAAGTCAACTGTATCTAATTCAAGTGTAGCTACAGTTACAGCAAGTTCAAGTGCGGTAGCTGGAGACCAGACATTAAAGGTTAAAGAACTTGCATCATCGGGTTATCTTACAGGTGGTGAAGTTACTAATAAATCAGACAGCACATCAAAGATAACAGGTTCAAGCAAGTTATCAGCTATAACAAATAAGACGTCTGGACAGGGAAGTGTTACACTTTCTGTTGATGGTAAGTCAACTAATATAGAACTTACAGATGATATGACAGTTAATCAGTTCTTAGTAAAGCTTAAGGATGCTGGTGTACAGGCAAGCTTTGATGAGGCGAACCAGAGATTCTTTATAAGTTCCAAGACTTCTGGTAAAGATGGCGATTTCTCATTAGTAGCTAATGATACAGCTGGCAGAGACTCTTTGTATGAATTGGGACTTTATACAGATGATAAGACATCTACAGCAGAGTATACAAAATGGGCTGGCTATTATAATGCTGCGGATGGTACATATACATCAGCACTTGATGATATTATTAATAGTGCTTATGAGAGTAATAAGATAAGCTTTGATACAGTAGCACAGGAAAAGCTTGCAGCATATAGTAAAGCTTCTGCTACAGTTGATAGCTTTAATACTAAATATATGTCAGATACAGGTGTCAAAGCTGAAGATAATGCTAAAGCACAGCTTACATCAAAACAGGCACAGCTTGATGCACTTATTTTAAAAGGCAAAGGCGGAGATAATGATAGTGATTTTGATGAAAGTAAACTTACAGACGAAGAAAAAGAACAATATAAAACTCTTACAAGTTCTGTAGAAACACTTAAATCAGACATAGCTAACTACGATACAGCTAAGAAATCAATGGAAGACCTTAAAGATTATGTTAATATTGAGGTGAAAGATGGCAAGACAACTGTATCAGCTCTGAAAGAGACAGATTCAGCTGCTGGAGTTGCCAATATAGCTGCTGAGACTGCTGACAGGAATGCTAAGATTAAGGCAGACCTTACAACACAGTATCAGAACAAAGCAAAGAGTAGCTATGATATGATTAACGCAACACATGAGTTTTCTAAGGGCGCATCAAGAAAAGTAGGACAGGATTCAGAAATTGAACTTAATGGTGCTACATTTACAAGTAATAGCAATAACTATTCGATTAATGGCATTACAATACAGGTAACCGCTAAGACTAAGGATGATGAGCAGGTTACAATAACAACAGATACCGATGTAGATGCAATCTATAAGTCTATTAAGGATATGTTTACAGAATATAATAAGCTCATCAAGTCAATGGACGAAGCTTACAATGCAGATAGCTCTAAGGGTTATGAACCACTTACAGATGACGAGAAGTCAGCGATGACAGATGATGAGGTTGAAAAGTGGGAGACTAAGATTAAGGATTCGCTTCTTAGAAAAGATGATACATTAAGTAGTATTATTAATACGATGAAGAATGATATGGCATCATCAATAACTATTAATGGCAAGTCATATGCCTTATCAAGCTTTGGTATTGCAACACAGGGATATTTTGCATCTGGTGAGAATGAAAAGGGTGTATATCATATAGATGGAGATTCAGATGATTCTGTAACATCTGGTAATGATGATAAGTTAAGAGCTGCAATAGCAGGTGACCCTGAGACAGTAGTTTCATTCTTTTCACAGTTATTTTCAAAGGTATATACTGACTTAGGTAATAAGATGGCAACATCTTCTGTAAGTAGTGCGTATACAGTATATAATGATAAGCAGATGAATAAGCAGTATTCAGAATATACAACGAAGATAAGTGATGCTGAGAGCAAGATAACTACATGGGAAGACTATTATTATAGTAAGTTCTCAGCTATGGAATCTGCTTTATCTAAGCTTAATTCACAGACATCATCAATGTCTGGCTTATTTGGAAATTGATAATTGGGTATTGATTTAATTCTATATTAAGGATAATATGGTAATAGGAATATAAGGTGTTTATGACATCAGGAGAGAGGACAAGTTATGATATATAATCAGAATATGGCACAGCAGTATAACCGCAATAAGATATTAACAGCGACACCGGCTGAGCTTACGTTATTATTATATGAAGGTGCAATTAAGTTTTGTAATATTGCTCAGGTTGCAATAGAAAAGAATGATACAGAAAAGGCACATACTAATATAGTAAAGGCAGAGATGATTATAGAAGAGCTTCAGTCAACACTTAATCGTAAATACCCGGTGGCAGAGGATTTTGATAATGTGTACAAGTATATCTACAGCCTTTTAGTTGATGCTAATATGAAGAAAGATACACAAGTTCTTGATCAGGCATTAGTTGAATTAAGAGGAATGAGAGATACTTGGAAAGAAGTTATGGCAAAAGCCGGTAATTAATAATATAAAGGTATAGTCAAATAGTGATTTAACTATACCTTTATGATATCAAGATGGTGGTAATAGTATATGATTACAGAGAATTATCTTCAGATAATGATAGACAGTCTTCTTAAGAAGATAGATATATTAAAAAAAGTATCTGAGCTTAATGAGCAGCAGAGTGCTTTACTTGATGATGAAGAATTTGATGGAGATAAGCTTCAGAGTAATATGGAGAGTAAAGCTGCATATATAGATGAACTTAATTCACTTGATGAGGGTTTTCAGGCTGTATTTGACAGAGTGAAAGAAGATGTAGAAGAGTATAAGGCTAATTATAAGGAATTAATAATTAGATTACAGGAGCTTATAAGAGAAGCTACATCCTTAAGTGCTACTATACAGGCGCAGGAATCAAGGAATAAAGTAAGAGTGGATATGAAGTTCAGACAGTTAAAGTCAGAAGCTAAGACAGCTAAGCGCAGTGTTAGTATGGCTAACAGATATTACCAGAATATGAGTAAGATAAGTTCTGAGCCACAGTTTATGGATCAGAAGAAATGATTGTATATAAGAATGTATATATTATTGCCGGATAATATAAGTGTTGTGATAGCACACGATAATAAGCTGTAATATTTTTGACACTTATATAAAAATATATTAAAATAAGTTTATATTAGGGCTAAAGTTAATAAACAATAGTCCGATATAATATATAACAGGAGCAATCCTGAACAATTTAATTATGGGTGGCAGGGACGCCACCAAGAATTCAAGGAGGAAACTATTATGGTAGTACAACACAATCTTACAGCAATGAACGCTAACAGACAGTTAAGCGGAGTTCAGAGTGCACAGCAGAAGTCAACAGAGAAGTTATCATCTGGTTACAGAATTAACAGAGCTGGTGATGATGCTGCAGGTCTTTCAATTTCAGAGAAGATGAGAAGCCAGATTAGAGGTCTTAACAAGGCTGCTTCTAATGCTCAGGATGGTATCTCATTAGTACAGGTAGCTGAAGGTGCTCTTAATGAGACACATTCAATTCTTCAGAGAATGAACGAATTAGCAACACAGGCAGCTAACGATACTAATACATCAACTGATAGAAATGCTCTTCAGCAGGAGATGGATCAGTTAACATCTGAAATCGATAGAATCCGTTCAACAACACAGTTCAACTCAATGAACTTACTTGATGGTTCATTCACAGGAAAGAACTTACAGGTTGGTGCATTATCAGGACAGAGTATTTCAATTTCTATTGGAAATATGAATTCTTCTACACTTAAGATTAGCGGTCTTAAAGTAAGCTCATTCTCAGCAGCAGGAAAGGCTATGACAGCTATCCAGAGCGCTATTAATAAGGTTTCAACAGAGAGATCTAAGCTCGGTGCTCTTCAGAACAGACTTGAGCATACTATCAACAACCTTAATACAACAAGTGAGAATACATCAGCAGCTGAATCTCGTATCCGTGACGTAGATATGGCTACAGAGATGGTTGAATACAGCAAGAACAACATTCTTGCTCAGGCTGGACAGTCTATGCTTGCACAGGCTAATCAGGCTAACCAGGGTGTTCTTTCACTCTTAGGCTAATTAGGTAGTTGAAGTTATAATACTATCATAAAGGCTGTGACTTTAACAAGTATTTGTTATTGTCACAGCTTTTTTTAAAATTTTTTAAATAAGGGGTTAAGTCTATATCAAAATATCCGATATATATTGCAGTTAAGTTTTGGAAGACTTATATACAGTTTATTAATTACAATATATATTTAAGGATAAGTAAGACATTCAGGGAGGAATTATAATCATGGTAGTACAGCACAATCTTACAGCGATGAACGCTAACAGGAATTTATCAACAGTAACAGGTGCGCAGCAGAAGTCAACAGAGAAGTTATCATCTGGCTATAGAATTAACAGAGCGGCAGATGATGCAGCAGGACTTTCTATATCAGAGAAGTTAAGAAGTCAGATAAGAGGTCTTGATAAGGCGGCTTCTAATTCACAGGACGGTATTTCATTAGTGCAGGTAGCTGAAGGTGCCCTTAATGAGACACATTCAATCTTGCAGAGAATGAATGAGTTAGCAACACAGGCAGCTAATGATACTAATACATCAACAGATAGAGAATCTATCCAGCAGGAGATGGATCAGCTCACATCAGAGATTGATAGAATACGTTCTACAACACAGTTCAATTCAATGAATTTGCTGGATGGTACATTTACAGGAATGAGATTGCAGGTAGGTGCATTATCAGGACAGAGTATTTCAATTTCTATTGGTAATATGAATGCGGCTACTCTTAAGGTTAGTGGACTTAGAGTAAGTTCATTTTCAGCAGCAGGAAAGGCTATGGCAGCAATTCAAGAAGCTATTAATTCGGTATCTAAGCAGAGATCAGCACTTGGTGCTATTCAGAACAGACTTGAGCATACTATTAATAACCTTCAGACAACAAGTGAGAATACATCAGCAGCAGAATCTCGTATCCGTGATGTAGATATGGCTACAGAGATGGTTGAATACAGCAAGAATAACATTCTTGCTCAGGCTGGACAGTCTATGCTTGCACAGGCTAATCAGGCTACGCAGGGAGTTCTCTCACTTCTTCAGTAATTTATAATTATAATAAAGATATATGTTATAGAGGATTGTCATATTATATGGCAATCCTCATTGATTATATGGAGAAATTAATGGCAAAAGTATCAATAGTTGTACTGGTATGTAATGCTGAAAGCATATAGAAATTTGTGCGGCTTGCGATATTGTAATGAACTGTCAGATGAGAAGTTCTTAGCAATAGGATATAATTGGTGTAAGAATTGAGGAAAAATGAAAGTATTATATTGTAGCTGGTATGAGAATTCGAGGGAAGATCTGGAATGTGCCCTTAATAAAGCCGCTGATGAGGTTATAGTTATTGAGCATAAAGTTAAAGAGTATTTAGGGTTGAATGAGAATATAAGACAAGAAATAATAAGTATTGTAGATAAAGGTATTGATATAATAATCTCCTTTGACTTTATTCCAATGTTATCCGAAATATGTAATCGTTATAATATTCAATATGTATCGTGGATATATGACTGGCCTAACTATACGTTATTTTGTAAAGAAGTATATAATAAATGCAATAGGATTTTTCTGTTTGAGAGAAATGGTATAGAATTATTGTCCAGATATAATATTGGAAATATACAATATTCCAGTCTTGCTGTGGATACAGACAGACTTGACAAGCAATTAGGGAAGGATGTTATCAATACTAAATATGATTATGATGTAAGCTTTGTTGGTAATATGAATACTAACCTGAATAATATATTGATGTCAGATGAAATTCCGTCATATTATGAGGGATATATTAATGGTCTGGCGCAGGTACAGCAAAAAATATATGGATATAATGTTGTTAATGAAATTGTGGATAAGGAATGGGTTCGCGGATATTTAAGAGCTTCATGTGCCGATATGGATAATATTGTTATTCCGCACGAATGTGTGTTAGCGGCTCAGATTAATAAATACACAACAGGTCTTGAAAGAACTAATCTGTTAAATGCAATTGCTGATAAGTATAATTTAGATGTATTTACCGGCAACGAAGAATTAAACATAGAAAAAGCAGCCATGCACAAAAGCATAGATTATTATAGCAGAATGCCAGAAGTATTTAGAAAATCAAAGATTAATCTGAATATGACATTACGTTCAATTACATCAGGTATTTCATTAAGAGTATATGATATTTTAGGTGCAGGTGGCTTCTGCCTTACTAATTATCAGGAGGATATAGCTAAGCTTTTTAAGGATGGTGAAGAATTAGTTATGTTTACTGATGAGAATGATATGCTTAATAAGCTGGAGTATTATCTTTTGCATGAAGAAGAAAGAATGGCAATTGCTTTAAATGGACATAAAGCAGTTAAAAAATTTAGCTATGATAATGTGCTGGAATATATATTGAAGTATATAGCTTTGACATAGTATTGAAGGAGTGATTGGGTGAATTTATCAGTATGTATAATTACAAAGAATGAAGCATTAAAATTAAAAAAATGTCTGGCTTCTTTAAAGCGTTATGATGTTGAAATTGTAGTCGTGGATACTGGTTCAACAGATGAAACCTTACAGGTTATTGAGGAATATGCGGATATAAAAGGTAATTATAAATGGAATGACAATTTTGCTGAGGCAAGAAATTGCTCCATAACGCTTGCGAATAATGAATGGATTCTCGTATTAGACAGCGATGAATGGATTGAAAGTGCAGATATGAATTTAATAAATTCAATATTATTACAATCTGATAGTAATATTGTTGGACGTATTGAGCGTATTAATGACATAAATTTGAGTGGTGAGAATGTAAAAGGAACAGAAAGAATAAGCCGCTTGTTTAATAAAAAATATTGCCATTATGAAGGGCGGATTCACGAACAGGTTGTAAGTAATAATGGAGATGAGATTAAAACCATAGATGTTCCGATAATAGCAGGACATTCAGGATATGCAGGAAGCGAAGATGATAAGAAGAGAAAATCAGAACGTAATATAAAGCTGCTTATGGTGGATTTAATGGAAAATGGAGCTTCTCCCTATACATATTATCAGATTGGTAAAAGCTATTATATGCAGAAGGATTATGAGAAGGCATCAGAATATTTTGAGAAAGGTCTGGAATATGATTTGAATCCGAAGCTTGAATATGTTCAGGATATGGTTGAGACATATGGGTATTCGTTACTTAATCAAAAGCGGATACCAGAAATGATGTTTCTTGAAAATGTATATAATGAATTTGCAGTAAGCGCAGATTATGTGTTTCTTATGGGACTGGCATATATGAACAATGGTCTGTTTGATAAAGCAATAGATGAATTTAATAAGGCAAAATTGTATAAGCTGTGTAAGATTGAAGGCTGTAATAGTTATAAGGCTGATTATAATATTGGTGTGATATATGAGTGCCTTGGTGATAAAGAAAAAGCGCTGGAAAGCTATAAAAAATGTGGCAGATATGATCTGGCGTTGAAAGGAATAAAAAGGCTTGGCTGTAATTAATCAGCCAAGCCTTGAAATTATACTATCAATATTATTTATAAGGTTAATGTCTTTGCTGCTCATTTTATTCTGTATATATTTATTGTCTGTTATTGGAAGTTTTATGTAGCTATTCAGATAATAATTTATTGTATTAAGTCGCTGCTTCTGTATAGAAGCGGGAGCAGCCTGTCCTAGGTTAAGACAAGTGTTAAGTGTCAAAGCACATAAATTATATATAGAATATTCTACAGCATATTGGATTTTGGAATAATCAGGTAAAGATGATAATTTATTATAGATAGCTTCTATTGCGGCAGAAGCATTGTTATAATAACTATCGGCATTGACACATTTGGAAATTGATGTTGGATAATTTTTATAACAATAAAGTATTTCTTTAACATTTCCAATGCTGTCAGCGGTGGCAAATAAGTATATTAATGTTTCAAAATCCTCAAGTATACAATGCTCTCTGAATTCAAGACCAACCCTGTCAATAAAAGATTTCTTTATAAGCTTAGACCAGAAATATCCCCCGCTAGCAATTAATTCGCTTCGCTTATAACCATTAAGAATTCCAGTTAATTCATCAGAAGCGTGAACAATAGCAGTGTCAGTTGCTTCATTATAATAGCCGCAATCTACAATGTCATAATTACCAGATATGGCTTTAGAATACATTTTCTCAAACATATCAGGAGTTGCAATATCATCACTGTCCATAAATCCGATATAATCTCCAGAAGCGTATGATAAACCGATATTTCTTGCACCCCCAGCACCGTGGTTCTCATTAAGATTGACTAGAAGAACTTTATCAGAAAATTGTGCTTCGCAATCAGTAAGTATATTAAATGAGCTGTCAGTTGAGCAGTCATTAACAAGAATCAGTTCCATATCGGAAAGGGTCTGGTTGACCAGACTGCTTAAGCTGTCAACAAGAGTTGGTTCAGAATTGTAAACGGGCATAATAACCGATACTTTTGGCATATTAATCTTTATCCTCCTTGATATATGTGATAATATTATTATTATAACATAGATTGGTGTATAAAAGGAGTGTATGTATGGGCATAGTCAGGATTTATTGTATGGCGCATAAAGAATATGAGAAATTAAATAATGATATATACATTCCACTTCAGGTAGGAGCTGCACTTCATAATTCCTTAGGATATCATGGTGATAATACTGGTGATAATATTTCGGGAAAAAATCCTTATTACAGTGAGCTTACAGGGTTATATTGGTTATATAAGAATGATTCAGATTGTGATATAACAGGGCTGTGCCACTATAGAAGATATTTTCTTAATGAGCGTAATGAGGTGCTTTTAAAAGAAGATATAGAACATATATTAAATGAGTATGATATTATTGTATCAGAGCCTTTGGAGCTTGAGAGTCAATCATTATATGAAAGTTATGCTGTTAAGCACAATAAAAAAGATATGGATTTAACAAGAGAGGCAGTTTCAAAGCTGTATCCAGATTATCTTGATACATTTGATGAGGTAATGAATGGCAGTAAAATGTATTTTGCCAATATGTTGATTGCTTCAAAAGAGAAAGTTAATGCTTATTCTAAGTGGCTTTTTGATATATTATTTGATGTTGAGAAGCAGCTTGATATGACAGGATACGATGAATATAATCAAAGAGTATATGGCTTTATAGCAGAGCGGCTTTTAAGAGTATGGATTGTCTATAATAATTATAAACCATATGAATGTATTGTTGGTCTTACGGAAAGTAAGGCAGAAACTAAAAATGCAATTGAACACGCAGCAAAATTATTAAAAAATGGTAATTATAATCAGGTGTTGCAATATCTGGATGAAGTTAAAGAGAAAAGACCAGATGCGTTCTATCTGGATTCAGATATAGATAGAAGTCTTGGATATATCTATACATTTGCTAAGATAATGCAGACAGAGGAACAGGCGGGGATTAATAATCTTTGTGGATTGTCGCTTGATTATAAGGGACTGATTAATGTTGGTAATGAACTTGCTGATATAATTGCAGGTGCGCCGGAGAAGCTTTATGGTTATATTCAGACAAAAAATTTGTCAATATATTATATGCTTGTTATGCTGCCTAAATTGTATGAGAATAAAGAAGACTTAATTAATATTTATAACTATCTTGCTAATGAATATCTTAATCGTAATGATTTGAATACGGCAAAGATATATGTTAATCAGGCACTGGAGCTTGAATAAGATTATTGGAAGCAGTTTATAGGTGGTAATATGGAAAGATATGTATGACGAATAAAGATATATATGATAAATAAAGATATATATGTTAAAGATAAATAGAAGATAATTGTGATTGCATATAGTAGAAAAGAGGGAATATGAAAAAGATAAGTGTTATTATTCCGTGTTATAATTCTGTTAAGTGGCTGCCTAAGTGCTTTATGTCGCTTGTTGAGCAGAGTATAGGTATAGATAACCTTGAGTTGATATTTGTTAATGATGCCTCCACGGACGATGGACAGACGTGGGATATGCTTAAAGAGATGGAAAAAGCATATCCAGAGTCGATTATTATAATAGACCTTCCATATAACAGAAGACAGGGTGGGGCAAGGAATGAAGGACTTAAGTATGCTTCGGGTGAGTATATTGCATTTGTGGATTCCGATGACTGGATTGAAGAAGTCTTATACGAAAAAGCATATTTGAAAGCAAAAGAGAAAGATGCGGATATAGTACAGTTTAATTATAACTATTATTTTGATAATGTAGGAATAGTCTGTAATAAGAATGAGATGAAAGATGAATATATTGAAATAAAGTGTGCAGATGATAGAAAAAATATGCTGATTATGGAGAAATTCACATATGGCTGTTGGAATAAGCTGTATAAAAGGTCGATGGTTATTAATGCCAACACAGCATTTGCAGAAAATGTTATATATGAAGAACCATTATTTGTCTATCCATTACTATTTTATGCTAATAAATTAGTGAAAATGTCCGATAAATTATATATATATAGACAGAACAACTACGGAACCATGCGTAATGATATGAAAGCGGTGGAAACATTATTTCAACATGCACAGGTTCAGTTAATGGTCTGGGAGTTTATGAAGAATACTTCATATTTTAAAGAGTATTATGAGGAGATTAAGTTATATTTTCTTCATACATATTTATATGAAATTCTTGATTTTGCAAAGCAAAGAGAGATAACAATAGATTATGAACAGTATGTTCCACTTACAAGCAGGGCATTGAGTGAGGTGAAAGATATAACAGAATCACCTTATAGTTCGATTCTTGTAAAGCAGATGCCATTATATAAGGCAATCGCAGAAGGACTTACAAGACAGCAGTATATTGGATATATTGATAAGATTTAAGAGGTAGCAAGGATGCTGGAATTGGATGATAATTATTTCAAGGAAGAAGAAAGATGTGGGTTTAAGATTCCATCAATGATGAAGCGCGCATGGGCGGTTGAGATGGAGCTTACCTGTGAATTATTAAATATATGCAGTCAGTATGGACTTAGAATATATGCATCCTGGGGAACGCTTTTAGGGGCGGTAAGGCATAAAGGTTTCATTCCCTGGGACGATGATATGGATTTTGATATGCCAAGAGAAGACTATATGAAGTTGATGGACATATTGAAACATAAGGATATTTATACTGACTTCTATGTAAGCAGTCTATATACAGAGGGAACACATTGTCAGCCTAGTGCTACAATTATGAATTATTATAAAATTCCACTCCCTTCTGAAATTCAAAATAAATTCTATAATTTTCCGTATGTTGCAGGTATTGATATTAATCCTATGGATTATGTTCCAAGAGATAAAGAATTTGCTGAAACACAGTTACTTATTTATGGAATTATATATGATGTTGCACAAAGGTATGAAGAGTTAAATAAGAATGGTGAATTGGAATCAAGGTTAATTAAGATAGAGGATATATGTAAAACTAAATTTATAAGAGATAATACATTAAAACAGCAATTATGGAAAATGTCCGATAATATTGCAATGCTATCAAATAGAGATGAGTCGGATTACTTATGCGAAATGGGACGAAGAATTCGTGGGCAAATGAATTATATTATGCCTGTTGAATGGTTTGATGAAACGGAATGGGTTTGGTTTGAGTATTTCAAAATTCCCGTGCCTAAAGGGTATGATGGAATATTGAAACTTAATTATGGTGAAGAATATATGAAGCCAAGAAGAACGGGAGCAGCGCATAGTTATCCGTTTTATAAGAAACAGCAGGAATATCTGGAGCAGAATAAATATAAGCTGTAAATTGTTATGGGAATACATTTAGTTAAGATGAATGGATAATCATGGAGGATTATTAATGAAGAAGGTTATTACATATGGAACATATGATTTGTTTCATGAAGGACATTATAAGTTACTTGAAAGAGCTAAGGCATTAGGAGATTATCTTATAGTAGGTGTTACAACAGAACATTTTGATGAGTGGCGTGGAAAGATAAATGTAGTTGACCCTATTATGAAAAGAATAGAAAACGTCAAAAAAACAGGCTTTGCGGATATGATTATAGTTGAAGACCATGAAGGACAGAAGATAGAGGATATTCAGAAATATGGAGTGGATATATTTACGGTTGGTTCTGACTGGGTAGGAACATTTGATTATTTAAAGGCATTCTGTAAAGTTGTTTATTTGGATAGAACCCCCAATATATCTTCAACTATGCTTAGAGGAAGTAATTATAAAATTACTAAAATGGGTATAGTTGGAACAGGCCGTATTGCAGAAAGGTTTGTTGCCGAGGCAAGGTATGCAAGTGGTCTTATTGTTACAAGTGCTTTTAATCCGGATATAGAGAGTGTTAATAAATTCAAAAAAAAGTGTTCTGAATACGACATTGCAATAGAAACAGAACAATATGATAGATTTCTGGAAAATGTGGATGCTGTATACATAGCATCTACACACGAGACACATTATGATTATGTGAAAAAAGCATTGCTTGCGCGTAAACATGTTCTGTGTGAGAAGCCGCTGGCATTTACCAAGCAGGAAAGTGAAGAACTGTATGAGATTGCCTCTGGTAATAATGTGGTACTTATGGAAGCTATAAAAGCAGCATATTGTCCGGGATTCCAGCAACTGCTTAATGTTGTTCAAAGTGGGAAAATAGGAGAAATACGTGATGTAGAGGCCTGCTTTTCAAGAATTGCATCGGTTAATTCAAGAGAAAGGACAGACGTAAAGTATGGTGGAGCATTTCTTGAATATGGTGGCAATGCACTTATGCCAATAATAAAAATATTAGGCAAGGATTATAAGTCAGTGTCTTTTGACAGTATTAATAATGAATTGGGTACAGATGATTATACAAAAATTCAGATAAGATATGAAAATGCTATGGCGACTGCAAAAGTTGGTATGGCGGTTAAATCAGAAGGACAGCTTATAGTTGCAGGAACAAAAGGCTATGTTATAGCACAGTCACCTTGGTGGCTTACAGAGAAATTCGATGTAAGGTATGAGGATGAAACAATAGTAGACCATTATGAACCTAAATTTGTTGGAGATGGTTTGAGATATGAGATTAGTGAATTTATAGCTAAAATTCGTGGATTTGGAGAAAAGTCATACAAGCTTACATCGGGTGAATCTATTGCTATAACAGGAATAGTAGAAGAATTTGTAAAGCAAAGAAACATTATTTAGGAGGAAATAATAAATGTATTACGTTAATCAAAACCTTGTAGATTTACATCGTATTGTATATCAGAACAATAGAAAAGAATATTTAAGATTGGATTTAAATGAAAATCCAGGAGGGCTTCCACAGGAATTTATAGACGAAGTGTTAAACGATATAACACCTAAGTTTGTATCACAATATCCTGAGACATTAGAGTTTGAGAACTGCTTAGCTAAATTTTTAAATGTAAATAATGATAATTTATGTCTTGTTAATGGTTCATCAGAAGGAATAAGGCATATTATTGAAGCATTTTCTGCACCAGGAGGAAAAATAGTTGGTGTAGTTCCATCTTACGCTATGTATCAGGTATATGCGCAGATGTATGGAAGAGAATTCATACAGGTTAAATATAATGATGATTTAACTATATCGGCAGATACAATAATAGATGCGCTTAGCGAAGATGTTGATTTATTAGTGCTTTTAAACCCTAACAACCCGGTAGGAAATGCCTATAGTAATGAAGAGTTTGAAAAGATACTTGAAGCAGCTAAGAAATACGAAATTACTATTTTAGTTGATGAAGCATATATGTATTTTTATGATAATTCTTTTATTCAATATGCAGTTAATAATCCACATATATTATTGACAAGAACATTTTCAAAGTTGTTTTCGCTTGGAAGCTTAAGACTTGGCTATGTTGTGGGTCAGCCTCAGGAGGTAAAGATGATTGCTAATCTTTGTACACCTCATAATACGAATGCTTTTGCAATGAAATTTGCCCAGGCAATAATAGAAAAAGATGGAATGTTAGATGACCTGATTGAAAAACAGCTAACAGGAAAGAAATATATAATTGAACAGTTAGAGGCTAATGGATATAAAGTTAATGCAAAAGAAGGCAATTTTATATTTATAAAACCAAGAAAAGTAGATGCTGATGAAATAGTGGATCAAATGAAAAATGAAAAGAAGATATTAATAAAATCTTATTCAGGTATAGGCTCATTTGGAAAATGCTTAAGAGTTACTACGGGCGAACGACAGTATATGGAACAGTTCCTAGAGGCGTTATTAGACATAGACAAATAAGATTGTTATTAAACAAAGTTTAAATATTTAATGAGAAAATATAGTTAAGGAACAATATTATGTCTGAAATTGTGTTAGATAAGTCATTTTATAATGCTGAGGAACGATGTGGATATTATGTATCTGAAAAAATGAAACATATATGGGCGGTAGGTCTTGACCTGTGGTACAAGTTTGATTCAGTCTGTAAAAAATATAATCTTAAGTATTATGCAGCATATGGAACATTACTTGGGGCTGTAAGACATAAAGGATTTATACCTTGGGATGATGATATTGATTTATGTATGATGCGTGATGATTATGAAAAATTAAAATTAGTTGCAAAAGAAGAGTTTAAAGAACCTTATTATTTTCAAGACTGGTACAATTCCTGTGGCAGAACCTGGTGCTTTTCAAAGCTTAGAAACAGCAATACAACAGCTATAGAATTTCCAGATAAGGGTAAAGAGTTTAATCAGGGCATATTTATAGATATTAATGCACTTGATGAGTTCGATGATGGAGTTAATACGGACAAAGTATTTAAGAAAGTTCAAAGAGAATTATTTGATTGTATAAACAACCCTATAAAAATGCTAAAAGGAGTGCTTGCAGGAGAAAAATATACAATGGATACAGATATGGTTGTCCAGTTGTCAAATGATTATATAAGTGCAGAGCATATATTTGAAAAATTAACATTAGACAATTGGGGACAATCAGATATAGTTGGATATTATGTGGATGAAGTAAGAGGTAATGACAGATTTTTTTCTAAGGCGGCATTTGATAAAACAATATATATGGATTTTGAGGGCTTTAAAATGCCAGTACCAGCAGGGTATGATGAGGTGTTAAAGAAATGGTATGGAGATTATATGCAGCCAAAACAAGGTGGTGGTTGTCATAAAGGAGCATTGATAGATCCATTTAAACCATATGTAGATTACTTACAGTGAATTATATTAATAATATAAAAGGATTAATAGACATTTAAGTATTAATATTGATTCTAAGAGGAATGTTTATGAGCTTTAATTTAAATGATGAGATAAGAGATGGCGTATTGGTGTCTTCTAAGATGAAACGTATATGGAAGGTTAATATGAATTTATTAGCAGAGCTTGATAGGGTATGCAATAAATATAAAATTAAATATCATGTGTGCTATGGAACTCTTCTGGGGGCAGTAAGACATAAAGGGTTTATACCATGGGATGATGACATAGATGTGTTTATTATGCGTGATGATTATAACAGATTATTAAAGGTAGCACCTGCTGAAATAAAGACACCATTTTTTTTCCAAAATTCATATACAGATGATATGATATGGGGATTTTCAAAATTAAGAGATAGTAATACAACAGCAATAGAATTCCCAGACATGAGAGAATCATTTAATCAGGGAATTTTTATAGATATATTTCCATTGGATAGCTCAGATGATGGTACACCTAATATGAAGATGGTAACCATGATAAAACAAAATATATGGGATTGTATATTTAACAGGGAAGCTATAATAAATAACTTTAATAATGAAGAAATTTGGAAAATGTTTGCTATAGATAAAGATATGGTTAAACAGCTTATTAATATGAGCTATAAGGATACACTTAAAATATTTGAAGATTTTTGCGAAGAACATTTATATGATACAGATACAATAAGATGTTGGTCATCTGAGGTAATGGGAAGAGTAAGAAAATATTATAAAAGACAATGGTACGATAAGATTGAGTATGTTCCATTTGAAGATACACAAGTTCCTATACCATCTGAATACGATAAAATATTGCAGATGGAATATGGTGATTGGCGTACACCAGTAAAACAAAAAACGCTTCACAGTGGAATGATTATAGACCCAGATATATCTTATATAGAATGGTTTAAAAGGAATAGAAGTTAAAAGGAATTATATGAAGATTCAAGAAAAAAAGGAATTGTTACAACTGATTGAAACGGTTAGAAATTTACAGGAAAAAATAAAAAATAATATTTCATCTGAAGATGAAAAGAATGTATTAATTAATTGTCAGGAAGCTGCAATTGCTATAGGAACAGAAATTGAAAAAAAGTATAGTGATAATATACAAATAGTTCATGAACTTGAGCAATATTGTGAATTAATATATGAAATATCACAAATAAAAGAAAATGTTAATAAAAATATAGTTTATATAAAACTGGAAGAAAAATTAAGACTTATATTACAGATGGTAGAAAGAATAAAAACAAAATATAGAGTTGCCTTTTTTCCATATAAGGCAGATATGTGGGATAGTCTGGAAAGTATATGGGAGGAATTCAGTAAAGATGAACGATTTGAAAGTGCAGTTGTTGTAATTCCGTATTTTTCAGCAAACAGACAAAATGGAGAATGGGAGTATCATTATGATGCTGATAGATTTCCAAAGAATGTGCCAATTGTATCATTTAAAGAATATAGTCTAAATGAAATGAAACCAGATTTAGCGTTTATACATAATCCATTTGATAAATATAATCTGGTTACATCGGTTCATCCAGATTATTATTCATCAGAATTAAAGAAGTATATAAAAAAATTAGTATATGTACCATATTATGTAAATTCTGGTTTTATATCGGATCAATATAAGCAACTACCAGCATTATTAAGGTGTGATAATATAGTTGTTCAATCGCAGTTAGCAAAAAAATCATGTGAGGGTGAGTTGTTCTATGATAAGGTAGTAGCTTTAGGTTCACCCAAATTTGATAAAGTCATAAATAATAAAGATAAACATAATATACCCCCAATATGGAAAGACAAGGCACGAAATAAGAAAATGGTTATGCTTAATACAACCATTGCAGATTTGTTGAAGTTTGATGATGGAGATATGTCCTTAATATATAAGTTGAAAGATTTGTTTAACGTAGTATCTAACAGGAATGATATTGTTGTTATATGGCGTCCGCATCCATTACTCGAGGCAACCATAAAATCACTCAGAGTTAAAATGATGGAAGACTATAAAAAACTTGTGGAAGAATTTATAAATGGTGATTATGGAATTTATGATGATACAGCAGATGTTTCAAGCACAATTGCCTGTACGGATGCCTATATAGGTTCTGACTATAGCTCGATTATAAATATGTTTGAGGTTTTAGGAAAGCCAATTTATTTATTAGATAGCAGAACAGTATACGGTAATTTAAGGGGAAATATATCAGCAGAACAAGCATTTAATAAACCATTGGTGTATCAGTATTATGCTGCAAGAGAATCGGCAGATTATACTTTAAATAATTTTTTGGATGATTTAGTAAATGATAATCTTGAAAAAGTAATTGCTGATGAAATAATTGCAAGTAAAGAACTTGCTGAGAATATTGACGGAACAAGTGGAAAAGCAATATACAGATATTTTGCAGAGGAGCTTATCAAGGAGGATATTTATAATGGCTGAATTTTCAAAAGCTTATTTTGAAACAGAGATTCGTGAAGGATTTGAAGTTCAATCAATGATGAAAAGAGCGTGGGCGGGTCAGATAGAAGTTATTGAAGAAATACGAAAGGTTTGCCAAAGACATAATATTAAATGGTTTGCAGATTACGGAACATTATTGGGTGCAATAAGACATAAAGGTTTTATACCATGGGACGACGATATAGATATAGGAATGAAGAGAGATGATTTGCAAAATTTTATAAAATATGGAAAAGATGAGTTGCCAGAAGGCTATAAAATTCTATGTATGGATTTAGAACCTGAATATGACTCGTTAATTGTAAGAGTTGTTAATTCGACAAGTATATCAAATGATGCAAAAAGAATGGAAAAATATCATGGATGCCCTTATGTATTAGGAATAGATATATTTCCATTAGATTACATTTCAAGAGATAAAGATGAATGTCAATTCCATTTGGAAGTAATTAATATTATTCTCGGGGCTATTGATGCTGTTACTTCTTCTGACATAACAGAGCAGGAACTTGATAGTTATTTAGTTCAGGTTGAACAATTGACAGGTGTTACAATTGATAGAAAAGTACCAGTAAAATTGTCATTAATGAGATTAGCAGAGAAATTATGCAGCATATATGGAACTGATGATGCAGATGAGGTTGCCGGTATATGGAGATTGATATGGCAGGAGAATTTCCATTTTCCTAAGGAGTGGTTTGATGACTTAATAGAAGTACCATTTGAAACGGTTACAATACCTGTTCCAAAAGAATATGATAGGATTTTAAAAATAAAATATGGGGATAATTATATGACACCGATTAAAAAAATTACGCATGATTATCCATTTTATAAAACACAGGAAAAAATCATTCAGGAAATGTATAAAAAATAATGTGAAAATTATATACATATGTGAGGATAATAGTAATGGGTATAAGATTTTCAAATGAAGAGTTAAAAAAGATTCATAAAATTCAATTGGCAATGCTTGTGGAATTAGACAGAATATGTAGAAAGTATGACATAAAATATATAATATCGGGAGGTACATTGCTAGGAGCAGTAAGAGCTAATAGTTTCATACCATGGGATGATGATATAGATGTCAGAATGGAAAGAAATGAATATGAACGTTTTTGTATGGTATGTGAAAATGAATTAGATAAAGAAAATTTCTTTTTCCAAAATCATAAAACAGATTCAGAGTACCCTTGGTATTATGGAAAGTTGCGATATAAACATTCCAGATATGTAAGAGAAGGACAAGAGCATTTAAAAATGAATGATGGCATTTTTATGGATATATTACCATCTGATGGATTGCCGGAGAATGATTTTTTGAAAAAAATAATTATTAAAAAATGTTTTCTGTTAAAAAAATGTCTTTATGCTTCTGTTGGTAGAGTAACAGAGAAAAATACTATAAAAAGAATAGTGTATAAAGTTATGTATAGAATACCAAATAAATGGATTTTTAAGAGCTTTGACAAAATGGCAAAAAAATATTCAGATAACAGGTATACTCAGCTTTGCACTTATGCCTTTGTAAAAGATAATCCTAAAAAATTAATGAAAAGAAATTGGCATAGAGATAGAGTCGAAATTGAATTTGAAGGAAGAAAATTCTTTGCACCGAAGGCATATAAAGAATGGCTTACATATACTTATGGTAAGGATTATATGACACCGCCACCTATAGATAAGCAGATAGGTGATAATGCTATATCATATTTTTGCATATACAAAGAATTATAGTTGTCAAGCATATATTTTCGTATAAAAACATAACATATAATACACTAGGAGCTAATATTATGCAAAGGAACATAACAACAGAAGAAGTAAAATTAATACAAAAAATACAATTGGATATTTTGAAAGAAGTTGATCGTATTTGCAAGTCTGAAAATATACGTTATGGAATAGATGGAGGAACATTGCTTGGTGCAATAAGGCATAAGGGGTTTATTCCATGGGATCCAGATGTAGATGTGATTATGTTAAGAGAAGATTATGAAAAATTTTATAATGCTTCTTTAAGGTTGATGAATAATAATAAGTATTTTCTTCAAGAAGAAAGAACAGATTCATATTATAGATGGGGATTTACAAAGATAAGACGAGTCGATACTAATTTTGTCAGGGTAGGACAAGAACATTTAAAAATGCAGAATGGAATTTTTATTGATATTCTGATTATGGACAATGTTCCGGATAATTACATAAAAAGAAAATTATATGAAGCATTTTGTTATTGCTGCCGTTTTGTTATGTGGTCAGAGGTAGGGAAATATGAAGAAAAAAATAAATTTAAGAAATTTTTATATATATTAACAAATCATATTTCAATAAAAAAAGTATTTGCTATATTAAAAAAAGTTCAGGATAGATGTAATAGCAGGAAAACCAAACTTGTAAGATATATGACTTGCAGGTATACATATAATAAAAAGCTTGAAGGTATAGATAGAAGTTATTTTGATAAATTTCAGGAGTATACATTTGAGGGTTGTAAATTTCCAGGATTTTATGATTATGATAATTATCTTACATTACTTTATGGTGATTATATGAAGCTTCCGCCAGTAGAAAAGAGGGTCAGTCATATGCCGGTATCGTATATAAAGCTGGTGAAAGAAGAAGATATATAAGGTGAAAGGATTCTTTTAAATAATTTTATTTTGTATATATGAAATAGAATATTTCTAATTATGTAAGGAGGGAGAGCTTGGAATGATAAACGAAAAGAAGGTAATAACAATCATTGGAGCAGGAAATGTGGGAACAGCAATGACTGCAATATTATCACAAAATAAAGAGTTAAGAGTTATTGTATATTCTTCAAAAAAAGAGCAATGGTGTAAAGAATTAAAGTATAGAGTTATGGATATAGATAAATGGAATGTTATAGAAGGATATGAGGTGACGGATAATTTAGAGTATGCAGTTATTAATTCTAATCAGATATTTATTACACTTCCATCTTTTATGCGTCCTGATATGATTAAAAAAATAAGCGCATATGCTCAACCCAATACGCTTATTGCATTTGTTCCAGGTTGTGGAGGAATAGAATATTTTTGTCGTAATTTAATTGAAAATGGCTGTGAGATAATTGGATTTGACAGAGTACCAGCGGTATCAAGGCTTGTTAAATATGGTGAAAGTGTTGAATATGATAAAAAGAAAAGTCTTAAAATAGCAGGATTAAATGTTGGATATGACAGGTTGTTAAATATTTGTGATATGTTAAAAGATGAGTTGGGGATTGATTTTAAAAGTATAAAAAATTATTTATCAATTACACTTACGCCAGCTAATCCTATAATGCATCCTGTACGACTTTATTCAATGTTTAAAAATATGAATAGGGAGTCAGAAATAGATCATAATATATTGTTTTATGGAGAATGGAATGATGAAACATCTGAATATTTATTTAAATGTGATGATGAATTGCAGGATTTATGTAGAGTTATAGGAGTAGAGGATATTAAATTTTTAAGAGAACATTATGAATCATATACGCCAAAGGCAATGACAGAAAAAATGCATTCCATTTTATCTTTTAAAAAGGTACAATCACCATTAATACCTATGGATAATGGTTGTTATAAAATAGATTTTAATTCAAGATATTTTGTGGAAGATTTTCCGTATGGACTATTTATAATAAAAGGATTAGCGGATATATGTGATGTAGTTACACCAATGATAGATGAAATTATAAGGTGGTATTTAACGATAACCAATCAATCAGGAGAATATAGAAATATTCCTTTTGAGAATGGAATTAAGACTATAGAAGATATACATAGTTTGTATAGAATGAATTAAAATCAGAGTGCAAAGGATTGTTATATGGACAATAAGACATGGGATAATATTGCTGATTATATATATAATATTTCAATTAAAACGATAGATAATAGGAAAGTGGTTATGTATGGATATAGCTATAGAAATTCCGCAATAGCTAAAAAATTATCAGAGAGAGGAATAACTATAGCATTTTACGTCGATGGAGCAATTGGAAAACAGATGGTAAAGGGTGTATATAAACCAGATGTTTTAAAAAATGCAGCTTCTCAATATTACATAATTATTCCTATGTTGTGTTGTGATGAAATTATTGAATTATTAAATTCATATGGTTATATGCCAAATGACTATATTTATCTTGGAAATTTAAGGTATGAAATCAAGAAAATGAGTGAAGCATATTTTGAAGATAATTATGGGAATAGGATAATTATAGAGAGTAAGAATCAAGAAGATATAAAAGAACATTATATAGACAGGTTGAGACAAAATATCAAATTTAAAGGCTTTGATTCTACAGTTGTAGTAAATGATAATTGTGTATTAGGAAAGCAATTTAATTTATCAATGAAAGATAATTCATATTTTGAACTTGGTGAAAATACTAAAATAAATTGTCTGATTAGTATAAATGATAATTGTGAATTTAGATGTGGTAATAACTGCGTTTTTTCACAGAGTGGTTTGATAGAAATGTATGACTCAAAGATAATTATAGGTAATCAGTTTACGATAGAACCAGGGTATACGTTTAGAACCTTAAGAAAGTCAGCAATAACAATAGGGGATGATTGTATGTTTTCATATAATATAAATATGAGGACAAATGATGGGCATTCAATTTTTGATGTTAATACAGGTAATAATATAAATTCAACGGACAAACTTAATGAAAGTAGAAATATATATATAGGAAATCATGTATGGCTAGGTATGAATGTTACAGTTTTATATAATAGTAACATAAATGATGGAAGTATAATTGGTGCAATGAGTCTGGTTAAATCAGAAGTACCTAATAATTGTATAGCGGCAGGTGTGCCAGCACATATAACACGAAAGGATATAGCTTGGAGCAGGAATAACAGTTCGCTAGACATTGATGAATGTGGAATGGAATATGTAGGAAACACTAAGTTATAAGGGGGATAGTATGCGTGATAGAGTTATTCTGATGGTCGGTCTATACGATACATTAGATATATTTACTTATGAGCTAAAGAAAGAATTTGAAAAAATCGGACTTGAAGTTATGATATTTAATTCACAGGATATGGAAGGTTCAATGATAAAGCTGAGTGAATTCATAAAAGAACCAGTAAAAGCAGTTGTGACTTTTAATAATCTTGGGTTTAATATGGAGCTTATAAAAGGTCAGAATATATGGGAACAGTTACAGATTCCATGTATTAATATTCTTATGGATCATCCGTTTATACATAAGAAGGCATTGGATAATGCGCCAGCTAATGCTGTTGTTATATGTCCTGATAGGAATCATATGAAATTTGTTCAAAGATTTTATCCTCAGATTCCGATAGTTGGATTTCTGCCACATGGAGGTAAAGCAAAGGATATATCAATAAAGCCTATCTGCGAAAGAAGTATTGATATATTGTATGCAGGCGGTATCTCATATAAATTTATTGAACAGAGCAAACCTGACTTTAAGGAATTTACATTTGACGCAAAGAAAATTGCTAATGAGACATATGAGGAGCTTATTAATAATCCCGATAGGACAACAGAAGATGTGATAGAAGAAAGGCTGCTTCATAATGGAATTATTCTGTCAGATAATGAGTTATTAAATGTTATTGAAAAGTTACATTATATTGATATGATGGCAGTATCCTATTATAGGGAGAAGACAGTAAAGACTCTTGTAGATGCGGGTTTTAAGGTTACATTATACGGAACTGGCTGGGAAGTCTGCGATTGGATAGATAATGAAAATCTTGATTATAGAGGAAGAGTGTCAGCAGATGAAATTGTTGATTTGATGTATGATAGTAAAATTGTACTTAATACAATGACGTGGTTTAAGGACGGAACACATGACCGTGTATTTAATGGAATGCTTGCAGGAGCTGTTGCTGTTACAGATTCCTCCATCTATATGAAAGAGAATTTTACAGATAATGAACTTGTTATGTTTGAACTAGAAGATATAGACAAGCTTCCACATATTATTAATGATTTAGTTACAGATAAATATAAAATGCAAAAGATTGCTGATGAGGGACGAAAAAAAGCATTGCAATTTCATAGCTGGGAGAAGAGGGCGGATGAGTTGTACTATGATTTAATATCCCAGTTATAGCACTCGTAAGATTATATAATCACAGTGAGGAAAGGACATAATATGCGCTTCGTACTTTTTTATTCTGGTGTAGAATCCTTTAACTATTTTACAGACAGAATTGTAGAAGAATTAGGAAAAAGAAATCACCAATGCTTTATATTAGACCTTAATAGAAGTAATCAGGAGGGAGAACATTCATTTAAAGCGTTTACAGACTTTTTGGCGGTAAGAGCAGATGCAGCTATAGGTTTTGATGGCATAGGTCTGAAGGAAGATATGTTTATAGAATTATGGGATTCTATGGACACAGTGGCACTTAATATTCTTATGGATCACCCATTAAGATTTCACCCGACTATGCAGAACCACCCAAGAAATTATGTGCAATTCTGCTGTGATCATAATCACGTTGATTATGTTAGAAAATATTTTAGTGATACTGTATACAAAGTGGAATTTATGCCACACGCAGGCACATATAGGAAAGAATTATGTCTTGATGATTATGATAGCAGGCCATATGATGTATTATTTTCTGGTACATACTATAGACCACAGAGCTACTTAGACCAGATAGATAGTGCATTTAAAGATAATGAACTGCTCAGAGTATTTTATCACAATCTTGCTGAGTATATGATTGACAATAATAGTATAACAACGGAGCAGGCAGTGCTTGATGTTATTGATATGATGGAGCTTTCATTAGCACAGGAGCAGGTTAAGCAGTTGTTTAGATTTTCTGAACCTATAGACTGGATGGCGAGAATGTATTACAGGGAGAAGATTATTTCAATAATAGCCGAAGCAGGAATTGATATATGGCTGTTAGGAAGAGGCTGGGAGAATCATCCATCAACGGAATTACATAATGTACACATTATTAATGATCGTGTTCCATTTGCAGATACGCTTTCAGTTATGGAAAAGGCAAAGATTAATCTTAATGTTATGCCGTGGTTTAAGGCAGGTACTCACGATAGAATATTTAATATCCTGCTGTCAGGTTCTTTACCATTGACGGATTCAAGTAAGTGGCTTAAAGAGCATTTTCAGGATAAGAAAGATATTGTTTATTATAAACTTGATGCGTGTGAAGAAATACCTCAGTTAATAAAGCATTATCTGGATAATTCTGATGAAGCGAAAGCGATAATTCAGAATGGCTTCGATATTGTGGCAGACAATTATGTGTGGGGTAATATTGTGGAACAGCTGATAAGAAATGTGTAGAATTTAAAGCGTTGATGATAAATCAAATATGTATGGTGATTATTACAGCTGCAGGTTATTAAACAAAACCTGCAGCTGTAATGTTATTTAAGCCCAAACGCAATCTCCAGCATCTGAGTAAGCCTGATATCATAAGTATGGTACTTTTTAACCTTTTCAAAACCATTGTGAGCAATTTCCTGCCGGTCTTTATCGTGTGAAAGGTAGTATTCACATTTTCCCATTAAGTCATCAAGACTTGTATATGCTTCCAGATCTTCACCTATATTAAAATGTTCTGGCAGTTCTGCCTGATAGTTAGTTATAAGAAAACCTTCACAGCCAAGTACGTCAAATATGCGAAGAGACAGACCACTTCGTATTGATTTGGCTGTTAAGTTAAGGTTGATTTTACTTTGGTGGAATATAATAGGCATTTCTGTGTTTGTCTTAGCAAAACCACGATTATGAATTAGTGGCATTGAGTATGTATCACTGCCTGTATACAAGTCTACGTTGAAATGTTCAGATAAGGCTTTCAGGTAACGAAGCCGCTCCTGTTCAGCCACCTTTACACTTATAATGTGCTGTGCAATTACAGCTTTTGTATCAACCTTCATACTGTCAGGAAAGTTGATAAGCTCAGGTCTGACTTTGCAAAATGCTTCTATTAGTTCAGGGGTTACACATTCCTCGATGAAGTTATATCCATATACAAGTAGCTGCGCTTCAATAAGTCCGTCTACATAGCCACGCATTTTTTCAGGAAGAGTAATTTGGTTATATAGACATTTCTCTGAATATAAAGAGCCGATAAATGATATATCTGATGAAAATCTGGCTCTGTCAGCAGCACTTGCCATAGTTGCAGTAGCGTAATTGTCACGGACGTTGGTAGCAAGTGGAATATGAAATATTCCGTCAGGGTTGATGTGGTGGAAATCGTTGTACAACTGTCTGTCGAATAAGAATACCTTATTGCAGGGATTAGCTAATGAAGTTGAGAATAATTCAAGTACAGGGCTGTCCACGATAAGGCACAGATACGGAATACCCCATATATTACATACATCAGATACTGAAGGAAAAAAGTTAATTGAGAATATAAAAGAATAAGTGTCCTGCTTTAAAAGCTCGTTAAGCCCCTTAATGCAGTCTGATGGAAGAAGCTGTTTGTTGTATACTTCTCTTGTATCTTCTGTTATATTGAAACCTAGGTGTTTAAAGGAAGCGATAATGTCGGGTTCGCATATACTTCCATATCTATAAAAAAGTATGTTCATAATTCTCCTTTGCATATATACTATATAAGTAATTGAGAATTATATTTTATCATAAACAAAGACGTGTTGCCAGTAAGAAAGCGTAAAGCAGCTGGCGAAGTTATATACATAAATATAAGAATTCTTATAGGAAAGATAAGAAAGTGAGATGGATAATATGGAAAACAGCAGTTATCACAATGATATAATTAAAGGGTTTGATTTTAATAGAGAGGATTTTAAAAGTCCGGCTAAAAGAAATCTTATGATTGGGGCAGAAGAGGCAGATTATGTGATACTGGCTGATGAAAATGTAACAAGTGAGGAAGAGATAAGACAGATAATTACGGAAAATGATTTCCTGCTGGATTATGGTATGGCTATATTTGGAGAAAATGTGCAAGACGGAGAAATAGATTTTAATAACATAATTGATTATTTTAAAATGAAGGTATATGGTGTGGTCATTAAGAAAAGCATACTCGTGTATACAGGCTGTTATAATGAAGAATTAACGGCTGGCATAGATTATGAGCTTGCGGTAAGAGTGGCATATTATGCAGAAAAGTATAATTACAATGGAATATATGGCGTGCTGTGTTCAAGCGAAGAGAACTTATTTTCACAGGAAGCAGGCTCATCAGACATACAGGAAGCAGATAATGCAGCGGGTTCATCAGACGTACAGGAAGCAGATAATGCAGCGGGTTCATCAGACGTACAGGAAGCGTATAATGTGACAGGCATATCAGATGAACAGACAGCTGCCCAATTCCTTACATATGCTTATGTTTTAAAGCTTTATATGAAAGAATTGACACACAAAGGACTGCTTGAAAATGCAATATATGCAATGAAGGCATATGCTGACAGTAAAGGGTGTGCAGATTTATACAACGGACAGTTATTGGAAATTCTTAATAATGATGAGCTGTTTGCAAAGATTAAGATTAATACAGCACCATTTTATGTAATTATGGGCGATAATACGTGCCATGGAGTATTAAGAAGATTTGCAGGTGATATAACCAGGTCTCTTATCAAAAAAGGACAGGCTGTAATAACATCTGATGGAAGTTATGGAATGACTGTAAATCTATCTGATATTGAGGATAATTCATTAAAGGGTTTTATAGGTTTTCAGTCTATTGTGTTATTTAAAGACTATTTTAGAAAGATGAAATGTCCTAAGTACATTTTCTGGTTTGATAATCCAATGTATTTTGGAAATCTGTTTGAAGGAATAGATGATAAATATTATCTTTTGTGCCAGGATAGATATTATGCTGAATTTATAGAGGAGCATTTTGGCGCGGTCAATGCTTTGCAGCTTCCACCAGCAGGAGAAGATGCTGGCTGGGCGGCTAATAAGGACAGACCATTTGATATAGTGTTTATCGGGGCGTGTAATTATGTAGATGAGAGTGTTATTAAAGATGAGTTTCAAAAAGAATATTATGAGTATATGAAAGCACATCCTAATATAACATTTGAACAGGGGCTTAAAGAGCTTCTTGTATACAAAGATTTTAATGTTGATGAGCAAAAGTTTCTTTCACTGCTTGATTCTTTGCAGGATGTATGCCGCAATATAGTTAATTACTATAGGACGAAGGTGCTTGAGACACTTTTGGCAGCAGGTATTAAGATTGATGTATTTGGAGATACCTGGGACAGATATTCGGGACTTGGCAAAGATAATCTCATAAAGCATGATGCTGTAAATGTAGATGAGTCCCTTGAAATATGGGGCAGATCTAAGATAGGACTTAATGTGATGACCTGGCATAAGGCAGGAATGACGGAAAGAATAGCTAATATATGCCTGTCTGGTGCGGTATGCTTAAGTGAGAGAACAGAATATCTGGATAGAGAATTTAACAATTATGAGGATATTGTTACGTTTAATCTTGAACATCTTGAAAAGCTGCCAGATGTAGTAAGAGAATTACTTGCAAATGACAGCTTAAGAGAGAGTATAGCACAGAACGCATATATAAAAGCCTCTAAAGAACATATTTGGGATAATAGGGCAGAGAGTATCTTAAGAGGCTTATAAATTACAATTATGATATTAAATCAACCCAGCAATTTTGAATATATCATTTAACCTGACCTTATAATTGTGGAATTCTTTAACTTTATTGTAACCATTTAGCGCGATAGCCTTACGTTCATCTTCGTGCTTTATGTAGTAATCACATTTTCTGATAAGGTCATCAATTGATTCGTAATATACAAAGTCCTTATCAGGTGTGAAGTATTCAAGGAAATCTGCCTGATAATTAGTGAGTAGAAATCCACCGGCACCCATAATATCCATACAGCGGAGCGGAATACCTGATTTAATGCTTCTCAGAGTGATATTCAGGTTGATTTTGCTGCATTTGAATACATAAGGCATATTGTCGTAGAAATCAATAGGTCCTTTGTTAATCACATCAGGAAGCTCTGGAGTTGGGTTGTGTGTATAAAGTTTGGTTGTAAAATGGTCAGATACAGCCTTTAATATCTCAAAGCGTTCATTCTGTGTGACCTTTCTTGCAAGAAAATAATTCGCATATACATAAGAAGGAGTTTCAATGCCATCTTTATTAGGTGTGTAAGGTGTTATTTCCTGTATGGCTTTAATTATGTCAGGAGAAAGTACATCTTCAAGGAAATTAGCACCATATATATGCTGTTGTGCATTTATTACAGCATCGAGGTAGCCCTTAACATATGGAGATATATTCTCTAGTCTTTCATAGAAATTGCCTTTTTCGTTGTACATAGAGCCGACAAATGATACATCACTGTCAAATACCTGATGAACCCTGGTGTTCATTGGCATACGGTCAAGACGTGCAGTGTTGACAGCAAGAGGCATATAATATACTGTATTTATTCCCCCATTCTTAAGCTGTAGATATTGTTCACTGTCGAATAAGAATATGTAATTGCAGGGGTTGGTTATAGTGTATGAATACAGTGTAAGAAGCGGGCTGTCGTATATCCATGATATGTATGGAATGTTGTGGCGGTTGCAGTTAGTAGATACGGCGGCACTGTAATTAAAGCTGAATACGGCATCGTAGTGCTGTCCTGTAATCTGTTCTTCAAAAAGCTTATCAAACTCTTCGCTTGCTCTTTCCAGAAAAAGTGGTGTTGATACAACTGTTAATTCATGCCCCATCTCAGTAAGGGCTTCTTTAATATCTTCAACACCAAAGTGGTGGTTCTCAAATTCAAGAATTCTCATAGTATTCCTCGTATTATTTTTTTTATCTCTAATATTATATCATAAATTTTGTGCAGTTTTTCAGCGAATATAAAGTTTCGTAAGGAACTTTTAAGATGAGCAAATTAGTGCTCATTATACCATAAATTTTGCGCAGCTATTCAGCACATATAAAGTTCCGTAAGGAACTTTTAAGATGAGCACTTTAGTGCTCATTATACCTGCATATATCAGTTGGAATGGTTTTGAATATTTCGGACATAAGTCTGATATTGATTGCTAATAAGCAGTGTAATATATTATAATTCAGGTAATTATTATATCGGCAGGGGAGATGTGCTGTGAAAGTACTATTTTTTCAATGGGATGCATTTATGCAGAAGGGCATAGAGGCGGCATTAAAGGAACTTAATATAGAATATGATACATTTTATTACACGATGAAAGACTGGGATAATGACAGTGAACTTGAGAGTAGTCTTGACAGATATATAGCGGTGTCCAAGAATGTATACGACTGTGTGTTTTCAGTTAATTTCTCGCCGGTTATCTCGGACTTGTGTAATAGATTAAAGCTTCCTTATATTTCGTGGGTGTATGACTGTCCTATTAATATAAGAAGGACAGGGGTATTAAAGAATAAGTGTAATACAATTTATTTCTTTGACAGAATACAGGCACAGCATTATATGGAAAATGGAGTAGCAGGGGCGAAGCATTTGCCGCTGGCGGCTGATATAGATACATTTCGGCCGGCTTTAGCTAAAGATGATAATTATGCGTGTGATGTTGCATTTGTTGGAAAATTGTATAAATCGGACTATTCTTATATAAGTAATTATCAGGATGTATATATGAAAGGTTATCTTGAAGGTATTGTTGAAACACAGCAAAAGCTGTATGGAGGATATATTATAGATGACTGCATTAATGATAATATAATGAAGCATATTAATGAGAATTTTGCCAATGTATCCAATGGCAGTTATTCGGTTATTAAGCCGGAGGTTACATATGCACTGGCAACAGAGGTTACAAGCAGGGAGAGGGTTATGGCACTTGCACTTTTGCAGAACAGGTGCAATGTTAATCTATATTCTACAGATGTGGATGAAAGATTAAATAATGTCAATAATAAGGGATATATTGATTATTATTCCCAGATGCCCAAAGCATTTTATAATGCAAAGATTAACCTTAATATATCGCTTAAGATAATACAGTCAGGAATTCCACTGCGTGTGCTTGACGTACTTGCCTGCAAGGGATTTCTTATAACTAACTACCAGGCAGAGATAATGGAATATTTTACGCCGGGAAAGGATCTTGTGGTATATGAGGATATTAAAGACCTTATAGCGAAAGTACAGTATTATCTTGATAATGAAGATGAAAGATTATGGATTGCGGATAATGGCTATAAAAAGGTTAAAGAGAACTTTAAGGTGAAAGACAGAATTGATAGTATATTAAGAAATTAGATATACATTTTTGCATATGTGCATTGTTTGTGCTTGCGGCTTATGTCACCTAAAGAGTATAATATCAATGTGACACCAATATTATGCGATTGGAGAAATTATATGGATAAGATTAATTCATTTTATAAGATGTTAAAATACAATGCTGAGAAGTATCCGGATAAAGAGGCGATTATATATGACACGATGACGGTTACTTATCAGAAGCTTTTTGAGGACTCATATAAGAAAGCACTTCATCTTATGAGGTTTGAGGGCAGCAGGATTGCAATATATGGACCAGCTTCATACAGATGGATAGTTAATATGTTTGGAACAATTCTTGCTGGTAAGGACGTTATGCTTGTTGATTTCTTCCTTCCACAGAATACAAGAAATGATATATTAAAGAAGGTAGGTGTTGATTACATTTTATCATCTACTAACCAGTATATACTTGCAGACAATGAGGCGATTATAATAACTGATGCGGAGAAGGATGAGGTAGATGGTCTTATATACAATGAAGAAAATGTAAAAGAGGGCAATATTCTTATGCTTACAGCCGTTCCACAGGAGTGCGACAAGGCGGTTGTGCTTACAGTTTCCAATATACTTAATACAGTAAGTGCAGTTAATGAATGTTGTATGTGTGCACCAGAGGATAAGGTGCTTGCACAGATTGCACTTCATCATATATTTGGATATATATACAGTCTTATATGGCCAATCCATAATGGTGCGTGTGTATGTATTGGAAGAGGTTTAAGACATATAGATGCAGATACTTATTATTACAATCCTACAATCCTGCCTGGAACACCATCTATGATTGAATATCTGAAGAGAATAAAAGCACTTAATGAAAATCTTAAGACTATAATTATAGGAGGTGCAAGTTGTCCGTTCAGATTATTTGAGGCGTTAAAGGACAGGGATTTGAAGGTATACAATGTATTTGGAATGACAGAGGTGTCAGGGTGTATTGGAATTAATGATACTATGGATGGCACTTACAAGATATTTGCTAGTTCTAAGGTTGCAATTGAACCTGATGGTGAGATTGTGGTAAGTGGTGACTGTGTTATGAAAGGCTACGATAAAGATGAGTCATATACTAAGCGTGTCATCAAGGACGGAGTATATCATACAGGTGATATAGGAAGAATTAATGATAAAGGTCGTCTTGTACTTTTAAAACGTAACCCTGAGATTATTCTTCTTCCAACAGGAGAGAAGATAAGCAGGACAGTTACAATAAGACAGATTAGTGCACTGGACGGAGTTGCAGAAAGCTATGTTACTTTATATGATGACAAGCTTACAGCAATTATCGTGCCAATAGATAAAGATGTAAGAGAAGAAAGATTTGTGAGGCTTATTAATAAATATAACGAAAAGAAGGGTTACCGTTGGGAAATCCAGAAGACAATCATAAGCAAAGCACCACTTCCAAGAATGGATAATGGTGATATTGACCAGAATGCAATAGAAACACTTATTGCTAATGAAAAGTAAGGTGTTAAGTAAATGCGGTGAGTGCCGATATATTTATTAGACTAATTAAGGATGAGAGGTAATGTCATGGAGGATATGAAGAAAGAACAGTTAGAAGTATTAAATGAAGCAAAAGGATATTGTGCAAATGTACTTCACTGTATAGATACAGTTGTTCCAGAACTTAAAGGTGATAAGAAGGATGATACAGATGAGTATCTTAGAATGACTGTTGACGGAGTTAATGTAGCTCTTGAGATGTATAATGCAACAAGAGATTTAACAGCAGGCGCACAGCCAGCAGTAGAAGAGGCTGATGGTAATAAGGCTGTTAAAGAGTTATCAGCAGCATTAAAGTCAGGTGATGATTCAGCTAAGGCTGATGCTCTTGTAAAGGTAAGAGTCTTCATCGCTCAGTTTAAGGAGTGTGCTGAGGCTGTCTGCAAGTAATAGAATGTATTGATGGATTATGTATTAATAGATTAATCCAGTTCAATATGTTCTGATATAATGAGTGTAACTTAATAAAAGATAAAATCCCCTGTTATAGAAGAAAACAGCAGATAATGAATTGTTGTTTTCTTCTATAACAGGGGTTATTTATATGTTCTTCCAGATATGGTTTCTATCAACACATTTTGTCCTATAACAATTTTTGTCAAACACGGTTGCTGTAAACACATCTTGTCTTATAAGTCTAAATATATCCGTTAAACATCATTCCGGTATAAGCCGAAAGGTTATAAGGATCAGGGAATGACCTTAATGGATTCTTGTATGCAATAATCTTATTGTTGACATAGTCCATAGGGTTGAGTGCAATATCCTCAGCCTTTTCTTTAATGGAATTCTTAAACGAATTAAGGCTTTCATAAATGTGGCTTAAGGCGTCTTTATTATCAGCGTTAATAATAACTTCCTTGTCAGCACTTATAGTTCCGTCTTTATTAAGCGAAAGTCCGCTGTCTGCAAGCTGCTTCTTGTATGAGCGTGCAATTGATGCGATTTCATTCTGGAGCTTTTCTGTTCCCTGAAAATGATTATTATTCTCATCATTAGTAACAGAGATAAGGTTGTTGTAACCAGCTACAAGTTCGTTAAGACTTTCCACAATAGAGTCTGCATCTGCCTTGAGGCTTATTGTTACAGGTTCTTCTGTTACCTTTGATAATTTGACATCATATGCTTTGTTGATTGTTATTGAATTGCTCATAGATGAGCGTTCATCACCATCAACATCAAATATGGCGTTGGCTGGATATTGTGTAACCCTGTCAAGTCCAAGAGTATCAATGAGCGGCTGGTTGCTAGCATCATCTGACTTTATGGAGAATATAACAGGAGTTGTTCCGTTAATGCCGGTTGCTTCTGATTCAATATTAATAGCTGTATTGCCTAGATTATCTTCCTTGATATTAGCTGTAAGTCCAATGTTGGAGCGGTTGATAAGTCTTGCAATCTTGTTCTGTATATTATTAGTTGTCTCGGAGTTGTCCACTTTAAACTGGAACTCATATATAACATCATTGATTGATAAATCAAAAGAATATTCGCCAGGTTTTATATGCTTTGAACGTGGCTGTAGGTAGTTACCTGTATTAAGCTGTGAACAGGCTAACTGTTTAACATTTATATCAAAGCTTTCATCATCTGATGCTGCACCAAAGTCGGTGATGTAACTGGCATTGACGGCAGAAGCATTGCTTGATACAGCAGACTTCTTAAATGTCATTGTACCATCAGCACCGTCAGATAAATCCTCAGTAATATTCTCTAACGCTCTTGCATGTTCTTTTAAATCAATGGCGTATTTCTGGGCAGCAGTTGATAAGTCTAATTTGTACACAGGAGTCTGGCTGTTAATCTTAACAACCTTGCTATATGTGTTCTTAAGCTGAGTTCTTGTATGTGAGTCATACTTGGAATTAGATTTGTTCCCGTACTGGGATAAATAATAGCTGTATACACTACTAATCATAACAGTCACCTCCCTGTCTGTATGTATAATTGGTATAATGTGTATCGTCACAAAATATTTAATATATTACTATAATTACATATAAAACACATAAATATATAACTTTAACTGTCTTATAGTGGCTTATAGTGTCGGATATAGTAACTCCATTTGCTATATCCATAAACTTTATTATATTTTATAAGGAATGGCTTGATTTTGCAATATACATATAGTAGAATGTTTAAGGTTTTTTGAAAATATTTATATAAATAATGTATAAATTATAAAAATCTGGTTGACGAAATATCAAAAAATATGTTATATTAGGCTGGCTATGGAAGCGGTCTTTTTTTTATGCCCGAAACTTACCCAACAGTTCAGGTATTAAAGAAAAACCAATTGGTGTTAATAACACCTGCAAAATAAATAATTGGAGGTGGAAGTTGTGCGAGTAAAGATAACATTGGCATGTACTGAGTGTAAACAGCGCAATTACAACATGACTAAGGAAAAGAAAGCTCATCCGGACAGAATGGAAACAAAGAAATATTGCAAGTTCTGTAAGTCACACACATTACACAAGGAAACAAAGTAATTGGTATCAGTGAGGTATTAAGATGAGTGAAGCTGTTAAGACAAAAAAACAGAAAAAGAGCTGGTTCAAGGGCTTAAAGGCAGAGTTCTCTAAGATTATTTGGCCAGACCAGAAGTCACTTACAAAGGAAACCATCGCTGTATTGGTTGTATCCGTATTATTAGGTGTAATTATTTCAGTTGTGGACTTGATTGTTCGCTTTGGAATTGAATTCATTGTAAAGTAAGGAAAAGGTGATCAGATGGACGAAGCAAAATGGTATGTTGCCCATACTTATTCAGGATATGAGAATAAGGTTAAGGCTAATATCGAGAAAACTGTTGAAAACAGAAATCTTCAGGACCAGATTTTTGAAGTTCTTGTTCCGCTTGAAACAGTAGTGGAAGTTAAGGACGGCAAGAAGAAGACGGTTCAGAGGAAGACGTTTCCTGGATATGTCTTTGTAAAGATGGTGATGAATGATGACAGTTGGTATGTTGTCAGAAACACCAGGGGCGTAACAGGGTTTGTTGGTCCTGGATCTAAACCAGTACCATTATCTCCAGCTGAGATAAGATCATTCGGAATCAGCTCTGATGATGAAGAAGCTAAGCCAGTAGTTGAGTTTGCTGGTAAGGTAGGCGATCAAATCAAGATTCTTTCAGGTGCCTGGGAGGATACAGTAGGAGAAATTGTCAGCATTAATGAAGGCAAGCAGTGTGTTACAATTAATGTTGAGATGTTCGGTCGTGAAACACCGGTCGAGATTGATTTCACAGACGTGAAATTACTGTAAGATTTAGGTCTTACAAGAAGTGGGAGGCTTTAAAGCCGCCATAAACCACATTATATTTAGGAGGTGCCACAATGGCAAAGAAAGTAACAGGTTATATTAAATTACAGATTCCTGCCGGCAAGGCTACACCAGCTCCACCAGTTGGTCCAGCACTTGGTCAGCATGGTGTTAACATTGTAGAATTTACAAAGCAGTTTAATGCAAAGACAGCAGATCAGGGCGACTTAATTATCCCTGTAGTAATCACAGTTTATGCTGATAGAAGCTTCAGCTTCATCACAAAGACTCCACCTGCTGCAGTTCTTCTTAAGAAGGCTTGCAATATTAAGTCAGGTTCAGGCGTGCCTAACAAGAATAAGGTTGCTACAATTAAGAGAGCAGAAGTTCAGAAGATTGCTGAGCTTAAGATGCCAGACTTAAATGCAGCTACAATCGAAGCAGCTACTTCAATGATCGAAGGTACTGCTAAGAGTATGGGTATTGTTGTAGAAGACTAATTCTATAACGAGGCTTTGAATAAAGATTGCTAAAGGTCTTTAAAGACATTTAGACAAGATTTTATTTTATAATTTGTTGATTTTCATAGAAGAACATGTGGCTGAGAATTAATCTCGGGATTGTTCAATATGTGGGAGGAAAGATGAAATCCTTCCGATAATACCACTAGGAGGTTTATATAATGAAAAGAGGAAAGAAATACGTTGAGGCAGCCAAGAATATTGACCGCCAGACATTATATGAAGCAACTGAAGCTGTTTCTTTAGTTAAGAAGAGTGCAGTTGCAAAGTTCGACGAGACAATTGAAGCTCATATCAGAACAGGTTGTGATGGACGTCACGCTGAGCAGCAGATCAGAGGAGCTGTTGTTCTTCCACACGGAACAGG